>Ga0265300_10003427_pt1 | contig 13042 bp, 9 predicted proteins | sample AusTroGonzalo_MG_FD_193482 | JGI IMG/M metagenome (GOLD analysis project Ga0265300, IMG submission 193482) | Bovine rumen microbial communities from tropical cattle in Woodstock, Queensland, Australia - Gonzalo_03 | ecosystem: Host-associated > Mammals > Digestive system > Stomach > Rumen ... | reverse complement strand
AGCAAGTTCATCGAAATGTCGATACGTCTCATCTTGCGCTTACGGTCGATACGTGTCGGGCCTGCACCGTCTTCGATGTAGAAGAGTTCGCGGGCGCTCACGTAGCCCTTCGGAGTCTTGATCGGCAAGTCTTCAATATCGGCGTGGCTCTGACGATCCTTTTCCTTCATGCGCACGTAAACGTCGTATTCTTCACCGTTTTCTGTATACTGACCGGCTTCGTAACCGCTGACGGCGATGTAGTTGTAGTTAGCGATAGTCTGGAGCGTAACACCGTAGTCAGCCATGGCGGCACGGTTCGGAATCAAGCGGATTTCCGGCTTACCGGCTTCGTAGCTTGTCTTGATGTCGACGATACCGTCAATCTTGTCCTTCACGCGATCGAGAACAATCTGAGATGCCTTGATCACGGAGTCTGCATGGAGGCCGCTGACTTCGAGCACCACGTCGCCGCTAGAGTTGTTCTGCATTTCAGAAGCGGAAGTCGACTTCACGGAGATGTAGGCGTCAGGAATGTTGGCGAGGTACGGACGGATGGAGTCCACGATTTCGTCGGTACTGCGGTTGCCGCCCTTCCAGTCCTTCATTTTTTTCTTTTCCCAGTCCTTCAAGAGCTTGATACGCATGGTGGCCTGGTTGACCGTGGTCATACCGTTGGAACCACCCACGTTCATACTGTAGTGGACGATTTCTGGAATGTCCTTGACGCGGGATTCAATGATGCGGGCAACGCTGTCGGTCGTTTCGATGTTCGTCCCCACAGGCATTTCGAGCTTGATGCTTATCATGCCCTGGTCCTGCTTCGGAGAAAGTTCCACCGTCAAGTTGTTCTTGGCTAGGTTCCCAACAAATATGATGGTAGCGACAAGAACGAGAATCTGGACAAGCACACCAGGAATAGAAAGGCAGAAGCTGAGCATCTTCAGGTAGACAAAGCGAATGCCGTTCAACATCTTGGGGAAGACGCCCAAAACTCTTTCGACAATGCCCGGCTTTTCTTCGATGATGTTGCCGTTTTCGTCTTTCTTTTTACCCTTGAAGAGGTAAGCGGCCATAAGCGGCGTAAGCGTGAATGTCACGAGGAGCGACACGAACGTTGCAAACACCATGGTCATACCGAACGTACGGAAGAAGATACCCACGATGGACTTCATGAATGCAATCGGCACGAACACGCAGACGTTGGTGAGCGTGGATGCCATGATAGCGATCATAATTTCAGAAGTACCCTTGTAGGCGGCTTCCTTCGGATCGAGACCTTGATTCAACTTGTTATTGATGTTTTCAAGCACCACAATGGAGTTCGTCACCAAGAGACCCACGGAACTCGAAAGAGCCATGAGCGACATCATGTTGATGCCGAATCCTGCAAAGTACATAAGCGTAAACGCACCAATCACGGAAATCGGCATCGTGAGGGCGGCGATAATCATGGTCGAGAACTTGCCGAGGAACAGGAGCAAGAGGCCTGCGGTAAGCGCGATAGCGATGATGATGTTCTGGATAACGTTGTCGATAGCTTCGTTCACGGCTTCGGACTTGTCGTACACAAGCGTCAGCTTGAATCCTTCGGGGAGGGTCTTGTTGACTTCGGCCATGCGCTTGAGCACGCCTCTGGACACTTCCACCACGTTAGCGTCGGAACGCTTCTTGATATCGAGAGAAACAGAGTTGATGCCGTTAAAGCGAGAAGTCGATGTAACCGTTTCGATGGTATCCTTGACGACTGCGATTTCAGAGAGCTTCACGACGCCTGTAGCTGTCGGGATTTCCATGTTGCGCATTTCGTCGAGGCTTCTGAACTTACCTGCGGTACGCACGGAAGTGTTCTTGTGCTTGCCGATAACTTCACCGACCGGGAGGTTCACGTTGGACTGACCGTAAAGACCCATCATGGTGCCGATATCGACACCGCGGTCCTTCATCTTTTCCTTATCGACTTCGATAGAAATCTGACGAGTCGTACCACCGAAGAGGTCGACGCTAGCCACACCGGAAACAGAAGTGAAGAGCGGTTCGATTTCGTCTTCGACCTTCTGGCGGAGTTCCGTAGAGTTCAGCGGGCCGGTCAGAGAAAGCGACATAATGGCAGAACCGTTAATGTCCACCTTCGAAATAATCGGCGACTGCACAGCGTCCGGGAAGTCGGCTGCGGCAAGTTCGATCTTGGAACGCACGTCGTTTGCGGCAACGTCAACGTTCACGCCCATGTTGAACATGGCGACCACGATACCGTAGTTTTCCAAGCAGATGGACTGCACGTAGTCGATGCCGTCCACGAGTTCCACCTGTTCTTCGATCGGCTTGATAATCGTGGTTTCGATTTCTTCAGGGTTTGCGCCCTGGTAAATGATGGTGCCGGTCACAACGGGGACGTCGAATTTCGGCATCAAGTCCACCACCATCATGGAATAGGTATAAAGACCGAACACCACCACGGTCAAGATGACCATGAGCATGGTGATTGGTTTGTAAATACTGGCTTTGATCATTAACAATTCTCCAGTGTCGATTATTCGACGATCAGCACCTTGTCGCCGTCATTCATGCGGTTCTGGCCTTCGACAATCACGACATCGCCTTCGCTGATGCCATCCTTAATCTGGATGTCTTCCTTGGTCTGCACGCCAAGTTCAACAATCTTGCGCTTGGCCTTGCCTTCGCCATCGACGATCCATACGGCATTCACGCCGTTGCGGTAAACGATTGCTTCGGTCGGAACGGTAACGCCGGAGACTTCGCGTGCGTCAAGCTTTGCGGTAAGGTACATACCCGGGAGGAGCTTCTGGCCCTTGTTCTTGAAGGTGACTTCGACCGGGAAGAAACGCGTTGTGGAGTTGGCGGCGAGCGGGATGAGGGTCACTTCACCGACGAGCTTTTCGCCGTTGAGTTCGATCGTTGCCTTGGCGCCCTTCTTGAAGAAGCCGATTTCACTGCTCGTGACGTTCAGCTTGAGAATGACCTTGTCGAGGTTTGCGATGGTGAACATGGCGCCACCGACACCCGGGACTTCACCGACCTTGTGCTTGACTTCGGTAATCGTACCTGCGGAGGGGGCGAGTACGAGCGTTGCACGGCGTGCGGTTTCGAGGTTCATCTTGGCGACGTTCACTTGCGTTTCGAGCTGATCAACGTCCTGCTGAGAAACGCCACCCTTGGCCTGCACTTCCTTGGTGCGGGCGAGAGTCTTTTCTTGAAGTTCGATGTTAGCTTTTGCTTGCTGGTAGCTGGTGTTGTCGCCCGTGAAAACGAATTCGGCAAGGACCTGGTCCTTTCTGACCTTGGAACCGACCTTGACGTTAATCTTTGCGATCGGGTCACCGAGCTTTGCAGAAGCGGTCGTCTGCTGGCTTCCTTCGATGGTGCCGCTGAAGGCACGCACGTCGGTAAGCTTCATCACGCCGGCCTTTGCGACGCGGGCGGGCTTGCCTTTGACCTTCTGGATTTCTTCAATGGTTGTGGGCTTTTCGGCGGACTTGGAGCCTTTCTTTGCATCGCCGCAACCAGCGAGGAGGAGCGACAGGGCTGAAATAGTAATGAGTGTTTTTGTAATCGTCTTCATGATTGTCTTCCTCTTAAATCTTAGTATTCACCGGTTGCCTGGAGAAGGGCGTTATAGGCCTTGTTCCAGTTCAGGATTGCTTGAGTGTAGTCGAGCTTTGCCGTGCGAAGCTTCATGTTATCGTCAAGCAGGGTGATGAGCGTTTCCTTACCGATGCGGTAGGCGGCTTCTGTGATGTCGTATACACGCTTGGCCAAGTCAACTTGGTTTTTCGCGTTTTCAATTTGGACTTGAGCGTCTTCAAGGTCGTTGGCGCAAGATTCAATTTGCATACGGAAACCGCGTTCAGCATTTTCCTTTTGAATCTGGGTGTTGCGCAAGTCGGACTTCGCCTGGACAACGGCTTCCTTGGTCTGCATACCGTTGAAGAGGTTCATCGACAAGTTCAAGGCTATGTACTTGTTGAGGTTTCCCCACTTGGGGGCGTCCCACTTGTAGAATTCGTTCTTGTTGTTGGTGTACTTGATTCCGCCAACCAAGGCAATCGTCGGCTTGAATCCGCTTTCTTCGATTTCGATGTTCTTTTCGCGCATCTGTTCGGTGGCTTCGAGCATGACCAATTCCCTACGGCGCTTCTTCACGTTGGCCATAGCCGTATCCGGATAGGGGAGGCTTGCTTCGGGCAGGCGGAGTTCTCCGCGGAATTCTACGTCTTCTTCCCAGTCAAGGCCCATGGTGTTGAGCAGGTTGTTTCTGGCGAGAATACGATCCTTCTTCGCTTTTTCGAGATTGGACTTTTGCTTTTCCAATTCGAGCTGCATACGGATCATGTCGACTTCTTTACCCATGCCGCTCTGGTAGAGCTGCGTTACGATATTGAGGTTTTCTTCGAGCTGCTTGATGCTTTCTTCGCGGAATACGATGGAAGAATCCAAAAGGATGAGCTGGTCGAAAGCGTTATTGACGTCGTAGCGGACCTTGGCCTTGGCGTTGTCGAGAGAGACTTCTTCCAAGTGTTTGTAGGCCTTGGCGATTTCGATGGCTGTACCGACCTTGCCTGCGGCGTAAAGGACCTGCGTGAGGGTAAGGCCTACGCTAGACTGCCAGCGATAGGCTTGAGATTTCATGCCGTTGGCGATGCCGTCGAGAGCCGGAGCAAGGACGTTCTTGTCGAACTTGTTGGCTTCGGAGTCGGAAGCTTTGGCGGCGTCAGTAAGCGGGGTGCCCATCGTTACGTCATCGAGGCCAAAAATTCGTGTAACAGTGGCGTTCAAGTCGATAGAAGGATAGGCGTTTCCGTATCCGGATTCAACTTGAGATGCTGCCTTAAGAAGGTCTTCTTCTGCGGTCTTGATATCCGCAGAGTTCTCCATAGCGGTCTTGACCGCTTCATCTCGGGTATAGACTTTTGCCGAGGCTGGTACAATCAGCCCTAAAGCAAGGGCGGAAAGGACTAAGAATTTCCTTGACATTCGTTCTCCTAATTTAGGTAATGGGCCAAATGTAAAAAAAAAGCACCATTTCCATAAGGGTGCTTTTTTCAGTTTTTGATGAAATGCAATATTTAGGGATGAATTGCAGGAAATTCCTTGAAAATTACATCAAACCGGGGATTTTCATGCCGCCCGTGATGTCGGAAATGCTGGACTGCGTAGCTTCATCTTTCTTCTTCACGGCGGCGTTGATTGCTGCCATGATGAGGTCTTCGAGAGCTTCGACGTCATCCTTGTCGACGGCATCGGGGTTGATCTTGACCATGGTGAGAACACCCTTTCCGTTCATGGCGACCTTCACCATTCCGCCACCGGCTTCGGCGTCAAAGCTCTGAGCCTTGAGGTCGTTTTGAGCCTTGAGCATCTTGCTTTGCATCTTCTGAAGGTCTTTAAGCATTTTTCCCATGTCCATGAAAGTATCCTCGCTTTTTTAAAAGGTTTGTGTTGTTTTTTCGAGTTAATTATAGAATTTTTTTGCTGTTGTGAGCTATGGGGTCGGGGCGTAGCCCCTCTGAGGTCGCTCATAGCTCACCGCTCATTACCCATTACTCATTGCTCATTACTGAGCGCTCACCGCTATTACGCATCGCATTCTTCTTCGTCAGTTTGCATGACCATCATGCGCTTGATTTTCCTGGAGAACACAAGCTCGGTTGCAAACATCTGCTGGAGTTTGGCAAGTCCCGATTCCTTTTCCAAGTCCTGCTCGTAGGGACTCATCTTGGCGGCGCGTTGTTCGGCTAGTTCTGATTCGGTGTAGGCGCGCGTGCGGATGGAAAGCGCGATTTTTGTTTGCAGACGGTCTTCCAGGATGCGCGTGATGCGTTCGACGTAATCGGAGCGCTCCGTCATCTGGCGGTAACCCCAGTTGTCGGCATTCTCGGTGGAGCCTGCGTAAGTTAGTGCTATCGGGAACGGCGTAATTTCGGGATCGCCAGTTTCGAGTGTCGTGCCAGCAATTGCGGCCGAGAAAACGTAGTCTCCGTCGTTTGCGATGCTAGAAAGGATGGACGGCCATGCGGCAGAAATTTCGTAACGCGAAAATGCCTGGACGCTGTTGCTCTGTTCGTACCCGGCAAACGGATCGTCGTAAGACGCCTGGACTTCTTCCTGGGCGTCTATCATGGCGCTGACTTCAGTTACTTTTTTTTTTACCGCGTCGTTTTCGGCGCTTTTAGGATCGTTGATGGCTGCAAGAGCTTTTCGCAAATCGACGAGTCGGTCGAGCCAGGCCATTCGGGCGAATGTCGTTTCGACTAGGAGACGCGGATTGGTGCTGTAGCGGAGCGTGCCTTGCAGGTCGATGAGCATCTTGCTGATGCGCAGGATGTCGCCGTTGGTAAGGCTCTGTACGCAGCTCTTGTACTTGGTGTAAAGTTCTTCGGTGATGTTGAGGGCGTCCGGCGTAAAGGCGTCGAGGCGGGCGTAGAGCAAGTTGCGGAGGAACTTGCCAAAGCCGTCGAGCAGCGGAATGAACTCGATTCCGATTTTTACGGCGTCGTCCACCATGCGGAAGCAACCCTTGATGTCGTGGCTTTCGATGGACTGGATGAGCGAGAAGAAAAGTTCAACAGGCGGAATGCCGAGGACGGAGCGGACGGATTCCGCGGTCATCTCGTTTCCGGTAAAGGCGTATGCTTGGTCAAAGTAGGTGAGACCGTCACGCATAGAACCGTCGGCCTTTTCGGCAAAGATGTCTAGGGCTTCGTCGGTGGCCTTGATGCCTTCCTGTTCGCAAATGTAGCGGAGGCGGCTGCGGATCTGGTCGACGGTGAGGCGCTTAAAGTCAAAGCGCTGCACACGGCTCAAAATGGTTTGCGGGACCTTGTTGACTTCGGTCGTCGCAAAGATGAAAATCACGTGGGACGGCGGTTCTTCGAGCGTCTTGAGGAGGGCGTTGAAGGCGCCTGTCGAAAGCATGTGGACTTCGTCGATGATGAAGATCTTGTACTTGCCGATGACAGGCGGGTACTGCACACGTTCGATCACATCGCGAATGTTGTCGACGCTCGTGTTGGAAGCGGCGTCGATTTCGTAAATGTCCATCGGGTTTCCGCCAGCGATGTCCTTGCAGCTATCGCACTCGCCGCACGGGTGCAGCGGATCCGGACCCTTGCAGTTGAGCGTACGGGCGAGGATTCGGGCGCTGGTAGTCTTGCCCACACCTCGGGTGCCGGTAAAAAGGAATGCATGATGGAGACGACCGCCCTGGATGGCGTTCTCAAGAGTCTTTGCGATATGTTCCTGACCGACCATATCGCTGAATGATTGCGGGCGCCACTTACGCGCCATTGCGATGTATGCCATGGTGTTCAATATAGAATATAGACGAGAGACGAGAGACGAGAGACTGATGATTTATTGTGTTTTTTGTGCGAAGCTCCATTATTTCTCTTTCGTTTATCGTCTGTAGCGGCTTTGCCGCGTTCTCTCATCTGATAACAGTGGTTAGAGATTAGTTGGTAGAGCTTATAGACGAACGATAGGTTTCAGTCTCATTTCAAAACACAATTGGATGCATCCCCGTTCCGGCTCAGCATGACGATCCCAAAGGAGTGATGCGGCTTTTCCTCATAGCTCATGGCTCTTCGCTCACTGCTAATCGCCTATAACTATATTATATTATTGAATCATCAACGAGGTTATTATGAATTTTGATATGGCGCTTTTGATTTTATGCTGGCAGACCGCCTGCCTTTCCCATGATTTGGAAACAGAACAACTTTTGCCGGGAGCCAAGTCGGCGACTGAGGCCGAAAGCGCAGAACTCGATAAAATTCATGATGATGTGACTCCGGGCGCAAGCTGGGACGAATTCAATAGCCTCTATGCTGGTTTCAAGTCGGCATCTGAACGTACGAAGGCTTGCGTCGAAGCCCTCCAGTCGAAGACCCGCGATGAAAAGGTCTTGGTGATAAATTGCATGGTCCGCATTGCAAACGCTTCGCACGAAGACTGCAACAGGACGAATATGTCGCCTGAAGAATATGAATTTATCAAAACCGTCCGTGAAGAATTGGGTTTAGCCTGATTTTTAGGGCAAATCGGCCTATTTAAGTTATTTTCTATGGTTTAATTTGATTGAATTGCAACTTTATAACAAGGTTGTGTTATTTTGCTTGCTCTTTTTTTGTAAATTATGGCCATCTCAGTTTTTTTAAGGAGCTAATATGAATAAAATGAAACTTATCTTGACTATGGCAATGGCTTGCGCCTTCCTTGTTGGCTGTGCTTCTAAGCGTGCTGTAATCGATACTTCTTGGACGCAGAAACCGTCTAAGGTAAAGATTGTCTTTACGGAACCGTTTGTGGCCAACCCGGATGACTTGGCGGACGACCTTCCGAATTATGTCAATAACTTCTCGGATTGGTACAAGTCTCAGATCGAAGCGAACCTCGGAAACTACTCCAACGGCGTTCTCTATTCTGTCGAAAAGATTTCCCGTGACCTCGTGACGTCCGAACCGTCGAACTTGAATGGTACCAACATCAAGACGCCGAAGGTCTCTTCGATGGATCAGTCCGCTGATGTCTACCTCGTCATGGATGACTTGTGGATCGGCAGAACCGAATCTGAAACCACTTGCACGACTGGCGGTTTCGGTGCTGGTGGCGGATTTGGCATGGGCACGACTTGCAGCAGTGAAAAGGATTTTACGGGTAAGGGTTCTTATGCGTTCTTCGACGCCAAGACCGGTGCTAAGCTCGGCTATGGCGATTTTGAATCCAAGGTCGGCTATACGTTTGCCATCACGCAGAGTGACTGGGTGGACGTCGTGAAGAAGACCGTTGATTACATCTTCGGTGATACGCCGATTGCCAAGTAATTCTTGAACGAAGTTTGATTTTACAACTTTCTGTTTAAACGAAAAGGGCCCGCTTGAAAGCGGGTCCTTTTCGTATTGACTCAAAACTCACTGCTGATCGCTCATGGCTCATAGCGACCGCAGGGAGCGGGCTTATTGCTAGCGGAGCACGATGTCGCCGTTCGCAACAATCTTGTCGCGGAGCTTGTTGTGAGCCTTGTTGACTTCGTCGTCCGTGAGAGTGCGGTCCATGGCCTGATAGGTGAGGCTGTAGACCATGTTCTTCTTGCCGGCTTCGATCTTGTCGCCTTCGTAGATGCTCTTGAGCGTGATCTTCGCGAGGTTCTTCGGGTTGAGTCCCTTGATGCGGGCGAGGATGTCTTCGTGAGTCATCGTCTTGTCGACTTCGATGGAAATGTCGCGGGTAGACGGGACCTGGCGGCTGAAGGCCTGGAACACGATCTTCTTGTGGCTTTCGTGTTCCATCTTGTCCATGTCGGCTTCCATCACGAACGTGTCGTAGCTGATTTCGTTAGCCTTGAGGCAGTTCGGGTGGAGCTCGCCCATCGTGCCAAGCACCGTGCCGTTGCAGACGATTTCGGCCTGCTTGCCCGGGTGGAGGAAGAGTTCCTGCTTAGCCGGTGCGCGGAATTCGACAACGAGGCCGAGGCGCTTGAAGAAGTTCTGGACAAAGCCCTTGAAGGCGGCAAAGTCGATCTGCTTCGGCTTGTCGTTGAGCGGATCCGTGTCGAAGTTACCGGCGATGGTGAGAGCGACAAGGTTGGATTCGTCAAAGCCCGGATCGCGTTCGTCCTTGCGGTCGCGCTTGAACTGGCCCTTTGCGACTTCGAACAAACGTACGGAACCCGGACGGTTCTTTTCGTTTTCGGCGACAGCCTTGAGCAAGTTCGGGAGGAGAGATGTCGGGACAACGCCGAGTTCTTCGCTGAGCGGGTTCAGGAGTGCTGCCGGCTTGCTGCGACGGTCATCGCCTGCTGCGCCAAAGAGGGCTTCGGTGCGTGCCTTGCTCGTGAAGCGGAGACTCAAGCATTCGTGAAGGCCCATGGCAGAAAGCGTCTTGCGGATCTTTCTGTTGAGGACTTCGATGGCCGGGAGTTCGTTCGGCTGCATCGTGAACTTCGGCAAGCTGTACGGAATATTGTCAAAGCCGATGAGGCGTGCAATTTCTTCGATGAGGTCGACTTCGCGTTCGAGGTCCGGGCGGAAACTCGGGATCTTGAACGTGATGGATTCAGCGTCCTTCTTCACGACTTCGAGAGCGATACCCGTGAGGAACTTTTCGATCTGTTCGGCGGAAACTTCCATGCCGATGACCTTGGCAGCGCGAGCGACGCGAAGCGTGACCTGGTTGTTTTCCTTCTTGTGGTCTTCGCCGGTGTATTCGACGGAACCCTTGAGGATGCGGCCACCAGCGACTTCCTGAATCATGGCGCAAGCGTACTTGCTGTATTCGTCCTGCGTGGCAAAGTCAATTTCGCGTTCGAAGCGGTAGCTGGAATCCGTCGAGATGCAGAGGCGCTTGGCCTGCTTGCGGATGACGGTCGGATTGAACCAGGCACTTTCGAGGAACACGTTCTTGGTGGCATCGACGATTTCGGATTCGACACCGCCCATCACGCCAGCGACGCAAGCCGGACGGTCGCCATCGCAAATCACGAGGTCGTTTTCGATGAGTTCGTGTGCGGTGTGGTCGATTGTTTCGATCTTTTCGCCCTTGACGGCGCGGCGGACCTTGATCTTGCTGCCGTGGAGCTGGTCCATGTCAAAGCTGTGGAGCGGCTGACCGACGTCCATCAAAATGAAGTTCGTGATGTCGACGACGTTGTTGATGCTGTTCATGCCGACAGCGTGCAAAAGCTTGGCGAGCCATGCCGGGGACTTTTCAACCTTCACGTCCTTGATGACGCGGCCCACGTAGCGGGAGCAGCCGCAACCCGGAACGACTTCGAGGCTGATGGCGGCGCTTGCGTCTTCGGCGTCTTCCTTGAAGTTGTAGGCGAGCGGCTTGAGGGGGCGGTTGAACTTGGCGGCAAGTTCACGGGCGACACCGCGGTGGCTAAGAGCATCCGGGCGGTTCGGCGTGACGTTCAATTCGTAGCAAACATCATAGAGGCCGAGGCTAACGAACGGGGTACCAGCCGGGATGGAATCATCGAGAACCATGATGCCGGCGTGGTCGTCAGAGAGACCGATTTCGTCTTCGGCGCAAATCATGCCGAAGCTTTCGACACCGCGAATCTTGGACTTCTTCATCTTGAGCTTGGTGCCGTCGGGGAGCGGGAGTTCTGCACCGATCGGGGCGAGAACGACGGTCTGGCCAGCAGCAACGTTCGGAGCGCCGCAAACAACTTGAATGGTGTTCGTACCGTCGTTGACCGTGGTAATGTGCAAGTGGTCGCTATCCGGGTGCGGGTCGCAGGTGAGGACCTTGGCGACGAGCAACTTGTCGTAGACCTTGCCCGGTTCTTCCATGCCTTCCACTTCGAGACCGATGGAGGTGAGTGCCTTTGCAACATCTTCCGCAGATTCCGGAAGGTCAACGTGACGTCTAAGCCAATTCAAAGAAACTTTCATTTTTTTTACCCTTTGTCGCATGGATTTGCGGAACTGCCGGACAGCCTACGTTTAGCTAAAGTCTGCACGGTTTCCGCGAAATTCATGCCTACTTAAATTTTCGGCGTAAATATAGAATTTAGTGTAGAGTATATAGAGTAGAGGCGAGAGAAATACCATCCCAATGCGCTGGTTACTTTTGCATTGCGCGGGGATGACATCTCCCTTACTTCGCGTTTATCACTCTGCTTGCGAAGATATCGAAGTCTTCGGGGGTGGTGAGTTTGTCGTTTGCGGATTCGCCTTTGACGATGTAAACGGGCTCGCCAAAAAATTCGAGAATGCTTGCTTCGTCGGTTGGCGTAAAGTCAAGCGGTTCACGCTCGATGCGGCTGTAAAGGCGCTTGAGCAAGTCGATTCGCGCTGCTTGCGGGGTCTGCGCGAGCCAAACCTTATTGCGGTCAATCGTACTTTCGACGCGACCGTCGCTTGCAATCTTGATGGTGTCGATGGCGGGCTTTGCCACAAGGCAACTGCCTTTATTGACGAGGGTCTCGCAGACTTCGCGGATAATCTTTTCGCTAATGAACGGGCGTGCGACATCGTGAACGAGTACATATTCGGCGTTACTCGTGAGGGCATTGACTCCGTTTTGCACGGACTGCCAACGTTCCGCTCCACCAACAACAATTCTTAGTTTGTTCAAATTATTTGAATATCCGGAGCCATAGCTGGGGCCAATCCGTTCAAAAATATCCTTTTCGAAGAATTCCTTCCAATCCGCAGGAACCGCAATCACGACTTCTGCAATTTCATCCATGTTAAGGAATGTCTCGAGGCAATATTGGTAAACGGGCTTGTTGCCGATCTTCATCAACTGCTTGGGAATTGTCCCGCCCATGCGCTTGCCGAGGCCGCCTGCGGGGAGTACGGCTGCGAATTTTCCGAAATGTAATGAATTTGCCATGTTAAAAAAATAGAAAGATTCGTGATTCTAGTCACGTGATTTAAAAGTAAGAACTAAAAAGTTTTTTGAATGATAAGAATGTTTTTACCTTTGGCATTGGAGTGTATGGGAATACGAGAATGGAATACGAAGATTTAAAACCGAGAAATCGAGCTATGATGGCTTTGACCGCCTGTTTGGGTGGTTTTTTCGGAGTCCACAATTTTTTGCTCTCTAATAATGTTTCTGGCAGCATCAAGATTTACTTGACGCTGGTGGCTTTGATATCACCGTATCGAATCGGCCTTTGCATTGCAATAGTCGATTTTGCGTGGATCATTTTTGACCTTTGGCAGATTTGCTATGTCAATTCTTTGCCGGAGGTGCGCTTTGTCGGGAGCAAAAAGAAGGCTTCGCTCATTGTGCTTGCATATTTGGCGGTCGTAGCGGTTGTCGCCGTCACGTTACTTCGCTATTTCGGCTAGCCTTAATTTTATTTCTTAAAACGGACTGCGGTGCCGTAAACGATGATTTCGGCGGCTCCTGCCATCAATGTGCTTGTGGCGAATCTGACGTTCACGACGGCGTCTGCTCCGAGCATTACGGCTTCGCCCATCATGCGTTCCGTAGCCTTTTGACGGGCTTCGTTCATCATTTCGGTGTAGCCTGCAATTTCGCCACCAACGATGGTTTTTAGTCCAGCGAAAATATCGCGGACGAA
>Ga0265300_10003426_pt1 | contig 13043 bp, 8 predicted proteins | sample AusTroGonzalo_MG_FD_193482 | JGI IMG/M metagenome (GOLD analysis project Ga0265300, IMG submission 193482) | Bovine rumen microbial communities from tropical cattle in Woodstock, Queensland, Australia - Gonzalo_03 | ecosystem: Host-associated > Mammals > Digestive system > Stomach > Rumen ... | reverse complement strand
TACAAGAATAATGTGTATGCATTATTGGTATAATCACGAATATAGAAATAGTCGGAACAACCAACAACACCAACTACCAATGTATAGTCGGAAGGTAATGCGAATGTTGCAGAAATCGTTTGGGTTGTCAAATCATATACAACAAACTGCTGTGGGATCGAATTCGGAATCTTATAAATCGCATATGACGAGAAATCCATGATGTGGAAGAATTCAACGTCATTCAACACAAACGAAGTTTCATTCGTAACATCAATCACTTGAGCTGTTTTTGCCGTGTGGTTATAAATTCCGATGTACCCATTGACGGTGTTTGTGTAATAACCCATAACATTTGCAGCTATTGAAATCGGAATATCTGTATATGTTGGATTCACACCGAATGTTGATACATCATAAATACGAACATTGTCCGGAATATAATTACCACGTGGCGCAACAACAATTTTTGATTCATAGTTGTATCGGAATGTGATCGGGTCAATTGGTGTATTGTTTGTATCACCATACAATTCGTATGAATACGTACAAACACCGGTATCAATGAAACAGATATGATCACGTGATAAAATCCATTGGTACGTGTCAGACGCGAGTGGTTTCATCAATCGACCACGCACATCAGAATATGCTGGTGTTCCCGTGATTGTATGAATACTTGCACTGGGTGTGATGGAATGAATAGTCTGACTTCTGGTTGGAACGAAAGCTGGCCATGCGCCAGTGTCTGCAGAAATGAAATAATGTTTTGTTCTAAGCGATACATCGATGTCATTGATGTCGTCAATTTTCTCCCAAGTTGTTATGTCCCAATATTTATTGGTCGCATACCATTTTGCTGTGGATGTGAGATTTAATGACGTGATCGGAATATCGGCATGTATATTAACATACACCATATACATACGTGCGACATCATCTGGTCCGGTAATGTATACATCACAACCAGGTCCACCGTTCTTGAAGTTATTTCCATACCATGCATTTGGTGCATTCGTAAATGTATCCTGGATATCCCATGCTTTCGTATGGTGATTGTACATCTTTGAATCTGTCATATTGAAATCGGAAACCGGTAATACATTTGCATGCGTGTTGGTGTCAATGGGTGTACTAAATGTGTTTTTAATAGACCCAGTACTATAGTCATCCGTATATACACGATCGGATACCAGCTCTTCAGCAGTATCCATCTCAATGTGACGACCGTAATATGAGTATGTACTGCCCTTATTCCAACCCCAGTCACTGATTTCGCGGGTATACATGTATGAGAAACACCGTCTTGTGTCTTCATATACATCCGTTCGATCAATAACTCGATCAGAGCTGTTATACAATTCCGAGTTTAATCCATAATCAAAATAATGTGAAGCGTTGTATTCAATATATGAAGGTATGTTACCATTATATCCAGACTGGGGTAATATCACATTATTTTGACTGACATAGTACACGTTTTCTCCGCTATAAATATCCAACATGCTGTATGTGCTTGGTGATATAACAGCAAACAATCCGTCATCATATGCATCAAGAATTATGTCCTCATGAATTGACGTTGTCTGGAATGCATGAATCGTGAGACGTTCATTCAGATGTTTCACAATAGAAGACTGCTGTCCATGCTCATCATACACAAGTGAATGGAATGTTAAGAGTGGTCCAACGGGAGCACCATAGTCTGCACCAATACCGAATTCGGTCGCAGTAATATCCGTTGCAATATCAGGCATGTTATAATCAAATATAACGTAACCAAGTTTTCGCCGTTGTGAAATCATATGCGTGGTCGAATCATATGTGATTGGAAATAGTCCTTCTTCTTGTGCGAAACCTGCCTGCATTTTACAGTCCGGCATTCTGTCATCGATGTATGAAGGTGTAGTTATTCCGGTTCCGATGAATCCGGTTGCAAATGATCTTGCGTATGGCATCATGCCACTATCTGTTATTAGATTCACACCATACTTCTCGTCTGTAACATTTCCATCCAGATCGGTTGTTTGGAGCACGTAGATATTGGAAGATGGTTCCTGACCATATCGTTTCTTGTAATTTTCAACGAACACATTTAATCCGTTCAAATTCAGTTCATGATCCATGTAAACATCCCCTTTCTTAATAATCCGAGAATCTCAAATTGTCGGATGTGAATATGTTGATAGAAATCATGGAATCCATTGTTTTCGCATCTGTTGATGTGAGTTGGATGATATCAAAACTGTTTTCAATATCAAAATCCAAAATATTACAACCATGCAAATCTGGTAATGTCGTTTCAGTTTTCTGATAACTGTAGATATCGATATTATTTATCATATCGAAATCCAAAATATTGCAACCATGCAAATCTGGTAGAGTTGCTTCAGCACGTGTGTATTGGACAACATCAATATTATTTATCATATCAAAGTCCAACAGATTACAACCATGCAATTCCATATCTCTATCGGTTTCAATCAAATCAGCTATTGAAACTGCCGTTGATGTAAAATCCGTAACAGTGATGTTGTGATCTTGATACAACGGTTCCAGATGTGTTCCTGATACATACAACCCGCGAACCGGAATAATCTCGGATTGATTATTCTGGTTGCGGTGTTGTTTGTATACTTCTTTACTCTTGTAATAGGATGCCATATGATCACCCCTTACTGGAGAATTCCTGGTGGTAAACCATTAAACGATGGATTGTTCGTGAACGTAACAGACCATTGTTTTCCAATAATACGTTTCGTATGATTCAACGCAGTGATGGTCTCCGTTGTACCAACGATTCGATGATAGATGTAGTTCGTAATCTTTGATACAACATTCTGTTCGATGATTCTTTCACCGAATGGAATCATCACGTTATTGTGACCAGTCGCATCAACGGTATATTGGTCATAGCATGATTTGGTTTCATTATATAACCACTTCGACAAATCAAACACTTGGTTGAATAAACGATATGAAACATTATATACATCACTCGTATATATGAGAATGACCGTGTCACACCATTTCTTCAATGTGTACAAACACGGTTGTGTACCCGTACCAGTTGTCAATCCGCCCAGATTCGACAGATGTGTGGGATTATCTGCACGAAGCAGATATGCATGCGACATGTCCGAATCATTTGCATGATAGATAATCATGCAATCATCCACAGCAGTTTGCCGAATGTCTGGATCGATCGTTGTTGTAAACGGAACATAACCATCACATGCGGTGACTGTGTTTGCAGTAATATCAATCACGTACATGTACGTTGCACCATCTGACACATACACAAAGTGAGAATATCCAAACATCAATACCGGCGTTGCCGCCGTGGATGGGATATTAAATGTTTGATCAGGTAGATCCTGGTTAATCATGTCTCGTACAGAAACTTGATGATTTGATGCTGCTTTGATGAATGCGAGTTTTGCAGTATTCAAAATCATACACGCCGTAACACATTGATTATCACCCTGGGATTGCGAACCATTTGTTGCAAACCACAGATTGTTATTTCCAGGCTCCAAAGCATTTGTTCCAACAAAACAGACAAAACCAGTGACGTATGGTCGATTTCCAGCTGGATGGATACCGGATCCTTCCGACGATGTAATATAACAATTCCACAAATTGTCGATTGATTTCACCGGTGATGTAGAAGCAGAACTCCATTGATGTGTACTTGTGTCATATGTACTCAACAGGTATGTTCCCATATTTGGATGGATTGTTACAATCTTTGAATGTGTTGTGGAACGATCAGCTGTTGTTGATGAATACACCGTAAATGATCTGGTGTTATCCCATCCTTCATATGCATCAACCAATGACTGTCTCATCTCATTGATGTCATAAATATAATTGTCGAGAACAAAGTAATTGTCCACGGGATCAACGCAGAAATTTTGCATATCGGCAGGAAATGTTGTGGTGAATTCTAACATACCACCGTCTTCACTACTGATGCTGAATGGTGCATTGCCACGAAGCGGATTCAGATTCACCGTGTTGTTTGGCGTAATCCAATACTTCCGCGATTGATCTGCAACAGGAACATTGTTGAGATCCGTGATCAGATGCCACGACGATGTGTTCCAATATTCATCCGTTGCATACACCGTTGATAGTGCACCACGAATCTTGATGATCGGATCATCCGGCTTGATGTTCTGATACACATACATCTGTGTGATAGTCTGATTCGTTGTGTAGAAAATCGGCATAGCAAACGAAGTTGACATCAAGGTTTCATTGTACCATTTACTCGCTGTTTGTGTGAACGGTTCAGACGAAGTATAATCACCTGTTGCATGATTAAATGAATACACCGCGGATGCATCCAACTGCGTGAATGGCTGTCTGGATGTTGCACCGAAGTTATATGTCAATGAGTCATTGTCGGTGATGACATCATTGACCGGTGATATGACAACGTTCACATTCTCCGGTGTTGGATTGACATCATGTTCCACCATCAAGAATCCATCTGTATATGATGCATATCCATCCGTGTACGCTTGTTTTGCATCAGTTCCACTGATGATATTATATTCACTCAAATTCGTGTACACCGACATTGTATGCGTGACATTGTCAAATGCGGAGCGTGTTGATGTTTTTGTTGTATCACCATATATGTTGTCGCGTTTGAATGTTCGAATTGTTGATTCTTCCATAGAATTCTTGTTGCCATCATGAAAAAAACGTTTCATCGATGTGATGACCGTATACTTTCCGTCATTCCAATTCGATTCAATCATCTGTTTGGAATATGACAAACAGAAATACACATTGAATTCCAATGCTTCATTTGGACTTTTTGTGATGGTTGTCACACGTCCAAGATTATCATAAACATATGAATGTGTCCATAACGCATTTGGACCTGTGCCAATACCATATTCAGAAATGACAAATGGTTGTGAAATACCATCGATGATTGCAGGTAATTGTGCGACCATGAATCGACAAGTTGTTGTGATCAATCCGGTTTCTACGGCGTAGTATAATGGGTAATCATACATGATCGTCCCAGATACCAACGTGGATGAAATGTTGGATATTTGCGAGATTAACGAGTTTTCTGCAACTGTGATCGCACCGACACCATTGCCAAAATAAATAGTTTGCGGGAAATTGTTGGCACCACCATTCTCGATGAAGCATTGTTGCATACCATAATCCGTCATCAGGTTCATACCATAATATTCACCCAAAACATTTCCATCTGCATCAAGACGTCGAATCACGTACATGTTGGAGAAACCGACTGTGTCATGTTCCTTCATGTAATGTTTGGCAAATTCAATCGCACGTTCATAGATCGGATCTCTTTGAATTTCTTTCACACCCATCACTCCTTTCATCTAATTCTTAAACTCTTCAGAATTCGATAATCCGATTTGGATATCGAAACAGAAGATACGTGTGGATGATTCTCCATAGGAATAAGCGGTAGATTCACACCACCATCAGTCATCGTTGCATATGTTTCAGCAAAATCAATCCATGTATCTGATGTGAAATGTGATTCGGTTTCCACATTATACATGATACCAAAGCTTTGTGCTTTCGGACCGAAGTTGTATTTCGAATAACCCGAATAATTGAATTGACACATTGTCAGATACGGGAGCATATACAGTCCATTTCCAGCCGATGGGATATATTGATATGAACCACTCCAATTTGGAATTGTCCACGGTAACACAATATACCACGCGAAATCGGCTGTTGTATCATACATGTACAACCGGTTACTATTCTCACAAATAACAAACACCGTACTATTTGTCACAACCATATTTCGTGGCGTTGTCCACGATGTTATGATTGTTCTTGTAATGGTTTTTGTGTTTTCATCCATGATATATAGATACCCAGCTTGCGCAATATAAAACTTCCCGTTCTCATATGCCGATACGGATTTTGCATTCAATGTCAGAGCAGTTGGTGTAAATGTATTGTTGTCAATATCATACACCAACATTCCTGTCTGATAGTTTGCAATTGCAATTTTGTCACTGGAAGAGATGTCATTCGCCGCAATCGATGTGCTTGTTAAATGATTTATGAATTCATTCTCGTTTGTATCAAAAAATACAAAACCAGTTGTATATGCCAATGCGATTGTGTGACTATCAACCCATGTCATTTTACCATATGCACCAACACTGGATGAATCATACTGATATGAATGGACCAGATTCAATGTCAATACATCAAATACAAAAATCTTCGGTTGATTCATTCTGGAAATGTAAATGTGTGTATCATCCACAAGGATTCCTCCAATGGACGATGAATCAACGGTTGTATATTCGATATCCCCAAGTGTTCGTAAATTCCAATTCAACAGATTCAATGCAAACACGCGAATACGCCATGTAGATTCAATCTGGATTTCTGCCGCAATATACAACACTTTGTGAGATATTGTAGACACGATTGATCGCATGGATTCAATCGCGGGCAAATAATTAAGGTAGGAAACGGGAAACTGTTCGTTTCCCGTTTTCACCGGTAATAGATTTAAACTCATCCATTTCACCCGCTTTCTTATTTGGTGAAATACGTGATCGAATAGATCTTTGCAATCTTATTCGATATCTGTTTCTTTGTGATGGATATGTCTGTATGGATTTTGGTTAATGATCCGCGTGGTTCACGTGTGACTTCATAATCAACATCGTATACAGATGGATCATATTCGAAATCTGGAACGATACGATCAACGGTTTGATCAGTGAGATCATCACAAACAATGTGCTGTGTATTTGGCACGAATGTCATTTCAGCCGCTGATGCTTCATCTGCTGAATCATACGCCAATACCTCGTATTCGTCCAATAAACCTGTGTCATTCGGGAATGATGGGACACCATATGTTTCAAACAAATCATCGGTTAATTCATTCGCAAGAAATACCCAACGATTCAATCCCGTATTGTAATACTTTACACCATCCGCGTCACGACACAGAATCGATACTGTATTGATCTCGAGAACATCAATCTCAACTTGTGACACACCAATCGGGAGATTGTTTCCACCTGCAGTCAATGTAGTATCGGTTAGATAGTATCGTGCATCCAGTAGATACCCGGTTGGTTTGTATGAATCGGCAGTTAACACATATCCAGATCCACCAGCTCCACCTTTGTTTGCATCACTAGATGCAGGGATTGTACCGGATCCACCATACCAACCTGATCCACCAGCACCACCGGCATATGTACCAGTTGTATCAGATGATCCACCATAACCAAATCCACCCGTCGTGAGTACCGTTGCACTTTGCGGTGAACCGGTTTGTGTTCCCGGTCCAGCGTTTTGACCAGCTGATCCAGTTGGATTTCCACCCGTTTCACCACCACCAACACCACCGTTTCCACCAGATTGTCCACCGGCACCACCAGCAACAATCACGCGTGCATATAGTGAATCATCATTCTGATCAAGACCAGTAATGATGCGAATGTCAGACGCACCACCACCACTACGACCATTACCATTTGCGGTTGATCCAACTGCGGAAGGTGCACCTCCACCGTTTGCACTCAATTCAGGAAAGCATTGATTCGTGTATGAGGATGATATCAGATTGTCACCAATACCAGAACCTCCAACGAATACTTCAACCAATTCTTGTGATGGGAGGTTTATGATTCCTTCAGCGTAACCACCACGAGCTGCTGTTGTGAATAATTCACGAACACCACCATCCGCACCCCAACATTTCAATGTGTATTGACCGGGGTATAGTGTGAGCTTGGTTGGTGAACCCGTCTGGAAGAATTTGATATTATCACCAACATCCAATTCAGATGTTCCACTCAACTGATAGACCTCAACAGATGCAGCTGTTGATTTATTACTCAATAACAACGGATGTGTCATCTGAAGTGAAGCGGGAACACGATATCCTGTTGGTTTGATTGAGGAAGTGGTTAATACATAACCAGAACCACCACCACCGGGACCTGACGAATATTCTACGGTTTCATCAATCACATAGCCACCATACCATCCGCCACCACCACCGGATGCACCTTCGGCACCATTTGAAACAAGTGCCGTCTTTGTTTTTGGTTTTCCACTCATACCAAATGCAAATCCATCGGTTTGTGTTGCATACGCGTTTGCTTTCGACATACCCGCGCCATTACCGTTTACAATAATCGGACCACCGTTTACACCACCGCCAAATGATGCATAGTCTGGGCATGCTGTATATGTGTAAATACATCCACCGCCTCCACCACCGGCAACTATGAAACGTGATAACAAAGATTGTTCTAATGCAGATGGTGGGGCCGGTTCAAATGTGGTTCCTTCATACGGTATCTCATATTCTCCAATTGGTCCAGCTGTGGTCGTTCCAGTTCCCATATCAGGTTGGAACACCCTGCCGACCGTGTCATAGAAACCAAGTGTTCCTGTACGGTCAATTGTTGTGTATCCGAAATCTCCGGTTCCACCAGATTTGGTATAGAATTGACCATTGACAGCGTCATACAAACCGGGCTCATTATTGCTGTTGAGTGCCGGAATGAAATCACGAATCAACGTATCACCATCATACACACGCATTTTATACAAGTAACCGTCTGGCGGCGGCCAACCACCGGCATTCAATTCAGGTCCAGCTGCGAAAATGACAAATGAATATTTGTTTTGAACTTCCAGACCAACACCAGACCATGTCACATTATCGACAGTGAAATATCTACCAGAACTCGACACCTGCCAAACAAAATTATGTGCGGTAACGACGTCGCTCGCGACATTACTGGCAACTGCATACGTTGATGAATTTCCGGTGTTTTGGTATGATAAATAATTATCGCCGGCTAATCCATTGATGATACCACCAATAACGCAGTTATATGAACCATTCTTATTCATACCGAAGTTTCCAAACAGATCAGCTTCATTGGCAGAGCCTCGAATCCATTTTGCAGTTGCTTCAACACGCATCGATCCAGAATTGATTGTCCATGCATTTAGAATATACTGACCGGTTGTGTGAATGTATTCACATTCCGTATATCCGGCTGGTAATCTCGAACCAATAATCTTTGTTGGGATGAATTCGTGTTGTATATCATAAATCTTTGTGAATGGCGACTCCCCATCGTTGAGATTATACGTATTGAATACTGTATCGATGAGATCTTTTGCGATACCTTCCGGATCTCCTGCTGATCTGCTTGATACAAACACATCGAGGTTTCCATATGCGTCATATCCGCCACCGACATTCATCCAGTAATCACACTTTGTAGCATACCAATTTAATCCTCGATATGTAAATTCAATACCGGGGAGAGACGCATTTGGTATATCGCTCTCATAATTCTCTATACTATGATGAATTGCCGATTCTACTGTGGATACAAAGAACGGACCACACCACGAAGGTAGTCTAATCAATGCAGCAATAGCTGGAACTGAATTTAATTTCGCACTTCCTCGACCCGCAAAAATACATGCTGCTGGTGTATCACATAAGTATGTTCTACGTTTGTAGATTCTTGTGTAATAGTATTTACCATAGAACGAATCCTGATTGGCGTCTGTTGAATAATGATTCTGTGCCAACCACATTGTTCCACCAACATTCAACTGTGTACAATCTGATCCAAAATCTTTTTTCACAACACCATTCTGAATTGCCTGATTATGTTTGAAAATAAATATATTATCTTCAGATGGGTCAATTGTTGTATCAAACAGACTATCGGAAACACGACCAATTTCTGTTGTAACATTGAATTCTGTCGGTGTCGGTGTGTGTACAGCTGTTGTATTTGCGTATGCAAGAATTGCGAGAATATCCGATGCGGGAATACTACGAATACTATTATCCCATCCACATTGTGTTGGATACTTTACCATATTACCAGACAAATCGGATTGATCACCATAAACGCCATTTTCTTCTTTGGTCCAATACCATGTAATTCCGGCATATGTGACTGTTGCACCCATTGCGTCTTCTTGTGAAACATTGATGTGTGTACCATCTGGATCAGGAGATATGAATACCGGGAAACTATATCCGACGTTTGAATATACAATAACACCCACGGCGGGGATGTTGTTTGACTTTTGTCGTATGTTTCCACCGACATCTGCGGTAACTGTTGTGTCGAAATAGTATTCCGGATCACATGTGAATGACACTGTTTCCGCCAATAAGATTGAACACACATCTTGTGCAGTTAATGTGTTTGATGTGTTTTTGTAAACACCCATCAGACAATGGGAACTGGTTGCGGTATCAACAGAAAATTTGGATGTAAATACAGATTGGTCAGTTGGAACATGTCCTGTTTCAAACGCATGTGTTCCATCATTATTGGTCTGGAGATATTCAAGCTGTGTATATCCAGCTGGTAATGATGGGTAATATGATGGTATGACAGGAACGATATCTTCGGGACGTTCCAAACGAATATCGGTACCACCACCACCGCCAGCACCGTTTATATATGTGCTATAACCGATACCACCATCACCGCCGCCATTCCAACCGCCTTTTGGCTCTGTGGCTTTCACACCGGGTGTGCAATCTTCACCATCACCACCGACATACGCGTACATCTTTTGTGATTCATTCAGCGTTAGAATACCACAAGACATTCCACCCATTGCACGGGTGTCTGTCAAACCTTTACCACCAACTGCACCTTTACAAATCAAAAGGTATGTTCCTGCGGTCAACGTGAATTCTTGTGGTTGTCCAGTATATGTAAACTTATGAATTTCTTTCCAGAGTTGATCATTATACCCTAAGAAATTTGCCATTCATATCACCACCGTTAATTTGATCCAGGTGTATAAGGCGTATCAGTGGGAGAATACACAGCAACCAGTGCATCGTCTGGGAGATTGTTGATCTCGGTTTGTGTAGGTTCGTGTGGAAATGTAATGACTTGAGATTCCGCACCAACCAGTTTCAGATAACCGCCCTCGATATCATCTGCGACGGATATAGATGTATATGCCGTGAGAACACGATAAACGGTTTCTGTATTCGGATCAACAATCAACATGTTGCGTGTATAACTCTGACCGGATTGATAGTCTTCAATGGATGCGGATCCACCGCCTCCGCCGCCTCCATGACTCCATTCAAGTTGTTCGATTTTTGATGCGAGTCTATTTATAATGGTTTGCTGATTTGCAATTGCATCAACAAGCCGTTGCATAATTGCATCCATGTGATATAGCTCCTTTCAATTAGTTCTCACCTAACCATTCATCAACCTTATCTTCGATTCTACCAAGATCAATATTGATAGATTCGATTGATGATGAGATTGATTCCAATGGTGCTGTCAGCATAGAAATAATGTATGGCCATGTGCATAATTCGACATGGTCGCCATCAGGAAGATCAAACGTCAACGGAGTAGTATTTGAAACAGCCATGAATAACACAGCTCCTTTCTGTATAAGGTTATGAAAACGTTTTTCCTTGTATGAGAACAAAAAAAGATGGGGCATTACGCCCCATCCACAAAATCACACATTTGTTCGAATGTATATCCACGCATGATGAGTGTCTGCAACTCAGCAAACGTGATGCCGTCCCGAACATGAATTCTCTCGGGTACGGTTTCATTGAAATGGTACTTCATGAAATACCCGAACGTTTCATCCGTGACATAACCGATTTCCAACGATAGGTCAATTCGTCCTGGACGAATCAATGCCGGATCCAAATCATCCAAATGATTTGTCGTCATGATGTAGATAACATTTTCCGGAGATTCAAATCCATCGATGAAGTTCAGTAATGTCCCAATTGACTGAATTGCATTTCTATGATATTCTAGATCAGAATCGTAATAATCCGGGGCTGTGATGGATACATCATCCGGATGGCGATTTCTGGAGAACGCCACGGTGTCAACATCCTCGATGATGACAATACGCATTCTGTCACCAGATCCATATTTGATCCAATACGGATCTGCGATTGCAGATTTCAGATATTCAATTGGCACATAGTATACATCACACGGAATCATGTTGATGATTGCCTGGACAACCGAGCTCTTTCCAGTACCAGGAAAGCCATGAAGCATAATTCCAAAGTGATACGGAATATGATGTGTCTTGTACCAGTCTCTGGATTTACAGAACTTCAACACGGAATCTTGAATCAGCGATTCTTGTTCCTTTGGAATGAACACATCATCGAACGAGCGATGATTGATTCGCGTGTATTCTTCCATGTTCCGCACTTTCACAATGTGATATGTGTTTCGTGCGTTTTTGGTTTCGATCAGCCTTGATTCATGCACAAGTCTTTTGATGAACTTGTGGAGAATCTCAATGTTTTTCTTTGTGTGAATCACCTTGAGCGACATATCTCTCACATCAGACTGTCCCTTATCAGTTGATTCTGTGCGGGAATCCAACCAGATGGATACGCCATAGAACATACAGACATCCACATGCCGTTTATGTAATTGCATTTTCTCCATCTGGAATGTCACTTTTCCATTATCCGAAAATGTGTTGATTGCTTTCGGATAATGCTTGAAGTATCTTCCCAATACCTCAGGCTTCAGTGACCATCTGATATAAGCCATGTCAATCTCATACCAGATAAGGTTGGATGCAGCGTCTCTTATTGTTGAGACAATTGGTTCGGTAATGGGATTCAAGAGCCCCATCAGCGCTCTTGTGCTAGAGATCATTTTTTCTTTCATTTTACATTTCCTTTCATAATACAATTTCGATAGTCCGGAACTATCATACAATGTGTGATGGTAGTCTTGATGTTTGATCAGGCTGTTACAACTGATTCTTCATACATTCTGCGTTCGTTATAGAGTTTGACTGCTGCCATAACTTCGTCAGATGTATGTGGGTCATCATATGACTGTGGTTTGAAATCAGGTTGATTTGACAAGCTGATGTAATATTCAGCAAGTTTCATCATTTCCGGTGTCATCCGAAACACGCTTATCACGTCCTTTCGTATAACTACCATCACACATTAATTATATATATACATAGAAAAAATATATCGG
>Ga0265300_10003425_pt1 | contig 13048 bp, 10 predicted proteins | sample AusTroGonzalo_MG_FD_193482 | JGI IMG/M metagenome (GOLD analysis project Ga0265300, IMG submission 193482) | Bovine rumen microbial communities from tropical cattle in Woodstock, Queensland, Australia - Gonzalo_03 | ecosystem: Host-associated > Mammals > Digestive system > Stomach > Rumen ... | reverse complement strand
GGCCGTACATGGCCAGCACGTCCGGCTTGAGCCAGATTCGCACACCGTATTTGTCACCGATGAGCAGGGTCCGGCCCACGCCCGTAATACGGCTGACTGCCGGTACTACATTGATGTCCAAGTAATTGGAGATAAACTTCTGGTCAAACCTGTCGTCCGTGCTCTCCAGGCTGATAATCTGCAGGATGGAGTTGACGCTCTTCGTTACCGTGACCCCTTGTGTGCGGACATCTGCAGGCAGCAGGCCCATCGCCTGGTTTACCCGGTTCTGGACGTTCACGGTCGCCTGGTCGGCGTCGGCACCTTGCTTGAAATAGACAGAGATTTCGGCGGAACCGTTGGAGAGTGCCGTCGAAGAGACATACATCATATCCTCCACGCCGTTGATCTGTTCTTCAAGCGGCATGATGACGGATTTCATCACGGTATTGGCGTCGGCGCCGCTGTAGGAAGCGCGCACCGACACCATCGGGGGTGCGATATTCGGATACTGCTCAATCGGCAGGGAAGAGACGCCCACAAGGCCGATCAGGCAAATCAGCACGGCCACTGCCAGGGCGGCGACCCAGTGACTGACAAAAAACTTTTGTTTCCGGACGTTCTCCATATTATCTTACGCTGACACCGTTGGACAATTTGCGGACACCGTTGGTGACGATCTCATCACCGGGATTCAGGCCGTCGATGATGTAGTATTCCGTTCCGTCGTTGGAAGGGAAGACCTGGCAGATCACACCCTCGACGGTTCCGTCTTCCTTGACGCGATAGAACATCATCTGGTCCTGGAGGCGGACGGCAGCCGTCTGGGGCGCGCAGAGAACGTTGCCTTCAAGAGGAATCACCACCTTGGCCGACAGTCCGGAACGGAGGATGCCGTCGGGATTGGGGAATGCCGCTTTGCAGGTTACGGTTCCCGTCGAGGCGTTGACAATGGCATCGATCTTGTCCAGCATGCCGTCATGCTCATACGTGGAGCCGTCCTTGAGCAGCAGCTTCAAGGGCGGGAACACATCGCCGATCTGTCTGCCCTTGGGCCCTTCCAGGCCTTTCTCCGTTACGCGAAGGCCGTATTCCCTGACCATCTCCAGCAACTGGGTTTCGGTGAGGGAGAATTTTGCCTTGACGACACTGTTGTCACTGACCGTACACAGGGCAACGCCGCGGTAGGCCAGGTCGCCTTCTTCTACTTCCTTGTCTGCGACGAACCCGGTAATCGGGGAAGTGACGGTGCAATAGCCGAGGTTCGTTTTCGCGATATTGAGCTGGGCTTCCGCCTGGGAAACGGCCGCCTTGGCCACTTCATAGGCGTTCAGGCTGGTCTGGAGCACGTAGTCGCTGATAATCTTCTTTTCGGCGAGCGTCCGGTTCGATTCGTACTGGAGCCGAGTGGTCTCCATCTGGGCCTGTGCCGCGCTCAGGTTGGCCTGGGCCGACTGGACGCTCAGACGGAATTCCGTCGGGTCGATGACGAAAAGGGTCTGGCCTTTCTTGACCTTGATGCCGGAACTGCAGTTGCACACCTTGATAATTCCTTCCACCTGGGGATAGATGCTGATTTCCGTATCGCCCGACAAAGTGGCGGGAAAAGTCAGCTGGTAGACTCGCGATTCGGGCTGCAGCACCTTCGTCTCGTATTTTACCTTCAGCGCTGCCGCGCCGTTGTCTTTACTTCCGTCTTTACAGGAAAACAGCATGCAGCAAGCCAAGGCCAACGCTGCACACATCAAGGGAAATGATCGCTTCATCATCAACATATGTTTGTATTATTATCGACAAGGATGATTAACCTACAAAGATACGATAACTAAGTAGGATAACAAAGGATTCATTTGTCATTATTTTGTGTATCTTTGTGAGATAACCCGCAAATCGTAGATTATGGAGAAAAAGACATTGACCATTCCCTACGAGGAATATGCCTCCATCAACGAGTTGAATGCCGAAGACCGTACGCTTCTCGAAGCGGCTGTCGACGCGACGAAGGGTTCCTATGCACCCTACTCGCATTTCAATGTGGGAGCGGCCGTCCGGCTGGCCGACGGGACCATCGTCAAAGGAGCCAATCAGGAGAATGCGGCCTATCCTTCCGGTTTGTGTGCCGAACGGACAGCCATGTTTGCTGCCGGCGCACAATACCCGGGCGTCGCCATCGAGGCGCTTGCCGTGGTCTGTGCCCGCGACGGCTCGCTGATGCTCAATCCGGGATCGCCCTGCGGAGCCTGCCGGCAGGTGATGGCCCAGTACGAACGCATGGCCATGAAGCCTATGCACATCATCCTTGGCAGCGGCGGACCCATCCTCGTCTTCGAGGGGGTAAAAACACTGATGCCTTTGATATTTAACGATTTGTAGGGAAATGAAATCCTTCGCGCCGAGGCACGAAAAAAGGGTAAGCTTGATATATCGCACCGCTACAACCACCTACCCTTGCTGCCTTCCGACCCTGGGGGAGTTCAGTGGGAGCTGGTCGTATACGACTTACCCCGGCACAAAGGTAGTATTTTTTTTGAATATATGAACAAGAAACCCAAGATCTGCATCGGACTCTCCGGCGGCGTGGACTCCAGCGTGGCGGCCTGGCTGCTGAAAGAGCAGGGCTGCGACGTGTTCGCGCTCTTCATGCAGAATTGGCACGACACCACCGGCACCCTGCACGGGGAATGCGAATGGGAAGAAGACCGCGCCGTGGCCGAAATGGTGGCCCGCAAGATCGGCATCCCCTTCCATTTCGTAGACCTGAGCGATGAATACCGGCAACGGGTCGTGGATTATATGTTCAGCGAATACGAGAAGGGCCGCACGCCCAATCCCGATGTGCTCTGCAACCGCGAGATCAAGTTTGACGCATTCTGGAAAGCGGCGCAGGAACTCGGTGCCGACTATGTCGCCACGGGACACTATTGCCGCAAAGATAGTTTCGTGGCGCCGGACGGACATACTGTCTATCGTATTCTGGCCGGCAGCGATCCCAACAAGGACCAGAGCTATTTTCTCTGCCAGCTTTCACAGGAACAACTGTCCACAGCCTTGTTCCCCATCGGTGACATCACCAAGCCCGAAGTGCGGCGCATCGCCCGAGAGGCAGGACTTCCGAGCGCAGACAAGAAAGACAGTCAGGGAATCTGCTTCGTCGGAAAAGTCGACCTGCCCGTGTTCCTGCAGCAGAAACTCAAAAGCCGCGAAGGCGACATCGTCGAGATTCCCCGCAGTTTTTACAAAGGAAAGCCCGCGCCCTCCACGCTGGGAGAAATGGCCGAACCCATCCGTTACCGGCGGGAAGACGGCAAGGTCATCGGCAAGCATATCGGCGCGCAATACTACACCATCGGCCAGCGCAAGGGACTGGGCATCGGCGGCCACGCCGAATCCTGCTTCCTGATTGCCAACGATATTGAAAAAAACCTGATTTTCGTAGGCGAAGGACAGGACCATCCCGGCCTCTACCGCCGGGCCTTGCGCATCCGCCCCGAAGAGATTCACTGGATCCGTCCGGACCTCACGCTGGCTCCGGGCGAAACCCTGCGCTGCCAGGTACGCATCCGCTATCGGCAGCCCCTGCAGGACGCCGTGCTACACCGGCACGACGACGGCATGTATATTTTATTTGACCAGCCGCAGCGCGGCATTACCCCCGGCCAGTTTGCCGTCTGGTACGCGGACGACGGGGAAATGCTGGGCAGCGGCGTCATCGACCAATAAACTTTGGGTATGAAACAGAAATTGTTATCCGCCTGGCTGGTTGTTACGGCCTTCCTTTTTGCCCTGACGGCCTGCGAGGCCCCCGAAATCATTGAAGAACCCGATTTGAGCGACAAGGCTTCGCTGCAACGCCTGGCATTCACGCCGAACGACAATCCGTCCATGGGAACCAGCGGATCCACGGCCGTGCTGGCCAACGACTACTACTGCATCTCCGTGCCGGAAGGTGTGGACCGGTCCCGCCTGGTGCCGGATATCCTCTGCTCGGAGGGCGCCAGTGTCTTCATCGACGACAAGCCCTACACCAAGGGTACGGCCTACGATTTTTCAGGCAACATCCAATATATCAAGGTTGTTTCTGAATCCGGCAACCGCACCGCCAATTACATGGTACTGGTCAAGCACGGCATTCCTTACATCGACACGCAGGTCTATGAGTTCATGAACGACTTCCATGTCCCGGGCGTCTCGATTTCCATCATGAAAGGAACGGAGATGAAATATTCCAGCGGCTACGGTTTTGCCGTCACGGCCGACAAGGTACGCACCACGCCGGACCATCTCTTCCGGATGGCGAGCATCTCCAAGCAGTTCTGCACCCTTTGCATCATGCGGCTCAAGGAGCAGGGACGGCTCAGCCTCGACCAGCAGGTCTTTGGCGAAAAAGGCATCCTCCACGGCCTCTACACCAATGTCACGTCCTACCACGAATCCATCACCGTACGCAATCTCCTCAGCCACAGCAGCGGCATCTGCAAGGGCCTGAGCGACCCGTGCTTCACGAATTCCTACCGCTTCTACAGCGGCACTTCCACGCCGGTGCCCACCGACACGCTGATCCAGCGCACCCTGAACGCCCGCCAGCAGCCCTACAGCGACGACACGATGATCTGGACCCCCGGCATGGGATACAACTACAGCAATGTCGGCTTCTGCATCCTTCACCGGATCGTGGAAGTCATCAGCGGAAAAGATTATGAGAGCTTCCTGAAGGAAGACGTGCTGGAGCCGATGGGCGTCACCGACACCCATATCGGCGGCTACGAATACCAGCGGCGGCCCAATGAATGTGTCTATTACATGCAGGAAGGAACGAACGGCTACTCCAATCCGCTGCGCGAGATTGCCGGTGCAGCCGGCATCATCACCTCCACCAACCAGATGATGCGCGTCCTTACGTTCATTGACGGCGACGAGACGGTCCCGGACCTCTTCAGCCATGAGACGCTCGAAGAAATGTACACGCCCTACTCGTATATGGGGAACGGCACCTATGGCTCAGGCTACAAGCGCTACGGGCTCGGCTGGCGCATGAACCATTCCTCGCTCTTCCAGGGCGCACATTACCACGGCGGCAACATCGCCGGCACGGCGACCCTCTGGGCGGGCGATACCGATCAGCACATGAGCGGCGCTTTTGTCTGCAACTCGCGCGCCTACAACAGCAATTCCTCGGGTGACATCGATGACAACATGTACATCCTGCTCAACCGGTTCATGAAATATTTTGACAACTGATGCACGACGCCATGACCATCGTGGGCGGCGGGCCCGCCGGCATGATGGCGGCCATCCGGGCCGCCGAAGTGCTCGGCGACGGCCGCCGCGTGGTCCTGTTCGACAAGAACGACCGGCTCGGCCGCAAGATCTACCTGACCGGCAAGGGCCGCTGCAACCTGACGAACCGGCGCAGCTGGGAGGAATTCGCTCCGCACATCCATCCCAACCAGGGCTTTCTGAAGCATGCCTTCCGGGCCTTCTCTAATGAAGATGTGATCCGTTTCTTCGAAGAGGAGCTGGGCGTGCCGACCGTCACGCAGCAGGGGCAGCGGGTCTATCCGGCTTCCCTCGTGGCGGGCGACGTGGCCAGGGCGCTGGAGCGCCGGGTCCAGGAGTTGGGTGTGGATATCCGCCGCGGGGTGACGGTTGCTTCGCTGGCGGAGCTGAAGGACTACGGCGCCGTAATCATCGCTACAGGAGGAAAATCTTATCCGGTAACCGGCTCTACGGGAGACGGTTATCGTTTCGCCGAAGAAGCGGGCCATACCGTTACGACCGTTTTCCCGAGCGAGACCGCCTTGCTCCCCAAAGACTATGACCCGGGCCTGCCGGGCCTGGAGATGAAAAACGTGGGTCTGCATTTATACATAGACCGAACGCTGGTCGAGAGTGACCAAGGGGATTTCAACTTTACGAACGACGGTATGGAAAGCGGCATCGCCTACCACCTGAGCCGCCGCGCCGTCCGGGCGCTCTACAACGGCCAGCGCGTCGACATCGTCCTGGACCTCAAACCGGCGCTGACGGAAGAACAGATAGTAAAACGTATGCAACGGGAGGAGCAAGCCCCCGATCGGCATCGTCATTCCGGGCTTGACCCGGAATCTCTTCGCAGCTATCTTCCCAAATCCTTGATCGCCCCCTTTTTGCGCGTCAATCCGGGGCTAACGATGGAAGGCTTGCCGACGGCTTTGAAAAACTGGACTTTTCATATAGAAGACTACAAAGGTTTCGACCGCGCCGTCGTCACGGCCGGTGGCGTCAGCCTCAAGGAGATCGTCCCCAAGACCATGGCCTCCCGCCTGCGACCGGGCCTCTACTTCTGTGGCGAAGTCCTCGACCTCGACGGCGACACCGGCGGCTACAACCTCCAGATTGCCTTCTCCACCGGCTCCCTCGCCGGCACCAACGCCGCGAAATACCTGGCAGCGAAAAAATGATTACCTTTGTCAGGATGAAACGTTTCCCGACAGTTATTCTGGCTCTGCTGCTCTGCGTCACGATGGCGTGGGGGCAGAAGATGACGCGCTCGCAGTATATTGAGAAATATGCTGCGACGGCCGTGCGGGAGATGAAGGCGACGGGCATACCGGCCAGCATTACGCTGGCGCAGGGATGCCTGGAGTCCGGCAATGGCAACAGCACCCTCGCCACTCAGGCCAACAACCATTTCGGCATCAAGTGTCACAACAACTGGAACGGCAAGACTGTCCGGCACGACGATGAAACGAAGAACGAATGCTTCCGCAGCTACAAGAATGCGGACGAATCGTTCCGCGACCACAGCGATTTCCTGCGCTACCGCGACCGCTACGCCTTCCTCTTCGAACTGGAACCCACCGATTACAAGGGATGGGCCTACGGACTGCAGAAAGCGGGCTACGCGACCGCAAAGACCTATGCCACCAGTCTGATCCAGATTATCGAGGAAAACGAACTCTGGCGCTACGACCAGCTCGATGCCGCCGCCCGCAAGGAACTCCCTCCCACCCCGGCGCAAGCCGAGGTCAGCACGAAATTCAAACCCCTTCCCGGGCATAAGCTATACGCCGTCTCCCTCTCCCGCGAGATCCGTACAACCAACGGCGTACCGTACATCCGCGCCCGCAAGGGGGATACCTATGCCGGCCTGGCCAGAGAATACAACCTGTTCACGCGCGAGCTGCTCAGTTTCAACGACCGCAGCCGGAAAGCCGAGCTGCAGGAAGGCGAGGTCGTCTATCTGGAAGCCAAGAAACGCGAGAGTGCGCCGAACCTGGACAAGCACGTCGTGGAAGAGGGCGAAACCATGCGCCAGCTCGCCCAGCGCTACGCCGTGAAAATGAAAAAAATCTATCAGTACAACAACATGCGCCCGGGAAGCCAGCCTGAACCCGGCACCATCCTCCTGCTCCGCAAACCCCGATGAAAAAGCGTACCCGTACCCTCCTGCTGACTTTCGTGGTCCTGATGCTGGCCGGCATCCTGGCCGCCCTCAATTTTTACGGTACCTTTTACTATAACAATGTAGCAGACCTGGAAAAACAGCCCGTCATCCAGGTGCCCCGAAGCTATGACTACACGCAGATGATGGATGCCGTACTGAAGAGCGGCGCCATTGACAACCAGAAAACCTTCCTGCGGGCCGCCCGCTTCATGAAGCTGAAAGATCATTTCCGGCCGGGTCAGTACAAATTCCGCAAGGGCATGGGCAACAAGGCATTGGTCCGCACACTGCAGAAAGGATGGCAGACCCCGGTGCGGCTGGTGATTCCGGGCTACTACCGCAGCCTCGACCGCTTCGCGGACTTTCTGGGCGAACAGCTGGAAGCCTCCGCGGAAGACTTCGGCGCAGCCTTGGGTGACCCTCAGAACGCAGCCCGCTACGGCTTCAAGCCCGAAACCTTCATCGGGATGTTCATCCCCAACACCTACGAAGTGTGGTGGACCGTCACACCCGATGATTTTCTGGAACGCATGCACCAGGAATACCTGAAATTCTGGACCCCCGAACGCGATGCCCAGGCAGCCGCCATGGGCTTGACGCGGCAGGAAGTCAGCACCCTGGCCTCCATCGTCATCGAAGAAAGCAAATACGAGCCGGAACTGGCTCGTATCGCAGGCGTCTATGTCAACCGTCTCAACAAAGGCATGCCGCTGCAGGCTGACCCCACCGTCATCTATGCTGTGGGAGACCCGTCTCTCAAACGCGTACTCAACAAGCACCTGGAAATCGATTCTCCCTACAATACCTACAAGTATGCCGGCCTGCCGCCTGGACCCATCACCATGCCGCCCGTAGCCGCCATCGACGCCGTGCTGAACTACGAACACCACGACTATCTCTATTTCTGCGCCAAGGACAGCTTCGACGGCCAGCATGTCTTTGCCAAGACCCTGTCGGCGCACAATGAAAATGCCCGCCGTTACCAGCGGGCACTCAGTGCGGAAATGCGGGCTAAGGCAGGTCAGGAAAATCCCCGGACCAGTTTTTGATGATACGGAGCCCTTCCTGGAAGGCCGGATCCATTTCGCTGTTGATCACCTGCCAATAAGCCGTGCTTCCCAGGACGCTGCGCGCCATCAGTGCCTTGAGGCGCGTATTGAGAATCGGCGTGGCGACAGCCAGCTCTTCCTCGTCCTCTGCTTTCAGTCCTTTCTCATCAAAGAAAGCGACCATCTCGTCGAACACTTCCTTTTCTTTCTTTTCCCAGCGGGCATTGAAGGCGGCGAAGTCTTTCGCAGCAAGCTCCTTGCGATGCTTGTCGGCATAGTCATAATAGAAGGCTGACAGGAGGCCGCCGTTGATGGCCCGCAAGACATAGCGGTTGATCCCCGTGGTGTCATACGGCACGAAGACGTCGGGCATGATGCCGCCACCGCCGTAGACGGTGCGTCCCAGCCGGAGTGTCTTGTACTTCAAGGAATCAGGGAACGAGATGCTGTCGGCACTGAACGACTCGCCATGCGCATAGCGGTCACGGGCCTGCTGGTAATAGTCATCCCGCTTGCCCTTTTCATAAGGTGACTGGACGACGCGGCCGCAGGGCGTGTGGTAGCGTGCTACCGTCAGGCGCATCTCGGAACCGTCAGCCAGATTATACGACTGCTGAACCAGGCCTTTGCCAAAAGTACGGCGGCCGACAATTACCGCGCGGTCCCAATCCTGCAACGCTCCTGCCATGATCTCACTGGCGCTGGCGCTCTCTTCGTCGACCAGGATCACCAGCGGTTCTTTCTCGAACAAGCCCTCATCCCGCGAACGGTCCACCCGGTCGATGCCTTTCCCTTCCGTGCGGACGATTACCTGCCCGTCTCCCAGGAACAGGTTGGTCAGGAAGGTAGCCACATGCATGAAACCGCCTCCGTTTCCACGCAAGTCGATGATCAGGCCCTTGGGACGGACTTTCACGCTTTGGCTGAGCGAATCCAGGAATTCTTCGGCCGTCTGCTGGGCGAAACGACTGAGCTTGATATAAACGATACCCGGTTCGGGTTCATAGACAGCTTCGATGCTTTCCAGAGGGATGGTATCACGGCGAATAACATAGTCCCGGGCAACGCCGTCACGGAGTGCCGTCACCGTTACGCGACTGCCCTTCGGACCTCGCAGACGCGGTTTCATGTCCTCTGCCGGGAGGCCGACGCCCGCCACGTTCTCGCCGTCGATGGCCACGATCTTGTCTCCGGCCCTGAGACCTACGGCATCGGATGGACCGCCCAGAATCACGGACTGGATTGTCAGCGTATCGTAAAGCATCACATATTCGATGCCCACGCCTTCGAACGAACCTTCCAGCTGTTCGTTGGCTGCCTCCACTTTGGAAGCCGGAATATAGGTGGAATGCGGGTCGAGCTGCTCCATCAGCCCCGCCATCATGGCATCTACGGCCTTGTCGAAATCCACGGAATCGACATAGCGCGTCTGGATGTAGAAAAGGGCGCTGGCAATCTTCTCGGCGTTGCGGCGCATGGCAGAAACCTGCGCGTGCAAGGGCAGGCAGCAAAGCAGCAGCAAAGCAAGGATACTGAGACGTTTCATATTTCAAATACTTTTCCTTCCTCGGCGAGCCAGGTTTCGGGAAAGACCTCCCGTGCCTGCGCAAGCAGCACGTTCAAGTCCTGGTAGCGGGAGGAGAAATGGCCGAGGACCAGTTTCTTCGCTCCGGCATCCGCAGCGACCTGCGCTGCTTCCCGAGCGGTGGAATGAAACATTTTGTGTGCCAAATCGACGTGTTCGTCGGCAAAAGTGGCTTCGTGGTAGATCAGGTCCGTGCCGCGCAGCCACTCCGCTTCTTCCGGGAAGACCGCCGTATCGCTGCAGTAGGCGGCCGACTGGCCGGTCTTCAACCAGACGATCCGGTAGCCGAAACAGTCGATGCGGTGCTGAAGCGGGAAAGCCCAGACCTCACAGTTCCGCAGTTCGATGATCCGCTCCGGCGCTTTCATCGTGAGCGGGATGTGGTGGATCTCATACTTCACCCCTTCCCCGAAATGACCCAGGAAGAAGTGAAGGATGGAGCCGAAATCCCGCGGGGCATAGATGTAGAGCGGGGCCGTGCGCCCGTCGAGCGCCATGGTCGACAGCATCCCGAAGATCCCGAAGACATGGTCGCCATGCAGGTGGGAAATCAGGATGTTGTCGAGCCGCGCTTTCGATATCTTGTAGCGCTTGAGCTGCACCTGCACGTTCTCGCCGCAGTCGACCAAAAACAAGCGCCCATGCAGGTTGAATACGTGGGCGCTTTGGTGTTGGTCAACCATCGGCCGTGCGGATGCCGTGCCAAGGGTTGTCAGGGTGAAGTTCACTACTTGCCGGCTTTTTCTTCAGCTTCAAGACGGCTCTTGAGATCAGCCAGGTCGGAGATGTCACCGAGGGTGGTCTTCTCCAGGTTGTCCTTCAGCTTGCGGACAGCCTTCTGGGTGGAGTTGGCCTCAGCGTCTTTCTCGCGGGCTTCCTTCTTGGCCTCCTCGCGTTTGACTTCTTCGAACGTACGGGTGTGCGAGAGGGTGATCTTCTTGCTGCCCTTGTTGAATTCGGTCACCTTGAACGGGAGTTTCTCGCCTTCCTTGGCGGTAGTGCCATCTTCCTTGACCAGGTTGCGGTTCGAGCAGAAACCCGTCACGCCTTCGGCGAGGGTGATGGTAGCGCCCTTGTCAACGATAGCGGTCACGGTACCCTCGTGGACGGAACCCACGGAGTAGGTGTTCTCATACTCGTTCCAGGGATTCTCTTCGAGCTGCTTGTGGCCGAGGCTCAGACGACGGTTCTCCTGGTCGACTTCGAGGACGACGACCTCGATCGGCTCACCGATGGAGGTGAACTCGGACGGGTGCTTGATCTTCTTGGTCCAGCTCAGGTCGCTGATATGGACCAGACCGTCGACGCCTTCTTCCAGTTCCACGAACACACCGAAGTTGGTGAAGTTGCGGACCGTAGCGGTATGCTTCGAGTTGATGGGATATTTCTCGGTGATGGTTGCCCACGGATCGGGTTTGAGCTGTTTGATACCGAGGCTCATCTTGCGCTCCTCGCGGTCGAGAGTGAGGATCACGGCCTCCACCTCTTCGCCCACCTTGAGGAAATCCTGTGCACTGCGCAGGTGCAGGCTCCAGCTCATTTCGGAGACGTGGATCAGGCCTTCGACACCCGGCTGCACTTCGACGAAGGCACCGTAGTCGGCGATGACGACCACTTTGCCTTTCACCTTGTCGCCCACCTTGAGGTTCGGATCGAGGGCTTCCCAAGGGTGCGGGTTGAGCTGCTTCAGACCGAGGGCGATACGCTTCTTCGTATCGTCGAAGTCGAGAATCACCACGTTGATCTTCTGGTCGAGCGAAACCACCTCTTCGGGATGGTTGATGCGGCCCCAGCTCAGGTCGGTAATGTGGATCAGACCGTCCACACCGCCCAGGTCGACGAACACACCGTAGGAAGTGATGTTCTTGACCGTGCCTTCCAGCACCTGGCCTTTCTCGAGCTTGCCGATGATGTCGGCCTTCTGGGCCTCGATCTCAGCCTCGATGAGGGCTTTGTGGGAAACGACCACGTTGCGGAATTCCTGGTTGATCTTGACGATCTTGAATTCCATGGTCTTGTTGACGTACACATCGTAGTCGCGGATGGGCTTCACGTCGATCTGGCTGCCCGGGAGGAAGGCCTCGATGCCGAACACGTCGACGATCATGCCACCCTTCGTGCGGCATTTGATGTAACCTTTGACGATTTCGTCTTTCTCGAAGGCTTCGTTGACACGGTCCCAGGACTTGACGGCGCGGGCGCGCTTGTGGGAGAGGATCAGCTGGCCTTTCTTGTCCTCAGCGTTCTCCACGTACACTTCCACGGTGTCGCCCACGGCGAGGTCGGGATTGTAGCGGAATTCGTTGATGCTGATGACACCTTCGCTCTTGTAACCGATGTTGACGATTACTTCGCGTTTGTTGATGGAGGTAACAGTACCTTCCACGACCTCATTCTCGTTGATACGGCTGAGGCTCTTGCTGTAACTTTCTTCATTGGCGGCTTTCTCAGCTGCATCGAAGCCGTCGTTTTCGAATGCATCCCAATCGAACTTGTCGTTGTCGACGGAGGCATTGCTTTTTTTGCTTGCAGGTTTTACGATCACCTGCTCTTCGATCTCTTCTGCACTTTCAACGGCAGGGTTGATGATCTCTTCAGACATAATGGTTAATAAATCGTTAAACAATAAGTAGTTAGACTTTATTTATAATCCCGTTGTCCGAACGGGGCTGCAAATATAGTTATTTTTTGGATTCTTCTGCTTGTTTTTCAGCTTTTTCCTTCGGTTTTTTGCGCGGCTCGGCATTCTTCACATACTGGTCGAGCCAGGAGCCTGTTTCATAAAGCATGTCAAGGCTGGTCTCAATGCCCTGATAGCCGTGGCTCTCATACGGGAGCTGCACGTACCGGGCCGTAGCGCCGAAATAGACCAATGCCTGATAGAGACGCTCCGACTGGACCGGGAAAGTACCCGTGTTGTTGTCCTGCTGACCATGGATAAGCATCAGGGCATCTTTGATCTTGTCGGCATAGTTGAACGGGGACATCTGGTCGTAGACATCCTTGGCT
>Ga0265300_10003423_pt1 | contig 13049 bp, 10 predicted proteins | sample AusTroGonzalo_MG_FD_193482 | JGI IMG/M metagenome (GOLD analysis project Ga0265300, IMG submission 193482) | Bovine rumen microbial communities from tropical cattle in Woodstock, Queensland, Australia - Gonzalo_03 | ecosystem: Host-associated > Mammals > Digestive system > Stomach > Rumen ... | reverse complement strand
GCGGCGGATCGCCGCCGCGATGGACGCACTCCATCGTATTCCCCAAGCGCATCTCGCGGCGTTTTTCCTCTTCGCGACCATCGCCACACTCTCCGCACAGAAGACAAACTCGCCGCCTCGCGGCGGGAGTGTAGAATTGAAAATGGAAAATGTAGAATTGCGGAATCCTTCTTTTGTGATTGAAAACGAGCCAATCCGCCATTCTACATTCTCCATTCTAAATTCTCAATTCACCTCGTCGGCCGACGTTGCACGTGGCTACAGGCTTGAATACGAATTTACGAACGCGGCATATTCCTACGCAATGCCGACGAACGGTGTCCGCCATGACAAGTGGTGGAAGCGCGGCGCTTACGAGGACGTCTTCCGCCTCGACCTCGGCGGGATGACGTTCCCGCTTGCCGACGAACTTCTCTCATCCGTCTGGGTCTATTCATGGGGCATGGCGGGAGCGCACATAGGGAATGCCTCAAACAGGCTTGTTGCGACTGGCACGCCCATGTCGGCAGTGCCTGGTCTCTCGCAGTTCTGGAGCGCGGCGCTTCCAGACGGTGCGCGGCGGCTCACATGGCAGAACTTCGCGCTTAACCGCGACACCAACAACCTCGTCTCCGCGCAACTGGAGCTTTTTCCGAACGGCGACTTCATCGCCCGCTCCAACGAAGTCATGCGCGTGTATTGCCGCGTGAATCCCGACGACTGGGACGACGACGGCGACCCGAACGAGACTGACGCGGATCCATACGTTGCTGGCGAACCCGCGTTCGGCCCGCACCAGCAGCTGCCGCCAGGCGCAAACTCAAATGCGTATTGCTGGGTCGCTCTTGTGGTTTCGGGTGCGGCATCCCTTGTAACGTTCTCAGGAGAAGGTGCGTCAAACCTTCCCGATCCGTCGTTCATAGCACTGCCCGGCGAGACGAACCGCGTCGTGCTACTCATCGGCAAAGAGTACCATGTCTCAAGCCGAATGCCGATATGTTGCATCGGCCGCTCGGACTACGCGATTGAGGTCTCGCAGGATTCAGCGACAAGCCTCTCCATCGTCTGGCCTGTGACGATAGAACCTGTCGCAATGCGTAGCGGTGCGTCGTTCTCCATGTCCGTAGTCCCCGACTTCCTCGGAGGGGGCTTTACATGGACGAACTGCTGTTGTTCTATCTCCTCTTCAGGGAACTCCTTCACCTATTCCTGCGACGAGAACTGCCACTGCTCCGGTTGCGCGGCCTTCGGCTACTACGCCTACGAGGGCTTCACGCTCCCCGCTTCTGGCGGCTCGTGCGGCTGCTCGGGAACAGAGGTTCTTGACCCGGACTCGACGAACGAACCGCCCGCATCTGCGTCCGTAAGCGTGTCCTTTTCGCAGAATGTGCTTTTCTACGAAGAAACGTACACCAATACACCTGGAGTGGTTGTCGGGCGAAGGGCGTCAACGAACGCGACGCTGACGTGCTCGGTGAGTGGAGGGCAGTACGGCGGAGTATTCAGCCTTTCGCTTTCCGGGTTCGACAGGCTCTCGTCAGTCGGGGGAGAGGCGCCACCTCTCGGCCCGGTGCAGGTCGCGGCGGGCGAGACGCGCATCTGGACTGCGGAGTATGCGCCGCTGACGCACAGCGCCGGCGAAAACGACATATCCGCCGTCGCGACATTCAGCGAATACCTTTCTGGCGACAACATGTCCAGCACAGCGCAGCTGACGGTAGTAGAGCTTGTTTTACAGCCGCAGGTTACGCGCGAAGGGTGCGAGAACAGGCACCTCGTTGGAGTCCGCGAGAGCGTAAACTGCTACGCCTATCCACATGTAGGACAATGGGGCGAGACGGGAGGTGGGGAATACAGAAACGACAGAGGATATACTGGTTTTTATACGTGTCCGCTGATAGCCGACGGTAGCGTCCTTTACTATGTTGTTGGTGGCTCGCGTTATGATTTCGACTTGACCATCATAGAGCCAACTGCTATGGTCGCCAGGTTGCCCGTGGCGAGAGACTTCGGCATCGCGACCAACCATGCAGGAGGTGCGGGGATGAATCTTGAGGTATATGTACAGCCAGATACCGTTAGCTTTTCCGGCATTGCGATGGAGGAAATTCCGTCAACGACTGGAATCCATGAAGGCTACTTTTCCAACACATATTTTGAGAGCGAATGGTATCATACCGAAGCAAGGGGCGCGGGGAACTGGGTTAACATCAAAGATGGTAATTTATGGGATACCGACCATGCTTGGTTCGCCCCTGAACTTCCGCGCGAATTGCCTAATGGCGTAATGACGTTTGACCTGTCTTATGGAACATGGACGAACGGAACGATGGTCTGGAATATTTCATGGGGCTGGAATGAGAAGAATACGCCCAAGGGGGATCCGCCCGTCAAGTCAATTACAACACCGTACAATCAGACATTTACCTTTACCGAAGACGGAACGTTGACGGTCTCGAAGTTTCAGCACTCGGTTTCAAGAGGCACAAACGGAGTGATACGGCTTAACGGAAACACAGTACAAGGCGTCATAGTGACACAGGAGGAGTTAAATGCAGTTTTTGGAAACAACTGAGGTAGCCGTCGTTGTGGCGGTCGTCATTGCTGTTATGTCGGCAACGACATCCTGCGACAGCAAAAGCGAAAGCGACAATCAACGCAAAGCTGCCGTCAATGCGGAGAAAAGGCCTGAAAAAATGTCTCTTCCCCAAAAATGCGAAGCGGAGTTCCGTCAAGTTATAAATAGCATAAACAGCACCAACGTCGCATTCGATGCGCAAAAGGCAGTATACGACATTCTGGGAGACGTGCTTAAGCTCCCCGAAGACGAGGCGTTGCCGCTCTTGGATAAATTCTTCGACATAGCAAACGCTGCTTCGCTTGAGCCAATCACCGCCTATCCCGTAGAGTACAAGGATGCAAGGCCTATCCATGTCAGACGAGAACGGTGGTTTGAAAATATGTTTGTGGGCGTTGTAAGTCAAGTGCTTCACGTCTCAATGCGACTGAAGAAGGATCCATACGACAACTGGGACAAGTTCTTCGCATTTTTCGAAAAGGGGACAAATGAACTCGCGATGGTGGCGAGATGCCGGCTTGAATTCGACAGGGAGGCTATCGCCGCCCGTAGAAAAAGCAGCCGCTGCATGACCTACTGTCCCGAGCTGTACCCTAATGCCGAAAGACGCGATTACCTCCGAGACCTTGGAGGCAACCTTTTGCGGTGGATCCATGTCGTGAGGGACATGGACATTAAGTATCATGACCGCCAGCCAACAGCAGAGCAGAAAGAACGCATCTTCCACCGATTCAGAGAGCTTGAAGAGTCCATCAGACCCTTCATAGAAAAATGGCGCACAGAGTAGTTTCAATTCCAGGTTGGCATGTAAGTGAAGGCGCTCGGGAGTGGACTATGAAACATATAAGATATTCATGGCAGATTGCCACAAAAGCAGCATTGGCGATTTTTCTGATTGCAGGATGCTCGCGTGAGCCAGTGCCGCAATATACGCATGGGCATGACGTTGCAACGAACGAAGCGAAAACAATCGAAGCGGAAATGTTGCCAGGGGATGCGGCCTATTGCATGATCACCAACTATCCTGTTGCCTACAAGAAGATCATAAGGGAGGTGTTGTTTAACAAACTTTGCAGGAGAATTCTAAATGAGACGGCAAAGGATGAGTCCGCCAGAATGTATGCGTTGCTTGCCGACGCTGCAATACGGCAGCCGGTTTCTCATGAGACACTGGAAAGACGTTGTATCCAAGTCGAAGGTCTATGGGAATACATATTCTCGGCTGCATTCAGCTTCGGACAGAAAGGCCTTGTCCTAGAGCATGACAATTCGTTTGAGTATTGGGAACGCCTGTTAAAGTTTCTGGAGAGAGTGAAGGACGAAATCGAAGACATGAAAACCATTCTTGACGACGGCAGGTCTCGGAAATCAAGCCGCAAGCGGGCGTGCGTACACACGATGGCCTCGTGTTTCAGGCGCAAAATAATTCGAGATGCACGGCGTTTTCTCGGTAACGACAGCGGTTATGCCGATTTGCTGACGGATGAGCAGCGCAGCAATATCCTGCAGCGATTGTCGCAGTACGAGAAGTACGCTATGAATGTGGAAGCAGAGATAAAAGGCATGATTCGCATTCAGAGAGTGGATGATACGGGGGGACAAGAAGAAGTGCTGAGAGGCAGATTTGATTCTGATGCCGCAGGGGATGGCATAGGATTCTAAGTTTGGGTGTAATTTGGGTACCTACCTCGCAAACAGATATGGAGCAAAGACTCGTTGCATTGATTGTATGGGATGAGTTGATTGGCGCAACTGACTAACCAATTACACATTGATTCCCCGTCGCCACTGAAATTTTGCTATAATACGCACATCACGCGAGGCTGAGGCGGTGAGTGCCGCCCGACGCGGCGCGGGGTGATAGTCCGGGAAACGGGCAAGTAGGAAGGAATGTAGAATTGAGAATGTAGAATGTAAAATTGTGGTGTCGCGAAGCGACTCACCTTCGTTCTCCATTTTCAATTATCCATTTTACATTTCCCAAAGCTCCGCCGGGCGTTTAACAATGTAGCATCAACGCTACACGTCGTTCTGACAAAATACTAGCACTATTTAGAATGGATCGGCATGTAAGTGAAGATGCGCTCCGCTGGGGCGTATTCTTTCTTCATGTATTCCATTCGGGCCTGTGCTAGGGCTTTGTCAGAGTGCATCGGAGGGAGAATGCGCCTCTTTTATGCACTGGACGGGCCAACGGCGAACACCGCGCAGGATGAGATTTCGTCCGCACCATAATCTCACACAGAGACGCAGAGGTGCGGAGGGGAAAGAAAGGGACGCATGAAAAGGTTGATTGCAATGGCGATTATAGCAGTTACGGCCATCGAGTTCGTTTCTGCCGCGCCGGAAGTGACCGACATCACGGCCAAGCAGCGGTATCCGTGGAACGGGCTTGTGGACATTACCTGCAAAGTGTCGGGGATTGAAGCGGATGCGGGTGGATATGAGTTTGCAGTGGTTGCCGTCAATAAAGAAACGGGCAGGGAATACACGGTCTCAAACTTTTCGATTCAGCATAATGGCGAAGAAGTGCCTGATGTCTGCGCCAACGGCGATTATTCGCTCTTGTGGAATGCGCGGGAAGACATGGGGCAGGTCGTCATTGAGCGCATGACAGTGCGCATCACGCTTGAGGCACTTGCCGTTTCTGTGGGGAAAATCCAGCTCTGGGAAGGTGGCCCGTACTGGGCCGACAGGAACATCGGCGCAAAGAAACCGGAGGACTACGGGCTTTACTTCTGGTGGGGCGACACGAAGGGGTATCGGCCGTCATTAGATGGAAAATTCAGTTTCAACTTCGGTGAGAACAATTCCGCCATTTACACATACGACAAGAGCGTGGCAGAACTGCAAAGTGCCGGTTGGGTGACGAGCGGTGTTGTCCTTACGCCTGCGCATGACGCAGCGCATGTGAAGTGGGGCGGTTCTTGGCGCATGCCGACGAAACAGGAGTTTGACGATCTCATGAGCAAGTGCGACAGGACGAGGACGACGATGAACGGCGTGGGCGGCTACATTTTTCGTGGCATGGGTGACTACGCCTCCAACAGCATATTCCTCCCTGCCGCCGGTGCTGGCAACGGGACTTGGCACTGCTATTCCGGTTCGGAATGCCACTGCTGGTCGTCCGTCCCGAAATTGAACAACTTTGATGCATGTGAATTTTTCTCCTATTGGGGAGGCCCATACACGCGCGGCTTCAGGCGCTACTTCGGGCTGTCTATCCGCCCTGTCCAATGAATCCCAACTATCGAGCGAAATGCGCGAGTGCTGTTTTACAAAGCCAGTTGAAAAGCCGCGTATGCCACATGCGACTTGTCGCATGGTACGCAGATTACGGCGCGAGGCGGATAAGGCCGCTGATATGGTCGAAATGGAAGAATCAGAACAGGTCGGCGTGGGAGCCGGTGCGGGTGAGGGTCAGGACAAGGACGTCGTCTTGAATCGTGTAGAGCAGCAGCCAGTCACTTTCGATGTGGCAATCACGGAGTCCAGTCAGGTTTCCAGTGAGTGCATGGTCATGATACTGCGGCGGCAAGGTCTCCCCGGATGCAAGGATGCCGACAACTGTTTCAAGCTTGGACACATCGGCGCCCCGCTTGAGCATCTTCTTCAATTCCTTTCGGAATTTCTTGGTGCGAATGACATCGTATTTCATGACAGCAGAAACTCCCTCAGCTTTGCGGGGTCACTGCAACGCGGTGTCGTGGGATCGTGCGCGATGCGCTTGGCCTCTTCAAAGGCCTCCAGCGTTTCTTCGCGCGGCGTTTTCTTGCGTCCGAGCTTGAAGGGAATTTCGCCAACGTCGATGCACTTCTTGAAGAAGCACGTGATGGCGGTGGTGAGGTTCATGCCAATGTCCGAGAAAAACTCCTCGGCATCAGCCTTGAGGTCTTCGTCCATGCGGATGGAAAGTGTTGTTGTCATTGCAGATTGTCCTTTTTGTGGTAAAGATGTCAGTATTGTATCACAGAATAGGTGCAATGTCAATGCGGCATAGATGCTTAAAACAAGGAAAGAAGGAAACACAATATGAAGCAGACAATAATTGCGGTAGCAGCGGCTCTTGCCGCGATGGTCGGATGGGCAGGCGAGTCGGCGGAGTTCCGGCTTGACACGATGGACGGGCCGCGCACCGCGCGGGCGGTCGAGACGATTGCCTATTCGACGGCGTGGAACGGCGACGGCACGGTGAGCGTTGCCGTTGATGGCGTTGCAATCAAAGAGGCGAATGCGCCCGCGACTGGCGATGTCGCCTGGAACGCTGCACAGGCCACGCTCGGCACTCACACTCTCACTCACACATGCGGCGGCGAAACGCTGACTGCGGTGTTCGAGGTGGTGCAGGCCCCGCTGCTCCCGCCGACGCTTTCAGCGGAGACGGCTGATTGGACGAGAGGGACAATTACGCTGCGGTGCGAGGACAAATGTATGACTACAGATAGTAGATACACACTTTTCTACTATGATGATAAACAGGCATGCTGGAACATTGTTGACAGTGCGAGAGATCAACAGGGAACTGCGGATGGTAAAATACATTTGACCGATACAAAATTCGCTTCACGTCTTGGTGGAATAGCTCCTGTACAGTATCAGGTGATATGTAACGACGAAAGGTCTTCTGAAACGTGTGTGACGAGGACGAAGCACGGCATTTTTGTTGGCGTAGGAGAATTTGTCGAAGATGCTAATTGCATGAATGAATTGGCGATTGACAACGGTAAATTTTCGGGAATAAAACGACTTCGCACAAGTCCAGGTGCAAAATATAGCGATGTAAAAAAAGCTTTTGAAGATGTCGCGGAAAAAACAAAAGATAAGCCGGGTGATATTTGCGTAATCTACTTCTCCACTCATGGAGGTCGTTACAATAAGACGACAATAGGACATCTTGTTCTTGATGACAGACCGCCTGAGTCTGAAGACCCAAAGAAGCAAGGGTATCATGAAGGACTTTTAGCCAAGCATATTCGCTTGCTAGATCCTGACAAGAAAGGGGTTGGTGTCGTTTGCATAATATCGGCCTGCTACTCAGGAGCATTTCTTGATGATGACAATGGACTTAAGGAATGCAGCGCGGTTACTTCGTGGTGCCATCGCGAAGAGTTGGGAGAGAATGTGGCATGGATAACAGCGGCTAATGCTGAGACAACGGCAAATTCTATCTTCACGGACATTTTGCTGGATTATGGATGGAAGCGCGGTTGGGCGTTAAAAGACAACAAGAACATGATGTCGTTCTTGGATCTTTTTGATTGCGCCAAGAAGCTGTATGATCCCATCGTTAAAAAATTAGAAATGTCCGGCTGCGAGAAGCGAAAAGAATCTGTTTTAAGGAATATAATAGCGGGGAACGCTGGTGCCATTCCTGATTTTTCATTGGTAGCCCCTGGTAAGCCTGTTGGATTGTCGGCATCGAAAAACAGGTCAGATGTCGTAAGAGTTGAATGGACTCAAGGTGCGGGGGGAATGCCAGATGAATACATTGTTCTTCGAAAATTCAAAGAGACAGGGAAGGCAGAATCATGTTATAGTGGTATAAAAAATAACTTTAAAGAACTTCCAGAAATCGCATCTCAGATGCATCCTATGCAATATGCAGTTGCTGCACTCAATGGAGCAGGTGTCGGAATAACAGATGGTTTTGAGGAGGGGTGGCGAACAATCAATATATACAGCGTAACATTCGACAATAACTTGGCCGGGTTATCGCCACCCAAAACAGTAAAATATATAGAGGCCGGTGGCTTGTTGACGGAAGAATTGCGGAAAGCGACCGATTCGTTGAGCGGAGTGGATGATGATACCTATGAATTTATGGGGTGGAAGGCAAGGAAAACTGATAGTCTTAATGTAGTGTCGCGTCGCCTTGACGGTAGTTGGATTATTCCGGACATTATAGTCAATGGTGATTTGGAATACTATGCTGATTGGATTGCGAAGCAGACATACGGAATGACGCAGAATTGGTTGGTGGAGTATCAAACTATTTCAACCGCATCTAACGGAGATATTGCAAGGGCGGCGGCGATGACGGCGGCCAACGGGTGCCGGACGGTAGGCGAGTGCTATGCGCTCGGCATAGACCCCGAAGACTCGGATGATGACTTGAAGATCACCGACTTCCATATGAATGACGGCAAGCCTGTTATTACGCTCAACCATACGGAAGACGGGTCGGGCAATTCGTTTCTGCCGCGCGTGAAGACGGTTGGCAAAACGGATATTTCGGACGCCACAGAGGAATGGCGCGAAGTGCCAGAGGAGGGCGACCCGTCGATGCGCTTCTTCAAGGTTGAGGTCGAAATGCCGTAAGGCGTTGAAGATTCTCCCCTGCCACGCCAGACCACTTATTATAATAACTGGTCTGGCGGCCGTCTGCACAAGGTGTTGGTTTGGGGCGTTGGAGAGGTCGGAGGCATGGCTAAATGATTTTTTGATATACTATGCTCGTGGACAGCAAGGGAAATGTAGAATTGAGAATGGAGAATGTAGAATTGCGGAATCTTTCTCATTTGATTGAAAACGAATCAATCCACCATTCTACATTCTCCATTTTACATTCTCCATTTTCAGTTCATACCGCCGTCTTCGTTTTCTTCTCTGCAATCGCTACTTTGTCCGCTCAGAAAAGCGGCACAAACTCTCCGCCGCGAAGCGGGAATGTAGAATTGAGAATGGAAAATGTAGAATTAAGGGATTTGCCACCTTTGGTTGAGAATGAGCAAATCCACCACTCTCCATTTTCCATTCTACATTCTCAACTACCTCCTCAATTTTCCACCAATGCCGTGCTTGCCGAGAGGTGGTGGCGGCGCGGCGCGTGGGAGGACGTAATGCGGGTCGAGTTCCCGCAGGGCTGGGTGTTCCCGTTCGGAGAAGACCATCTGTCCTTTGTAGATGTCGTGTCGCAAGGGTCTATCCGCCGCCGCTGGACCGACACGAACGAGATTGCCTCCGTAGGCATCCCCCTCGCGCTCGTGCCGTTCTCGTCGGCGTCCTGGCACGAGTTCACGCCTTCGAACTCCTGCCGTTTCGTGTGGAGCGGGGCACTGGCGGAACGCCAAACGAACGCCCAGGTCAATGCATCCATAGAGCTTTTCCGGAACGGCGCCGTGTCCGTCGAGACGAACGGCGTCTTGCGGCGGATCGAGAGGCCTTGGCAGTACGGGGAGACCAACGCCGTAATGAGCAGTGTCGAGGCGGACTCCATGATCGGTGACAACGGGTTGTTCGTGTTTGCCGTGGCCTTTACGTCCGCGCCGCCGGAGACTGTCTGCCTTTGCGTCGGGACGAACCGCGTCGCGGTCTCCGACGCGCGAGAGTGCTGCTTCGTGCTGGAGAAGGGCGCCAGGCACGGCGTTTCCATGTCCTATGTGCCCGAAGACGTGTCCTTCAGTTGGTGGGACGAGTCCTTGAGCCTTCGCTCGCCGCCGATGCGGACGGGATTGTTCACCGAGCGCATGGAGGCGTTCGGATCCTCCGGTGAGATAGACTTCGAAGACCCGTCCGACGACGGCGCGGGGTCGATACTGTGGGACTGCTCGCTTTACATCGAGCCTTCCCAGGTGGACGATCCGACATACCCTATGTTTCTCCACGCCTACATGGACGTTCCGATGGGAGAATATCCGACGGTCAGGTGGAGCGGCGGCGACGGAGAGGTGTCTGCGACAGGCGAGTGGCTGACGCTGGACGAGCGTCCCAGTTCCGACGTGATAGGCGTGACGGCGACGTGGCGTGGGCGGACGTGGCGCGGAAGCGTGGTCTTCTGGAACGACGTCGAGGAGTCGGTCGTCGCCCTTGACGGCGGCGGGACGATCTTCGTGGAGTCTGCGTACACGAACGCTCCTGGCGACGTTACCCTGCGCACATCCACGGAGCAGAAGCTGACAGCTTACTGGGCGCTGCGCGACGACGGGACGTTGACGCTATCCGCCACCGCTGGAGCGGCCGTCTCCGTCAGGATGGAGTCGCCCAACGGCCCCGAGGTCGAGCTTCCGCACGTCTGGTACGGCTACGCCGGCGACGTCGATACGACGGACTTCTATGTGACGAACAACGATCCGGCGCAGTGCGGGCAGGTCGGGTTCACTTTGGAGTTCGACGGCGATGATGGCGAATACTGCATCGACTCGTCCGGGCCGCTGGAAGTCGTCCGCTATTGCGTTAGGGCGGACGCCTTGTGGCCGTCCAACAGGGTGCGACATGTTTTCGGTCCGTTGGAGACGTTCAAGGCAATCGTAGAAGGCGGGCCGACGTTTTCGCTTACAGTGCCCGTGACGATAGGTGACAGCAGCGTATCGTTTGACTACCACGGCTCTTCATGCTCCGTGCCGATTCGCGTAATTGCACCCAACGGGGTCGCGGGATTCTGGAGGGCAGATGATTTTGAATGTTCCGGAAGTACTATCGGAGCAGGTTTCTTCGCCGATGTTCAGGTGCTTCCGACGTATGTTTCGTTTGAGAAACTTGAGATTATGGAGGATGTTGCGCCCGTGGCAAGTCGCTGGGGATGTTTTCTCGACGTGCTTAAATATCCGCACGAACAGTTTGCGCATACGGAGGAGCGAGGTGCGCTGGAACCACAGGAAATAGGCGATAGGAACATGATAAAAACTTACGATCATGTGCGGTCTATACTTGGTGACTATCCTGTTGAGAATGGTGGGTATTCGCTGAACATACCCGTGAAATGGGGTGTACATGGCGGACCGTACGCACATCTTGTCGGAAATGTGCCTATGACCGTAAATGTGCAAACCAACGGCAAGGTTTCGGTCTCTAAATTCGGAATAACAAGAGGGAGGATGCCATATGGAATCTATGAAGGTAATTAAAGCAGCGTCTTGCATGGTGCTGCTGCTTGTGGCGGCAACGGCTTTTGCCAACGACACGACGAACAGACTGCCTACCATTGCAGAGATTGACGCGGAGATTGCAGGCCTTGCGAACCAATACGGAGCAAAGACGCTGTGGCGCGAGTTTGTCTCGACCGTCGGCAGGATCAAGGACTTTCAAGACAAGTTCCCGACGCAGGATGTGCTTCGAGTCCAGTGGCACGTCGTTTCCAACATGTTCGCCGAGTGCTATCCCGTCGCGGCAGTTACCAACGGAAATCAGGTGAACTATCGTGGTCTTGCACAAGCTGTATGGCTTTACCTGCCGAGGTACAAGTTGTTTCACGCGGACACGAACGCCCTGATGTATGTTGCGGACTGTGTGTCAAATGCCTTGCCAGTTGACGTCTCGCGTGAAGAGGCGGTCGTCCAGGCGGGCATGAATTGCGAGTACATGCCGGAGTTTGGTAGTACGAACGCATTGACGGGGGAGCGTGTCGTTAGTGACTATCATTCCTTGACCAATAGAGAACGTATATGGTGGCAATGGGAGGGTGCCAGAAGGATGAAGTTGCGGTATAATGGAGGGCTCGCTGACTTCCGCCGACAGGTCTTCAACTGTTTTTGTAGCTCGATTCTCCATTACCTGACCGAATATCCAGAACCTGTTCGGCGAAGCCTTTGGGAGGAGTTCTGCCGCAGGGCCGGGGCGACAGACAAAGAGAAGGCAGAGGCGTATCGCAGTCTCTACGAAGACTACAAGATTGTCTATCCGTGAAAGGATGTTGCATGATGAAGACGTTGGTTTGTCTGTTCGCCGTTCTGGTGGCGGCTTGCTCATTCGCTGTCGAAGTCTCTGCCTTACCGCCGTCTGAGTATGCCGACACGGAGGTCTCGACGAACTTTACGTTTGCGGTCGGGGAAGGGGGCGGGCGGCGGCTTGTGTTTTCGGTGGAGCTTGAGGCGTCTCCCTCGAACAACGTCGAGGTCGCAGTCGGACATGATGTGAACGGTGACGGGCGTCTTTCGCTCGACGAAGCTGCGCTTGCCGTTGGCTACGACTGCGGCGAGTGGTTCGTCAGGTCTGCCGCGAAGGACTCGGTGACGTGCGAGGCCGTGCCGTCCTCCGGCGCATTCCGGAGGACATACGAGATACGCTCGCGGAATGTCGATCCCTCGTGGAACCTCGTGAAAGTGACGCGGCGCGGTCTCGGCGTTTCCAGCGTAAGCATCTCGTTAAATCTCGTCGAATTCGGCTTCGGACTGACGGTGCATTAATTTCTCAACGTCACGAATGGTGCGTTATTATAATAAATGGTCTAATGGTGACTTGCAATCTCAAGAAGAGCGAAAGGTGAAATTTCGAAACGGGCGTCCTCTCCCGGCTCTCCGAAGGCTGCCGCAAGCCATCGCAGGAGATGTGGGCGAAGATGCTCTTTGTGGCGATCCTCGTCCTCGGCCTCGCGTCGGTGCCGCGCGTCGCGGTCGGCGCGATGCGGATGCGGCGGTACCACCTCGTCGCCTGAAAAGCGACGGGGAGCGGCATCCCGACCTCAATGCCGTTGCCATGATTCCCTCGCTCCCGGCGGGGGAAAGTGGGAAGTCTGCCTTCAAATCCTGAACTCCGCGCCTCTGCGCCTCTGCGTGAG
>Ga0265300_10003422_pt1 | contig 13049 bp, 9 predicted proteins | sample AusTroGonzalo_MG_FD_193482 | JGI IMG/M metagenome (GOLD analysis project Ga0265300, IMG submission 193482) | Bovine rumen microbial communities from tropical cattle in Woodstock, Queensland, Australia - Gonzalo_03 | ecosystem: Host-associated > Mammals > Digestive system > Stomach > Rumen ... | reverse complement strand
AAAACGCTGCAAAGTTACGGCTTTTTTTAATATAACGTATCATTTTTTTCGATTTTTTTTTTGCCTTTTTTGTAACTTTTTCGCAAAGCGTTGAAAATCAAGCAGATATAAAATGTTAAAAAATGATGTAAATCTGACACTTATCGGTTTTTCTGCAAAAAATGGCAAAAATCAGAAAAAAAGTGCTACCTTTGTGCCCGTAAACAGTAACACCATTTTTGATATGATTGATACTTCTGCCTTCCAAGGTAAGACTGCAGCATATTTCACGTTAGGATGTAAGCTGAATTTCTCAGAAACATCAACTTTCGGGAAGATTCTTCAGGAAATGGGCGTGCGAACAGCACAGAAAGGTGAACAGGCTGACATCTGCCTGATCAATACCTGCTCAGTGACTGAGGTGGCTGACCATAAATGTCGCCAGGCGATCCACCGGATGGTGAGGAATCACCCCCATGCGTTTGTGGTGGTGACGGGCTGCTATGCCCAGCTGGAGGCTGAGGAGGTGGCGAAGATCGAGGGTGTGGATTTGGTGCTGGGCTCGGATGAGAAGGCGAACTTGATTCAGTTCCTGAGCGAGAAGTTCTCGCAGAGTGGGCAGCCTACACCTTATTATATTAAGAAGACGAAGGATATCAAGAGTTTTGCGCCATCGTGCTCAAGGGGGAACCGTACGAGGTATTTCCTGAAGGTGCAGGACGGCTGTGATTATTTCTGCACCTATTGTACGATCCCGTATGCGCGCGGGTTCTCGCGTAACCCGACGATTGCCTCGCTGGTGGCCCAGGCTGAGCAGACGGCAGCGGAAGGGGGTAAGGAGATCGTGCTGACGGGTGTGAACATCGGCGATTTCGGCAAGACGACGGGTGAGAAGTTTATCGATCTGGTGAAGGCACTGGATGCGGTGGAGGGTATCAGCCGCTATCGCATCAGTTCGCTGGAGCCTGATCTGTTGTCGGATGAGTTGATCGCCTATTGTGCAGAGAGTAGGGCGTTTATGCCTCATTTCCATATTCCTTTGCAGAGCGGTAGTGACACGGTGCTGAAGCTGATGCACCGTCATTATGACGCGCAGCTGTTTGCCGACAAGATCCACAAGATCAAAGCGGTGATGCCCGATGCGTTTATCGGCGTGGATGTGATGGTGGGCTGTCGGGGTGAGACGCCTGAGTGTTTCGAGGAGACATATCGCTTCCTGGAGGAGCTCGACGTGACCCAGTTGCATGTATTCCCGTATTCGGAGCGTCCCGGCACATCGGCGCTGAGTATTCCCTATGTGGTGAGTGATAAGGATAAGAAGCTGCGCTCCAAACGGCTGTTGGCACTGTCGGATGAGAAGACGGTGGCTTTCTATCGCCGTTATATCGGTGAGGAGGCGGAGGTGCTGTTTGAGAAGGCACCGCGCGGGAAGGCGATGCATGGGTTTACACGCAACTATATCCGTGTGGAACTGCCTGCCCAGCAGGCTGATCCTTCGCTTGACAACCAGTTGGTGAAGGTTACTCTTGGGGAACTCACCGCCAAACAGGAAGCGTTGAGAGTATATATTAAATAAGGTACGCGCGCGTATGGAGAAAGTAGCTATTGTGATCTTGAACTGGAATGGCAGCGGGATGCTGAGTAAGTATCTGCCATCGGTGATACAGTATTCCCGTGAGGAGGCAACGGTGTATGTGGCTGACAATGCTTCTACCGACGACTCTTTGGCGGTGCTCCGTGAGCATTTCCCAGAGGTGAAGCTGATTCTGCTGGAGAAGAACTGGGGTTTTGCCGAGGGGTATAACCAGGCACTCAAGCAGATCGAGGCGGAGTATTATCTGTTGCTGAATTCGGATATCGAGGTGACACACCACTGGCTGACGCCGATGATTGAGTATCTGGACAGTCATCAGGAGGTGGCTGCCTGTCAGCCGAAGTTGCTTTCCATCTTCGACAGAGACAGCTTTGAGTATGCAGGGGCGAGTGGGGGATTCCTTGACAGATTAGGTTACCCCTTCTGTAGAGGCCGTATCTTTGAGACGGTGGAGTCTGACAACGGCCAGTATGACACGCCCGCCGATATTCTTTGGGCAACGGGTGCTGCCCTGATGATTCGGGCGAAGGATTATTGGAAGGCAGGAGGACTGGATGCCCGCTTCTTTGCCCATAATGAGGAGATAGACTTCTGCTGGCGACTGAGGATCATGGGGCGTCGCATCGTGTGCCTGCCTGACAGTCAGGCGTATCATGTTGGAGGCGGTACGCTGCCGAAGGGTAATCCGATGAAGACTTTCCTGAATTTCCGCAATAACTTGACGATGCTCTATAAGTGTCTGCCTGACGAGGAGCTGAAGTACGTGATGCGCTGGCGATGGGCGCTCGACTATCTCGCTGCCTGGGAGATGCTGCTTCTGAAACGGAACGTGGGTGATTTCCTGGCGGTGTATCGGGCCAGGCGCGCCTTCAAGCGTTGGCGGAAGGATTTTGAGGCAGACCGCCAGGCGATCCAGGCCAGCCGTGTGGCAAATGAAATACCAGAGCGAAAGCATTATGCTCTGCTCTGGCAGTATTATGTGAAGGGACGGAAGACGTTTAGTAGCTTACCTTGACGGGCTGCTCGACTTCTGTCTGCTTCCAGTTCTTCAGGAAGTCAAACCATTCTTTGGCGGAATGATAGCCAAAGGATTCGTTGGCTGAACAGTAGATGATCTTATAGCTGAGGTGATTGTCGGAGGTGCCTACGACAAAGGTGTATTGGTCTTTGTTGGCAGGTTCCTCGCTTTTGATATAGGACTGCGGGATGCAGATGCCGAGTCCGACGGTCTCGGGCTTGAAGTTCTCGTGATCGCTGGAAGGCCAGTCGGTACCCCAGCAGCCGCGCAGTCCTTGATGGTCGGAATATTCCTCTGAGCCTTTCACGTTGATGATGCCCGTAGAGAAGAGGTAGTCGGCGACTGGCTTGTTGAAATAGACATCTACATCGGTGTCGCGATGACCTGCGTACTGCGTATAGCGAATGGTGAGATTTAACTTCTGCCACCCTCTATCCACAAGTTCTACAATGGTGCGCAGGGGACCGTAGGAGATGATGCGCTGGGTGCGGCTGCGAACGGGGTCTATCATCGTGGGCTGCTGACCATCCCAACCTCGGAAGGCTCCCAGTCCGAAGGTGTTGCCTACCCACAGTACATCGTCGCCATAGCCTTCGGCCTTCTGTTCTTTGGTGGTATAGAACTGAGTCTCTTGCAGTTCCAGGCGTTTCTGGAATTTGCCGTAGAGGTCGAGGGTCTGACGCTTGTCGAAATAGATGCGGATGCCGTTGAGTTCGCTTTCGAAAGCCACACCGTGATGGTGCAGGATATGATAGGGGTCGGCACAGTCGCCTCGGGCCGTGATGGATTCCAGGAAGTTGTTGTGCTTGTTTTTCTCCTTCACCTTACTGTTACGTACGAGTAGCTCAGCAAAGACACGGGCTGGATACTGACGGGGCTCCCCCTCAGCATAGAGGGTCACTGTGTATGACTTCTTCTCCTTCGCTTTCAGGTCTGCCAGGAAACAGAGTTCATCAAAGGTGTCATCCTGATTCAGATCGTCGAGCTGACAGGGGATCTCTTCATTGCCTGTCTTAACGAGTGCCGACTGCACCTGACCATATTGGGCAAGACTCATCACCACCGGCTGGTCGGTGCGCGGCGCATTGGTGGGGTTCTCTACTGTTACTTGGATGGTTTGCTGCGCCATCGCTATCGAGGCGAAAGCGGCCATCATGACAAGTGATAGAAATTTTCTCATTTTTCTCTGATTTTTGTTTTAGCTGAGGGCAAAAGTAGTCAAAATGCATCATATTTTTATCTTTTTTAGGTTAAAATTTGGTTTTTAAAATAATTTTTAGTATATTTGCACCGCTTTTAACAAATAACTAACATTTCTTAAAGATCGTCCGTGCGTAAGGTATATTATATCTTTTTTGTCGTGATGCTCTGTTGCATGAGCTGTGAATGGCAGCTGAAATCCCCTGATGAGGAAAGTAAGTTGGCTATTGACCGCTATGATCGTGTGCAGAGTCTCTATCTGACCACTGGCGATTTCTCTGCTCTCCAGCAGATGAATACGGTTTATCCCATGCAGACGCGTACATTGATAGAGGACGTGATCCGTATCGGTAAGGTGGATGACCCGGAGATCAATACCAAGTTCCTGCATTTCTATCAGGATTCCACGCTCCAGAGTTTGATTAATGAAGTGGAGCAGCAATATGCTAACATGACTGACATTACCGATGAATTGTCGGAGGCATTCGATAATCTCAAGGATTTGTTTACCAATATAGAGATTCCTCAGATCTACACGCAGATCGGTTCGCTCGATCAGAGTCTGGTGGTGGGTAATAACTCCATCGGTATCTGTCTGGATAAGTATCTTGGAGCCGACTGTCCGTTGTATCAGAAACCAGAATATGGTTATACTGCCAGTCAGTTGGAGATGATGAACCGTTCTTTTATCGTTCCTGACTGTGTGGGCTTTTATCTGCTGAGTCTCTATCCGATGCCACAAGACAGGGTGCTGACGCAGGTGGAGCGCGATAAGCATATCGGAAAGATCCAGTGGGTGGTGAACAAGGTGCTCGGCAAGGAGCAGTTTAATACCCAGTTTGTGCAGATGGTTGAACGCTATATGAAGAGTCACCAGAATGCTACCGTAGATCAGCTTTTGAAAAACAATAATTACAAAGATTTCCGTTAATACATGATGAATAGAAGATTAATCGTATGGGCTACAAGCCTATGCCTGATGGTGTCCGTTTCCGGGATACGTGCTGGCGAGAAGTTGAGTTTGAAAGCTATTACGAGTGGTGAGTTCCGCTCGGAGGTGATGCAGGCGGTTAGGCCGTTGGCTGATGGGGAGACCTATGGTCAGATGAGCGCTGATGGCAAACGTGTGGAGAGCTATTCTTTCCGTACGGGGCAGCGGGTGGCAGTCTTGTTTGATGTCGCCACGGCCCGTGGTGCCAAACTGGATCAGGTCGATGATTATATCATGAGTCCCGACGGGCGCAGGATGTTGATTCAGACTCAGACGAAACCCATCTATCGTCATTCGTTTACGGCTGTCTTTTATATCTATGACATCCGTAACAACAAACTTGAGCCGCTGAGCGACGGTGGTCCTCAGCAGACACCGGTGTTCTCGTCAGATGGTAACCAGATCGCTTTCGTGAGAGACAATAATATCTATCTGGTAAAGCTGCTCTTTGACAATGCGGAGAGTCAGGTGACGAAGGACGGGAAGCGCAACGAGATCATCAACGGCATTCCTGACTGGGTGTATGAGGAGGAGTTCTCCATCAACTCATCGATGGTGTTTTCGGCTGATTCTCGTCAGATCATCTGGATCCGCTACGATGAGAGTGCCGTGAAGCAGTATTCCATGCAGCTCTTCAAAGGACTGGCGCCTGAGCGCAAGGAGTTTGCGACGTATCCCGGTGCTTATACCTATAAGTATCCCGTACCGGGAGAGGTGAATTCGAAGGTGAGTGTGTGGAGCTATGATATCCAGTCGCGCCAGACACGGAAGATCGATGTGCCCCTTGATGACGATGGTTACATCCCGCGTATCAAGGCCACCAGCGATCCTGCAAAGATTGCCGTCTTCACCATGAACCGTCATCAGGACAAGCTCCGTATCTATATGGCTAATCCCTTATCTACGGTGTGTCAGCTGGCGATAGAGGATCAGGTGGAGAAGTATATCAAAGAGGATGTATTGGAGGGTGTCCAGATCACTGATCAACATATCCTGTTACCCAGTGAGCGTGATGGTTATAACCATCTGTATCTCTATAATCTGAACGGTCAGTTGCAGCGTCAGATTGTTACTGATAAGTATGTGGTGAAGTCGATCTATGGCTATGACGAGAAGACGGGTGATACTTACTTCGCTGCCAATCCCAATGGTCCGATGGAGCAGCAGGTGATGGTGGCGCATGCCAATGGAAAGATGGAGGTGCTGACACCAAAGGCTGGTGTGAACAACGCGATATTCAGTCAGAACTTCAAATACTTCATCAACAGTTGGAGCGACATCGATCATCCTGTGCAATATACACTCTGCCAGAATAACGGTAAGACGTTGGTGACGCTGATTGACAACCAGAAGCTTCTGCAGAAACTGGCTGGCTATGAGCTTGGAACGAAGGCGTTTTTCTCTTTCACAACTTCTGAGGGTGTGGAGTTGAATGGATGGATGGTGAAGCCTGCCGATTTTGATGCTTCAAAGAAGTATCCGGTGATTATGTATCAGTATGGTGGTCCTGGTAGTCAGGAGGTTCTTAACCAGTGGAATATCGGTATGAATAATAATGGCGCTATCCTGGAACAGTATCTCTGTCAGGAGGGTTACATCTGTGTCTGTGTGGATAATCGCGGTACGGGTGGACGTGGTGCTGCTTTTGAGAAGTGTACCTATCTACGTCTTGGTGAACAGGAGGCACGTGATCAGGTGGAGACGGCGTTATGGCTTGGACAGCAGAGCTATGTGGATAAAGATCGTATCGGCATCTGGGGTTGGAGCTATGGCGGATGGAATACGCTGATGTCGATGTCAGAAGGTCGTCAGGTGTTCCGTGCAGGTGTGGCTATCGCACCGCCTACAAACTGGCGATTCTATGATACCGTCTATACGGAGCGTTATATGCGTACACCTCAGGAGAACCAGCAGGGCTATGATGATGTGAACCCCATCGCTCGTGCATCACAGCTACATGGGGCATTGTTGATTTGTCACGGACTGGCTGATGACAATGTGCATTATCAGAATACGGCAGAGTATGTGGAGGCTTTGGTACAGGCTGATAAGGATTTCCGCCAACTAGTCTATACCAATCGTAATCATGGTATCTATGGTGGGAACACCAGAAACCACTTGTTCCGACAAGCAATCAATCATTTAAATGCTAATCTCAAATAAAGAATAAGCCCCTGCCAATTGGCAGGGGCTTTGTTTGGTTTAGTATGCGAAGAGCGGATATTCTTTCATCTTCTCGTTCACACGAGCGCGAACTGAAGCAATCACCTGCTCATTCTCAGGATCATTCAGCACTTCCTCGATCCAGGCAGCAATCTGAATCATCAGATCCTCCTTGGCACCACGTGTGGTGATGGCGGGCGTTCCGAGACGGATACCTGAAGTCTGGAAGGCACTACGGCTATCGAAGGGAACCATGTTCTTGTTGACGGTGATGTCGGCAGCAACAAGGGCGTTCTCTGCTACTTTACCTGTGAGATCGGGATACTTAGAACGGAGGTCTACGAGCATAGAGTGGTTGTCGGTACCACCGCTCACGATGCCAAAGCCACGCTTTACGAGTTCCTCTGCCAGCACCTTGGCATTCTTCTGTACCTGCTTAGCCCACTCCTTGAACTCAGGCTGCAAAGCCTCACCGAAGGCAACAGCTTTGGCAGCGATGACGTGCTCCAGAGGACCACCCTGCTGTCCGGGGAAGACGGCAGAGTTCAGCAACTGACTCATCATCTTCACGACACCCTTCGGCGTCTTCAGACCCCAAGGATTCTCGAAGTCCTTACCCATCAGGATGATACCACCACGAGGACCGCGCAGGGTCTTGTGGGTCGTAGAGGTCACGATGTGAGCATACTTCACAGGGTTCTCCAGCAGACCTGCAGCAATCAGACCTGCGGGGTGAGCCATATCAATCATCAGCAAGGCACCCACCTTGTCGGCAATCTCACGCATACGCTTGTAATCCCACTCACGGCTGTAGGCTGAGCCACCACCGATAATCAGCTTCGGCTTGTGCTCCAGTGCCAACTGCTCCATCTCGTCGTAATCCACACGACCTGTCTCCTTATTCAGGTTATAGCCGATGGGGTTGTAGATCAGACCGGAAGTGTTTACGCGTGATCCGTGTGACAGGTGGCCACCGTGATCCAGGTTCAGTCCCATGAAGGTATCACCGGGCTTCAATACTGCCAACAGTACGGCAGCGTTGGCCTGGGCGCCAGAGTGGGGCTGCACGTTGGCATACTCTGCACCGAAAAGCTCACATACGCGGTCGATAGCCAGCTGCTCTACCTCGTCAACAACCTGGCAACCACCATAGTAACGGTGTCCAGGATAGCCCTCGGCATACTTGTTAGTCAGGTAAGATCCCATGGCTTCCATCACCTGGTCGCTTACGAAGTTCTCACTTGCAATCAGCTCAATGCCTTTCAGCTGGCGCTGATGCTCTTTCTCAATCAACTCAAAGATTTTGTTGTCTCTGTTCATTGTCTTTGTTTATTGGGTTTATACTAATTCTACCTTATTAATATCTTGTTCTTTTTCACAATAGTGACAAGTCAGAATACCATTCTCCACATGGAAATGGGTCTTCATCGGCTCGTTGTTGGTGATGCACTTGGGGTTGTTGCACTTCACGATGCCTTTGATCTCATCGGGTGTTACCACCGTCTTCTTCTCGACTACCTCGTAATCGCGGATAATGCTCAGGATCACATTGGGAGCTACTACAGAGAGGCGTGAGATCTCATCGTCGGTGAAGAACTTGTCGCTAACCTTGATGATTCCCTTGCTGCCCACCTTCTGAGAAGGGTAGTTGAAACCGATGGTAACGGGTGTCTTCAGATCGAAGAGTCCCAGCAGACTGGCTACCTGATAGGTCTTGTTGGCAGGTATATGGTCTATCACAGTGCCGTGTTCGATGGCGGCAACCAAGCGTTCTTTCTTGTTCATAGGATAATGGTTTTATCGTTTTTTACTTCATCAAGGCTGATACCCAGCACATCGCAGAAGATGGCCTCACGGGCAAACAGTCCGTTACCGGCTTGCTGGATATAGTAGGCATGAGGATTGTCATCCACCTCGTAGGCAATCTCGTTCACGCGGGGCAGGGGATGCAGAATCTTCATGTTTGGCTTGGCGCTCTTCAGCAGCTCGTTGTTCAGGACATAGACATTCTTCACCCGCTCATACTCCATCAGGTCAGAGAAACGTTCCTTCTGTACACGGGTCATATAGAGAATGTCTGCATCAGCGATGATCTTATCGTTAAAGGCGGTATGCTCCTGATATTTGATGCCGTGCTCCTTGCAGTAGAGCTTATACTCGTTGGGCATCGCCAGTTCCTTGGGAGCTACGAAATGGAATGTCGGATTGAAGTGACGCATAGCCATCAGCAGCGAGTGGACGGTACGTCCGTACTTCAAGTCGCCCACCATATATATATTAAGGTTCTCGAGCGTACCTTGTGTCTTATAGATAGAGTAGAGGTCAAGCATACACTGCGAGGGATGCTGGTGCGCACCGTCGCCTGCATTCACGATGGGGATGGGGGCAACCTCTGAGGCATACTGGGCAGCACCCTCGATATAGTGGCGCATCACAATGACGTCGGCGTAGTTGGATACCATCAGAATGGTGTCCTTCAGTGTCTCGCCTTTTGTTCCACTGGTAATCTTCGGATCAGCAAAACCAATCACACGTGCGCCAAGACGATTGGCGGCTGTCTCGAAACTCAGTCGTGTGCGAGTCGATGGCTCAAAAAAGAGCGTTGCCACTACTTTACCTTTTAAAAGCTCCCGGTTAGGGTGCTTCTCAAACTCTTCTGCCATCTCAATCATATAGAGGATTTTCTCCTTTGTGAGGTCGGCAATAGTCACAAAATTATGCTTTTCCATCCAATCTTTTATTTTGTTGGCACAAAATTACACATTATTTCTGATTTCCATGCGATATTTTGAGAGAAAATTGTAATTTTGCACCAAGATACTTAAAAAAGTAAAGAAAATCGAGCGTATGAGAAAGCTATTTGTATATTTCTTGTGGACTTTGTTGTTTGTAACTGTCATCAGCATTGCTGGTGCTTTTTATGCCATCGATAAGGGTTGGATTGGTTATATGCCACCCATTGAAGATCTACAGAACCCGATTAACCGATTCGCTACACAGATATATTCTGCTGATGGTAAAATCATAGGTACCTGGAACTATAACCGTGAGAATCGCGTGATGGTAGATTACTCCAACCTGCCTCCATCGTTAGTTCAGGCACTCATAGCCACAGAGGATGCTCGCTTCTATGATCATTCTGGTATCGATTTTATAGCTCTTGGACGTGCTGTCGTCAAGCGTGGTTTGCTTGGCCAGAAGAGTGCCGGTGGCGGCTCTACCATTACACAACAGTTGGCTAAACAGCTTTATTCCGAACACGCCAGCACCACCTTGGAACGCGTGATGCAGAAACCGATAGAGTGGGTGATTGCTGTCCAACTTGAGCGTAATTATACGAAGGATGAGATTATTACGATGTATCTGAATTATTTTGACTTCTTACATAATGCAGTCGGTATTAAAACTGCTTCTGATGTCTATTTCAGTAAGGAGCCGAAAGATCTTACAGTGCCAGAGGCTGCTACACTTGTAGGACTCTGTAAGAATCCCTCATACTTCAATCCTGTCCGTAATCCGGAACGTAGTCGTGAGCGTCGTAACGTCGTTCTGCAGCAGATGGTAAAGGAAGGTTATCTGAGTGAGGCTGATTATGAGAAATATTCAGCTCAGCCTATCCAGTTGAAGTTTCATACTGCCGATCATAAGGAAGGTCTTGCAGTCTATCTGCGTGAATTCCTCCGCCGTTATATGACGGCTAAAAAACCCGAGCGTGCCCTCTATCCTTCATGGAATATGGTGAAGTACTATAACGACTCAATCAATTGGGAATCAGATCCTTTGTACGGTTGGTGCAACAAAAACAAGAAACGTAATGGAGATGCCTATAATATCTATACAGATGGCTTGAAAGTCTACACTACCATCGACTCGCGTATGCAGGCTTATGCTGAGGATGCTGTCTATCAGCATGTCGCAAAATACCTCCAGCCCGCCTTCACTGCAGAGAACAAAAAAAAGAAGAATGCACCTTTCACCGCCCATCTTTCACCTGAACAGGTGCAAAGTATCCTAAATAGGAATATACATCAAAGTGATCGCTATCGCGCACTTCATGAGAGCGGTGCTTCGGAAGAGGAAATCCAACGCTCCTTCCGTACGCCAATTCGTATGTCGGTGTTTACTTATCATGGATCTGTAGATACAACGATGACTCCACTTGACTCGATAAAATATTACAAATCATTTCTTCGTTCGGGTTTTGTGAGTGTCTGTCCCCAGAATGGTCATGTGAAAGCTTATGTGGGTGGTTTGAACTATGAGCATTTCGCTTACGACATGGTGATGGAAGGTCGTCGTCAAGTGGGTTCAACCATCAAACCTTATCTCTATTCTTTGGCTATGGAGAATGGTTTTACACCATGTGATTTGGCTCCTAATGTGCAGCAGACCTATATTGTTGCAGATCAACCTTGGACGCCTCGAAATTCAGGTAAGGCTCGTTATGGTGAGATGGTGACTTTAAAATGGGGTCTGCAACAGTCTAACAACTGGATCTCTGCCTATCTAATGAGTAAGCTCAGTCCACAGGCCTTTGTTGATCTTCTGCATGAATATGGAATCCGCAATCCGGAGATACATCCTTCTATGTCTCTATGCCTCGGTCCTTGCGACATCAGTGTTGGTGAAATGGCCAGTGCCTATACGGCTTTTGTGAACCATGGTATTCGTGCTGCTTTGATGTTCGTGACTAGAATTGAAGATAATGAGGGTAATGTGGTTGCCCAGTTTCAGCCACGTATGAATGAGGTTATCAGTGAGGAGAGTGCCCATAAGATGCTCTATATGCTACAGAGCGTTGTCGATGGCGGTACTGCAGGTCGTTTGCGTTTCAGATATAACCTGAAAGGACAGCTTGCTGGTAAGACTGGTACCACGAACAATAATAGTGACGCCTGGTTTATGGGACTCACACCGAACTTGGTTAATGCCTGCTGGGTAGGCGGTGACGATCGTGATATCCATTTCGACTCTATGGCTATGGGACAAGGTGCGTCAATGGCACTTCCTATTTTTGCCCTTTATATGCAGAAAGTATATGGTGATAACCGCCTGGGATATACTGAAGATGCTGTCTTCGATATTCCTGCAGGTTTTAATCCTTGTCCTCTTTCTGATGGGGTTGTAGAGGATGATGTCAATGGTATCGAGGAGATTTTTGAATAAAGTCTTTATTAAAATTTAAATAAGGTGTAGGGGTAATATGTAAATTATCCCGAAAACTTTAGGCTTAAATTGAAAATTTTCCTCAAAAAGTTTTGTGGGTTTCTGGAAAAGTTGTACCTTTGCACTCGCTTTCGCTCAAAAATTAGGGCGGATGCACAAAAAGAAAGAGTTCTTTGAAAGATTTACATAGACAGAAGTAGTACAAGAAGCGAGTACTTTTCGAAGTACTTGGGTTAGAAGAAACAAACCGTTTCAATTCTTGAATTTGGATGGTCGTTCTGTGACAGAGATTACATTCCTATTGGAATAAAGATATTATTTACAGTGGAGAGTTTGATCCTGGCTCAGGATGAACGCTAGCTACAGGCTTAACACATGCAAGTCGAGGGGCAGCATGATTCTAGCTTGCTAGAATTGATGGCGACCGGCGCACGGGTGAGTAACGCGTATCCAACCTTCCCTATAGTAGAGGATAGCCCGGCGAAAGTCGGATTAATACTCTATGTTGTTCAATGCGGACATCTAAGTTGAACCAAAGGTTTACCGCTATAGGATGGGGATGCGTCTGATTAGATGGTAGGCGGGGTAACGGCCCACCTAGTCGACGATCAGTAGGGGTTCTGAGAGGAAGGTCCCCCACATTGGAACTGAGACACGGTCCAAACTCCTACGGGAGGCAGCAGTGAGGAATATTGGTCAATGGGCGAGAGCCTGAACCAGCCAAGTAGCGTGCAGGATGACGGCCCTATGGGTTGTAAACTGCTTTTATATAGGGATAAAGTGCACTACGTGTAGTGTTTTGTAGGTACTATATGAATAAGGACCGGCTAATTCCGTGCCAGCAGCCGCGGTAATACGGAAGGTCCGGGCGTTATCCGGATTTATTGGGTTTAAAGGGAGCGCAGGCTGATTATTAAGCGTGACGTGAAATGTAGCCG
>Ga0265300_10003419_pt1 | contig 13052 bp, 11 predicted proteins | sample AusTroGonzalo_MG_FD_193482 | JGI IMG/M metagenome (GOLD analysis project Ga0265300, IMG submission 193482) | Bovine rumen microbial communities from tropical cattle in Woodstock, Queensland, Australia - Gonzalo_03 | ecosystem: Host-associated > Mammals > Digestive system > Stomach > Rumen ... | reverse complement strand
CAACGGTTAGCTGTGCGCGCTCGGCCAGCACCTCAATCTCCATCTGTTTTGACTCCCTCAGGGAGCGGATTTTCTTACCTACTGGTACTTTCGAATTCATGACTTTTGTATTTTTATGCGGAATGTTCCTATTTTACGCGGCAAAAATACAAAAAGCATCCGATATGGAGGCTTAAAGTGCTATAATACTTGCAGAAAAGTACCTTAAAATTATCATTTTTAAACAATGTGGAATCAATCATTTTGATTATCTTTGTATGTCTAAGAAAACGCTCAAAATGACAGAAGAAATCATTAACGGACAGGCCAATTATTCCGCGCAGAATATTCAGGTTCTGGAGGGTTTGGAGGCAGTGCGCAAGCGCCCTGCCATGTATATAGGTGACATCAGCGAGAAGGGTCTGCACCACTTGGTATATGAGGTAGTCGATAACTCTATTGATGAGTCCATGGCCGGCTACTGTACCCACATTGAAGTTGCTATCAATCAGGACGGTTCCATAACCGTTCAGGATAACGGCCGCGGTATCCCTGTGGATATGCACCCCAAGGAGCACAAATCCGCTCTGGAGGTCGTAATGACAGTCCTGCATGCCGGCGGTAAGTTTGACAAGGGCTCATATAAGGTATCTGGAGGTCTGCACGGCGTAGGTGTATCGTGCGTTAACGCCCTCTCTACCAAGATGATCACTGAGGTTTTCCGTGACGGTAAGGTATATCGTCAGGAGTATGCCTGCGGTAAGCCTGTTACCGGTGTGGAGTGTGTAGGAACAACCGATATCAACGGTACCCGCCAGACATTCTGGCCCGACGGCTCAATATTCACCACGACAGAATATAAATACGATATCCTGGCAGCCCGTCTGCACGAGCTTGCATTCCTGAACGCAGGTCTTAAGATCTCCCTGACAGATTACCGCGTCATGGAGGATGACCAGCCCAAGAAGGATGTATTCCTGTCACAGGAGGGTCTTAAGGAGTTCGTGGCATACATTGATGAGAACCGCGTTCACCTGATTCAGGAGCCTATCTACCTGAATACCGAGAAGCAGGGTGTACCCATCGAGGTTGCCATCCTTTACAACACTGAGTATAAGGAGACCATCCGTTCATTCGTAAACAACATCAACACCATAGAGGGCGGTACCCACCTGGTAGGTTTCCGCACCGCGCTGACACGTACCCTTAAGAAGTACGCCGATGACAACAAGTTCCTTGAGAAAGCCAAGGTTGAGATTGAAGGTGAGGATTTCCGCGAGGGTCTTACCGCCGTAATCTCCGTCAAGGTTGCAGAACCTCAGTTTGAGGGTCAGACCAAGACCAAGCTTGGAAACAGCGAGGTGGCCGGCGCCGTTCAGCAGGCTGTAGGTGAGGCTCTCACATTCTACCTTGAGGAGCATCCTAAGGAGGCCAAGATGATTGTTGACAAGGTTATCCTGGCAGCCCAGGCACGTGTTGCAGCCCGTAAGGCACGTGAGAGCGTTCAGCGTAAGAGCCCGCTCTCTGGCAGCGGACTTCCCGGTAAGCTGGCTGACTGTTCTGACAAGGATCCCGCCAACTGCGAGCTCTTTATCGTTGAGGGAGACTCTGCAGGTGGTAGCGCCAAGCAGGGTCGTGACCGTCACACCCAGGCTATCCTGCCTATCCGCGGTAAGATTTTCAACGTGGAGCGCGTAATGTGGCACAAGGCTTTTGATCATGAGGAGGTAAACAACATCATCCAGGCTCTGGGTGTGCGTTTCGGCCTTAACCCCGAGGATTCCAAGGCAGCCAACTATGACAAGCTGCGTTACTATAAGGTAATAATCATGACCGATGCCGATGTCGATGGATCACACATCGACACCCTTATCATGACACTCTTCTTCCGCTATATGCCGGAGCTGATTGAGAACGGTCATCTCTACATAGCTACACCTCCTCTGTATCTCTGCACAAAGGGTAAGGTCAAGGAGTTCTGCTATGATGACGTTCAGCGTCAGCGCTTTATAGACCAGTACGGTGGCGGTCTGGAGCAGAACATCATCACACAGCGCTATAAAGGTCTGGGTGAGATGAATCCGGAGCAGCTTTGGGAGACAACCATGAATCCTGAGAACCGTTTGCTTAAGCAGGTTCACATCCAGGATGCTGCCGAGGCTGACCGCATATTCTCCATGCTGATGGGTGAGGACGTAGGAACCCGCCGCGAATTCATTGAACGTAACGCTACTTACGCTAATATTGATGCGTAATCTCTCGCAGAGATCGCTGAAATCGCAGATATAAAATGAAAACGTCCGGATGAAAGTCCGGACGTTTTTTTCTGCGTATTCTGCGTATTCTGCGAGACCTTATTTGACCAGTTCCATTCCGGCCTTGATGGCTTTCTCGTTGAGCGGGAGGTATTTCCAGTTACGCTCTGATACGGAGTGCTTGATGCCTTCCATTACGTAATCTACCTGGAGAATGGGGCGTATCTTCATGAACGCTCCAAGCAGGAACATGTTAGCTACCTTGGCGGCGTTGATCTTGGCAGCCTCCTCGATGGCCTTGATGGGGTAGATTGTGATATCAGTACGTGTGGGCTTGCGGGTGATGGTGCTGGGGGTGTAGATGAGTACGCCACCGGGCTTTACCATCGGCTCAAACTTGTCCATTGACTGCTGGTTCAGGATGATAGCGGTGCTGAACTTCTGCAGGATAGGTGAGCTGATACGGCTGTCGCTAAGGATAACCGTAACGTTTGCTGTACCTCCACGGATCTCAGGACCGTATGACGGCATCCACGATACCTCCAGACCCTGCATAAGGCCTGAATAAGCTATTATCTTACCCATTGAGAGGACACCTTGTCCTCCGAATCCGGCTATGATTATCTCTTCTGTCATGATTTCTCCTCCTTTATTATCTGGGTGCGTTCATATCCATGACAAGCTTGCCATCGACCTTGATGTCTCCCAGAGGATATTTCTTGAACATGTTCTCTACCATCCAGTCGTTGGCGGCCTTAGGAGTGAGACCCCAGCCTGAGTTGCAGTTTGATACAACCTCAACGATTGATGTTCCCTTCTTGTCACGCTGGTTCTCAAATGCCTGACGCAGAGCCTTCTTGAGCTTACGAACATTGGCGGGGGTGTGTACTGAGTGACGTGTCACGTAGCATACACCGTCCAGCTGAGCCAGCAGCGGGGTGATATTGAGGGGGTAACCCATGGTCTTGACGTCACGTCCGCGGGGGCAGGTGGTGGTCTTCATACCCTCCAGTGTGGTAGGAGCCATCTGACCGCCGGTCATACCGTAGATACCGTTGTTGATGAACACGATTACGATGTTCTCACCACGGTTGCAGGCGTGCATTGTCTCACCTGTACCGATGGCGGCCAGGTCACCGTCACCCTGGTAGGTGAATACGAACTTATCGGGCTGAACACGCTTGATACCGGTTGCAACGGCACATGCACGTCCGTGAGCTGCCTCAACTACATCGAACTTATAGAAATCATAGAGGAACACGGAGCAACCTACAGGTGAGATACCTATTACGTCATGCTCTATGCCCATCTCCTCAATTACCTCGGCAATGGTGCGTACAACAACACCGTGGCCGCAGCCGGGGCAGAAGTTGAACTGCTTCTCGGCCATCAGACGGCTTTTCTGATAGACCAGATTTTCAGGTTTGATTATATCGTTTACTTCCATTGCTGTGCTCATTTGATATTAAAGTAATTGTAAAGAGCTGTCTCAATCTCCTCAGGTGTGGGAACCATACCGCCCAGACGGCCAAAGAAGCCAACGGGCTTGCGGCCCTCTACAGCCAGACGGATATCCTCAATCATCTGACCGGCGCTGAGCTCTACAGACATGAGGCCCTTGATACGAGGGTTGTCAGCCAGCTCGCGGATCTGGTCATAGGGGAAAGGATAGAGTGAGATGGGGCGGAACAGGCCGATCTTGTGGCCTTTGGCGCGTGCCAGCTCAATGCTCTTCTGTGCTATACGGGCGATGATACCGAATGCAACGATTACGTAATCGGCGTCATCACACTGTATCATCTCATAACGTACCTCGTTCTGCTCCATCTCGCGGTATTTCTTCTGCAGGCGGATGTTTACCAGCTCATGCTCCTGCGGCAGCAGGTTCAGGGAGGTTACAAAGCGACGCTCCTTGCCTACGGGAGTACCGTTGGTAGCCCAATCAGGATACTCGGTCATGCGAGGACGCTGTGCGGGCAGGTAGATCTTCTCCATCATCTGACCCAGAGCACCGTCGGCCAGGATCATTGTGGGGTTGCGGTATTTGAATGCGAGGTCAAAACCAAGTGCGATGAAGTCTGCCAGCTCCTGGACCGATGAGGGAGCCAGTGTGAGCAGCTTGTAGTCACCGTGGCCACCGCCCTTTACAGTCTGGAAATAGTCAGCCTGGCTGGGCTGGATGGTGCCCAGTCCGGGACCTCCACGTGATACGTTGATAAGCAGACAGGGCAGCTCGGCACCTGCCAGATATGAGATTCCCTCTGCCATCAGACTGATACCGGGGCTTGATGATGATGTCATAACCCTGTGGCCGGTTGATGCGCCGCCATATACCATGTTGATGGCTGATACTTCACTCTCTGCCTGGAGTACTGCCATGCCTGTACGGGCGGTGGCATCGGTCTCCATCAGATATTCCATTACCTCCGTCTGCGGAGTGATGGGGTAACCGTAAAAGGCATCGGCGCCGGCGCGGATAGCGGCCTCGGCAATTGCCTCATTGCCTTTCATAAGTCTCATTTCTCTTTCTTCCATAATTACTCCTCTACTTTTACCCTATAGACTGATATTACTCCGTCAGGGCAGATAATGCCGCAGTTAGTGCAACCTATGCATGCCTCAGGATTTGCCATGTAGGCATAATGGTAACCCTTGCTGTTGACGGCTTCTGACATGCCCAGCACCTGCTTGTCGCAAGTGTGTACGCACAGCTCGCAGCCTTTGCAACGCTCGGCGTCAACTGTTACAGCACCTCTAATTTTTGCCATGATAAATTAATGTTAGTGGTATGGTTATTGGTATGTATTGTTATCTGGGTGAAAGGCTCTGTCCCGTTCTGGCCATCTCTGTCAGGTTGACATCAAAAATGATGGTCGAGTAGGCGGGTATAGAGCTTTTATCCTGGTCTCCGTAAGCAAGCTCCTGCGGAATGTATAGTCTCCAGAAATCTCCTCGGTGCATATACATGAGTGCGGTGGATACTCCGTCAACCAATCCGGATACACAGAATGATGAAGGGATGTTTACCGACGGATCAAGAGTGGCGGTCTTGAAAGACTGGTCCACAACCTGGCCATCCGGGTAGTTGTCTGTGGGTATGAGACGGACACGGTAATTGATGCGCACACTGTCGGTAGAACGGGGCGAAAGGGTATCGGCGCTCTTGGTAATTACACGGCAATATACGTATGACTGGTTGTCCCACTCCTTTTCCGGATCGAGTTTGTAAGACAGGATGCGGAACAGTTGTCCTTCGGCTGCCTCCTCAGGGGTTACAGAGCCTGAGCCTCCGCCACATTGGGAGGCTATGTTGTCTATGTACTCCCTGTTTCTTGCATTCCAGTTGGCGTGGTCATCGGCCTCCTTGGTCTCACTGCAGGAGACTGTGAGGATGACAACCGTCAAAAGGGTGAAGAATATGGCCGATAAACGCTTCATACTTAGAGTGTCTTGAGGACGCTTGTGATTGAAACTGTATCTGAAAGGATTCCGCAGAGGTCTGCGATCTTGACGCGCTGCTGCTCCATGGTGTCACGGTTACGCAGGGTAACGGTCTGATCCTCAAGTGACTGATGGTCAACGGTTACGCAGAACGGAGTGCCGATGGCATCCTGACGGCGGTAACGCTTACCTATTGAATCCTTCTCGTCATACTGGCAGTTGAAGTGGAACTTCAGGTCATTCTGGATGGAACGTGCCAGCTCAGGCAGTCCGTCTTTCTTTACAAGCGGCAGGATAGCCAGCTTGATAGGTGCCAGAGGTGCGGGCAGATGAAGAACCGTGCGGGTCTCGCCGTTCTCAAGGGCCTGCTCCTCATATGATGCGCACATGACGCTCAGGAACATACGGTCAACGCCTATTGATGTCTCGATTACGAACGGAGTGTAGCTCTCGTTTGTCTCGGGATCGAAGTACTTGATGCTCTTGCCGCTGAACTTCTCATGCTGTGAGAGGTCAAAGTTGGTGCGGCTGTGGATTCCCTCAACCTCCTTGAATCCGAATGGCATAAGGAACTCGATGTCGGTAGCTGCGTTCGCATAGTGGGCCAGTTTGTCATGATCGTGGAAACGGTAGTGGTCTGCACCGAATCCGAGGGCCTGATGCCATTTCATGCGGGTCTCCTTCCACTTGGCGAACCAGTCAAGCTCAGTGCCGGGCTTGATGAAGAACTGCATCTCCATCTGCTCGAACTCACGCATACGGAATATGAACTGACGGGCTACGATCTCATTACGGAAAGCCTTACCTATCTGGGCAATTCCGAAAGGAATCTTCATGCGGCCTGTCTTCTGTACGTTCAGGTAGTTTACGAATATACCCTGTGCGGTCTCAGGGCGCAGGTATATCTTCATTGCGCCGTCAGCGGTAGAACCCATCTCTGTCTGGAACATCAGGTTGAACTGACGTACATCGGTCCAGTTGCGTGTGCCGCTGATGGGGCAAACGATACCCTCATCCAGGATGATCTGCTTGAGCTCGTCAAGGTTGCCGTCATTCATGGCCTTCTTGTAACGGTCATGCAGGGCGTCGCGCTTGGCTACGTGCTCCAGTACGTTGTTGCTGGTGGCGCGGTACTTGGCCTCATCGAAAGAGTCACCGAAACGCTTGCGCGCCTTGGCAACCTCCTTCTCTATCTTCTCGTCATATTTGGCTATCTGATCCTCAATCAGGACGTCTGCACGGTAGCGCTTCTTTGAGTCGCGGTTGTCTATGAGGGGGTCATTGAATGCATCTACGTGGCCTGAAGCCTTCCAGATGGTGGGGTGCATGAAAATTGCGGAGTCAATACCCACAATGTTGTCATGCAGCAGAACCATGCTCTGCCACCAATAGGTCTTGATGTTATTCTTCATCTCAACTCCCAGCTGTCCGTAATCGTAAACAGCGCCGAGTCCATCATAAATCTCGCTTGAAGGGAATACGAAACCGTACTCTTTACAGTGTGCTACAATCTTTTTGAAAACGTCTTCTTGAGCCATAATCAGCAATTTTTCAGAAAATTTCCGCAAAGGTACTCCTTTTATTTAATAAATAGAGGTATGCCTAATTAAAATAACCTAATTGACTGCACAATATGCCGCCAATGTGCGGTTGTTGAAAAGTATGATGAAAAATTGGGACAAGTTAGCACTGTGGATTGGGATTTGTCGCTGAAAAGCAGTAAATTCGCATCCAATCATATTGCTAAAGGGATAATGAGTGACGAGATAGAGAACATTGATGACGAACTCCGCGACAAGGCTGCGGAGAGTGCTGATGACGGTCAGGAGACTGGGCATTCTACGTACCAGCCTGTAAAGGATGACAACGGAATGATACGCCATCAACTGTCCGGCATGTACCAGGGCTGGTTCCTGGACTATGCGTCATATGTTATCCTGGAGCGCGCCGTACCTCATTTTGTGGACGGCTTAAAACCCGTTCAGAGGCGCATACTGCACTCCATGAAACGTCTGGATGACGGCCGTTTCAATAAGGTGGCCAATATTGTGGGCCACACCATGCAGTTCCATCCGCACGGCGATGCTTCCATTGGCGATGCGCTGGTGCAGCTTGGCCAGAAGGACCTGCTTATAGAGTGTCAGGGAAACTGGGGAAATATCCTTACAGGTCATCGAGCCGCAGCGCCCCGATACATTGAGGCTCGTCTCTCCAAATTCGCCCTTGAGACCCTGTTCAACCCCAAGACCACAGAGTGGAAAGCGTCATATGACGGACGTAACAAGGAACCGGTCACACTACCGGTCAAGTTCCCGTTGCTGCTGGCTCAAGGTGCTGAGGGTATTGCTGTAGGACTATCTTGTAAGATACTTCCGCATAACTTTAACGAGTTGTGTGACGCAGCCGTATCATACCTGAGCGGAGAGGAATTCCATCTCTATCCTGATTTCCAGACGGGTGGTGCCATTGACGTGTCCCGTTACAATGACGGTGAACGCGGAGGTATGGTCCGTATCCGTGCCAAGATTTCAAAAGAAGCTGACAATAAGACTCTGGTCATAAATGAGATTCCATACGGTGAGAACGTGATGACACTGTGCGAATCCATAGTCAAGGCCGGAGAGAAAGGCAAGATAAAGATACGTAAGGTGGAGAACCTTACCGCCGATAAGGTTGAGATCCGCATATCGCTTGCTCCCGGTGTGTCATCGGACAAGACGATAGACGCTCTGTATGCCTTTACCAACTGCGAGGTGAGCATCTCTCCAAACTGCTGCGTGATCGATGAAAACAAGCCTCACTTCCTTACGGTAAGCGACGTGCTCATGAAAACAGTTGACAACACCAAGGAACTGTTACGCCGCGAACTGGAGATTGAGCGCGGTGAAATCCTTGAACAGCTGCATTTTGCATCACTGGAAAAGATTTTCATAGAGGAGCGTATCTATAAGGACCGTGAGTTTGAAGAGGCTCCCACAATGGATGCCGCCTGCGAGCATATCGATGACCGTCTGACTCCTTATTACCCGCAGATGATCCGCGAGGTGACAAAGGAGGATATCCTCAAGCTGATGGAGATAAAGATGGCCCGGATTCTTAAGTTTAACAAGGAGAAGGCAGAGGAGGCTATAGCCAAAATGAAGGCCGATATCGCACGGATTGACAAGGATCTGGCCAATATGGTGGGTGTGACCATCCGCTGGTTCCGTATGCTCAAGGATAAGTACGGAGATGCATATCCGCGCCGTACGGAGATAAAGAATTTTGACACTATCGTGGCAACCAAGGTGGTGGAGGCTAACCAGAAACTCTATATTAACAGGGCTGACGGATTCATCGGCATGGAACTCAAGAAGGATGAGTATGTATGCAACTGCTCAGACCTGGATGACATAATCCTGTTCTATAAGGACGGAAAGTTCAAGGTTGTCAAGGTGGCCGACAAACTGTTTGTAGGTCAGAATGTGCTCTACCTGAACGTCTTCAAGAAGAATGACAAGCGCACCATATACAACGTGGTCTATCGTGACGGACGTAACGGGGCTTACTTTATAAAGAGGTTTGCCGCAATCGGTCTTACACGAGACAAGGAGTATGACCTTACCCAGGGTAAGGCAGGCTCCAAAATCATGTATTTCACTGCCAATCCAAACGGTGAGGCCGAGGTGATAAAGATCACGCTCAAACCCAACCCCAAACTCAAGAAACCTGTCTTTGACAAGGATTTCAGTGAGATGCTTATCAAAGGCCGTCAGTCAATGGGTAACCTGCTGACCCGTAATGAGGTTCTGCGCATAGGTCTCAAGGCACACGGTTCGTCAACACTGGGTGGACGTAAGGTGTGGATTGACAGGGATATACTTCGTCTGGACTTTGACGGACACGGTGATTATCTGGGCGAGTTCAACAGTGGTGACCAGCTTCTTGTAATCAACTCGAACGGAGAGTACTACACCACTCCGGTCGATCCCAACTGTCACTTTGACGCTGATCTGCTCAAGCTGGAGAAATATGACCAGAACAAGGTCTGGACGGCAGTTCTTTTTGATGCTTCACAAAAAGGCTATCTCTACCTCAAGAGGTTCAATCTGGATCCCACATCCAAGCGTATAAACATACTTGGAGATGAGAAAGGCAGCCGTTTGGTACTGCTTACCGATACCCCGTTCCCGCGTCTGCTGGTTACCATGGGCGGAGCTGACAGTTTCCGTGAGCCGATGGAGGTGGATGCCGAACAGTTTGTGGGAGTTAAGGGCGTCAAGGCACGTGGCCGCAGAGTGACCGCATACTCAGTTCAGGATGTGGAGGAGATGGTTCCCTTGAGACAGCCTGAACCTGTTGCCGTGCCTGAACCTGACAATTCCGATATTTCCGATGAAGAGCCCTCTATAGATGATGAAAACTCTGAAACGGTTAATGACGGACAGCTTTCGCTGTTCTGATATTAAAGGCATACTCGCAACGTTCATCTTTGCGGTATTACCTCTCTCCCTCAAAGGACAGAACAATGTATGGAATCTGCCCGGCTACAGGGAGACTGTCCGTGTGGGTTCTGTAGGTCTGGGTACTGTGAATTCCCGTGACACATATCTTTCACAATCTACTTACAGCGGCTTTCTGGTTGCCGGTGAAACGGATACATGGACCGGATACAAGCCCTACAGGCTTTTCAGTTACGGCAGGACTCATTCCGCTCTCCAGATCGGCCTCTTGAACAACAGCCTGGGCGGCGGCGAGACGATGAGTGCATCGGGCTCATTCCACTGGTCAGGGATGTGGCATGCTGTAGAGACCGGTTCATACGACCTGTTGCTGGGTCCGGCAGCTATGACGGAGCTCGCTGTATTGTATAATGTCCAGAATTCAAATAATCCGGTAGACGTTACAGGATACATAGGGGCCGGTATTTGTGTTGACAACACTGTCCGTTTCTCTGTGTTCCACCGTCCCATAGCCGTTCAGGCTACGTTCCATATGCCTTTGGCGGGTGTAGGATTCGCTCCTGATTATGATATGCCGTATTGGTACATATACCAGTACGGGGAGTACGGAAAGGTGCTTCATTTTATAAATCCTTTCAATAACCCGGCTTTTACGCAGCAGGTAGACCTGATCGTTCCGGTGCGTAGCAACCGTCTGAGGATAGGTTATACATTTGATTATCAGGGAAACCGTCTGGGCGGTCACAAGAGGCATCTGGGTATGGGATACTTTACCCTGGGATATGTCATGAGATTTGAAACAAAGGATTGGGGACGTGTAAGATGAGAAGGGTAAAATCATATATGACGGTGGTTCTGATGATGACGGCGGTTTTGCTGCCGGTCTCATGCGCCAGAACTGAGAAAGCTGCTGACAGGGAGTTCTCAAACACTCCTCAGGGCAATTTCCTGGCTTTGTGGACCATCATGGATGAGCATTACTGCTTCTTTGACCTTAAGCGTGAGAGGCTGGGAGTTGACTGGAATGAGGTCAGGGCCAGATATGCGCCCAGCATTACAGACAAGATTTCTGCTCAGGCCCTGTTTGAGGTCCTATGCAATATGATAGGCGAGCTCAGGGACGGGCATGTGAATCTTACAAGCAGCTATGATTACGGACGCAACTGGAGTTGGAAGACGGATTATCCGGCTAACTATTCAAAGGACATACAGGACAGTTATCTTGGGATTGACTACAAAATTGGAGGCAACGGCTATTATTACCGGATACTGGACGATAACATAGGCTATTTTGTAGTGGAGAGTTTTGATGATATGATGTCCAGCAGCAGGATAAACGCGATGCTCAATCATATGGCTCTCTGTAACGGTATTATCATTGACATACGCAATAACGGAGGCGGGTTGGTGCTGGCATCCCAGATGCTGGCTTCACATTTTACTGAGAAGACTGTCACTACCGGTTACTCCCGATACAAGACCGGTCCCGGTCACAATGACTTTTCTAAGCCGTATGCCAATGAGATATCACCAGCCGACAAAGACCTTAGATGGATTAAGCCGGTGGTGGTGCTCGTTAACAGGGGCTGTTTCAGCAGTGCCAATGACTTTGCATGCTCCATGAAGGCTTTGGATGGAGTGGTACTGTTGGGTGACACTACGGGTGGCGGCGGCGGTCTGCCCATGTCATCGGAACTACCTAACGGATGGGTGGTGAGGTTCTCATCGGCGCCGAGTTTTGATGCCGAAATGCATCATATAGAGTTCGGTATCGCTCCGGATATCAGGGTGGATATGAAGGATGAGGATATCGCGGCCGGTAGGGATACTTACATTGAAGAGGCTCGCAGGTACATAAATGACAAAATAGTCAACCCTTAGCCTTAAGTTTGGCGATTACAGCTAAAACCACTATTTTTGTAACGCGTTCCGGCTGATGGAGCGCGTTTTTAATGCGGGCGTGGCGGAATTGGTAGACGCGCTAGACTTAGGATCTAGTATCTTAGATGTGTAGGTTCGAGTCCTATCGCCCGTACGAAAATAAAACAGCCGACCTTTGGGGCCGGCTGTCCATTTATTATGAGTTTAAATCAGAACTCGTATACAAGGCTAATCTGAAGATCTTCAAAGTTAAAGCCTAAGCCTGCGTTGTTCTTGTAAGTTGCATAACGGGGCTGTGAGTCAGGATTGTTCTCGTGATCGAAGTAGAGACCCCAGAATAATGCCTCAAGTCTGAAGTGATCTGACATTGCGTATTTGATACCGGGAGATGCAAATACACCTACATGCCACCAGTTAAAACCTGAAGGTGAGCAGATGCCATACTCGAATCCACCATCTACGAACATGCTGAAATTACCCTCATTGAAGAAAGTGTAGCGGAGGAACGGAGCAAAATTAAAGGTGAATTCCTTCTGGCCGTCTGAGTATTTGAGATCCTGAACGGAGAACTGTAAACCTAAGTCAAGGTTGTCCTCAATTGCCATACCGACCATGGGGCTGAACACAAACTGGTGATACTTGTTGTCATTGTAATAATATGACTCGGTGTCGAATCCTATTGATCCACCAAACCAGTACTTAGCACTTACGGTCATGCATGAAGCGAGAGCTGCGATAATGAATAAAGCTTTTTTCATAATTGTGATTTTAGTTAAGTGTTAATAAATATCGTTTTAGTTACTGTCTATAAGTCCTCTGATGATGAATTAGAATCCTTTTAACTGTGCCAAAAGTATACAACATTTGTTAAAGCGGCAAAAAAATCCCAAAAAAATAGTGCTTTGGATGCACTTTTTTTGCCTTTTGTGAACATTAAGGGGGCAAATGAGCGTTTTTGTGGTTTAAAGAAGGCGTTTAAAAGATGTTTTGTTGGGTTGAAATAGTTATTTTTGCGGTACTATGAAGGTTGAGGATTTATACAGCAGACTGAGTG
>Ga0265300_10003415_pt1 | contig 13059 bp, 6 predicted proteins | sample AusTroGonzalo_MG_FD_193482 | JGI IMG/M metagenome (GOLD analysis project Ga0265300, IMG submission 193482) | Bovine rumen microbial communities from tropical cattle in Woodstock, Queensland, Australia - Gonzalo_03 | ecosystem: Host-associated > Mammals > Digestive system > Stomach > Rumen ... | reverse complement strand
TGAAAACGATGCATCCGGCCGTCTCAGCCCACATTAGCTGTGAAGTGTCCACAAGCAATGGGCCGCCTATCAGCATGCTAACGACGGCAGTGGCGGCGATGCCTGCCCACCAGTCGCGCCGCAGCAGATTTCCCTGCCGTTGCAGGTTGACGACACTCAACGACATCAGCATGGCGCTGGGTGTGAACAACAGCAGGTTCAGCGCCACAGCCTGCGTCACGCTCTGTTGTCGCAGTCCCAGCGTGTATTGCAACAGAAACTGCAGGCTGAGCAGCATTAGTCCGGCTATCATTAACCATCGTGAGCGGTTTCGCACGCGGTCATTATTGACCTCCGACGGAACCATCAGCATAAGTATGGTTGCCATTACGAGGGTCAGCACCGTGGCTGTCATCTGCATCTCTTTCATTGCGTAGCTTGTTTGCGTTTTAGGTTTCGAGCGCAAATTTACGAAAAATCTGTCGAATAACCAAGAAAATATGTTGCAATTCGACGAATTGCAACACCATAGCTACTGATTTGCAACAGCAATCGGCAAATTGCAACACGTCGTTTCCTGTCTTTTTCCTACCTTAGCGCCCGGAAACGAACGATAAACATAAAACTATATATGAATCGACCAAGAATCCTTAACCAAGTCCTCGTCGCGCTGCTGACTATAGCAGCAGCGATGACGGGGCAGAATGCATGGGCAACAATCACAGGAAGCGGTACCTTGACCGACCCTTACATGATTAACAGCGATGCAGACTGGGAGACCTTTGCCAGCTGGATTAACAACAGCAGTACCAACAGTACCTATCGCAGTAAGTACTACAAGCTGGGAACTGACATCAATGTGAGCACGATGGTTGGAACGAGCAGCCTCTACTTTGCCGGAACCTTCGACGGTGACGGCCACACGATGACTGCCAACCTCCAGAATGATGACCCTAACGTAGAGGGTGTAGCTCCTTTCCATTATACATGTGCTGAAATTCGTAATCTCAACGTGACCGGCACAATCACCTCTGCAGGCAAGTATGCCGGAGGACTGGTAGGTTTTGCCGTAAAAGGAACGAAGATTTACGACTGTGTTGTCACAGCTACAATCACCACCAGTGCCGACTATCCCGGTGGCTTCTTTGGTATTATCTATGGAGACAATACTCCTTCCGTCAGTTTCGAGAATTGCGTATTTGCCGGTACCATCCAGAGCAGCAACAGCGAAAAACACAGGGCCGGTGCCTTCTGTGGCAGTGGCTCAGGCTATACCTATTTTACCAATTGTTTGGAGAGTGGTACTTACACCAGTATAAGCATGTTGAACCCCCGCTGTGGAAGCAATAATTTCTATAATAGCCAGGTTAATAGTCTCTACTATATGAATAGAATTGGTGACGTAGGCAATTATATCACCGAAGACAACCACTGTTTCCGTGTCCTGAAGTCTGCCCCTGCCATCGGCATCTGTCTGGCTCGCACCATCCATGGCTACACGTACTATCAGCCAGTCAACATCTCAGGTCTGAAGGATATCTATATGTGGAACAACAACGAGACCGTCAGTCTCGGCTACACGCTGATGGCCGGCCTGACAACCTTGACGGAGAATACCGACTATGAGGTCTCCATCAAAAATAGCAGCAACGAGACTGTGCTTCCTGAGGATCTGAAGGCCGTAGGAACCTATACCATTACCTTCATCGCCAAGACTGGCAATGAGATTGGCTGTGACGGACAGTCTGCCAGTTATACGTTCGATATCGCCACTGGAGGCGAGAGCCTCGATGGCTATATCTTCGCCACTGAGGGCAATGGTGCATTGAAGGCATATCTCATCAATAACGAAGCCGACCTCGAACGTCTGGCCGCTTATGTGAACAGCAATCACAATGCTTCTGGCATGACCTTCAAACTGAGCAATGATATTACAATGACTGCTGAGCACACGCCTATTGGCGATTATGTCAAAGGATATCCGTTCAATGGCACGTTCAATGGTAACGACAAGACCATTACGGGCCTGACCATCAACAAACCTGAGGAAAAATACCAAGGTCTGTTTGGCCGCATTGGAGGAGGTGCCGTTGTCCATAATTTGACGCTCGACGAGTGCAACATCACGGCCTTCCAGTATTCTGGTGGTATTGTGGGCTATGCATACGGAGGAACTAATGACCACGCCAAGATTCTAAATTGTCACGTCAACGGTACCGTCAAGGCCACCATGGAAGGTGGAGGAAGATTGGGTGGCATCGCAGGTATTTCCTGTATGAATGATATTACAAACTGTACTGTTACCGGCTCAATCTATAGCACACTGGGTGCTGACGGCCTTGGCGGCATTGTAGGCTATGCAAACACCAATGCAAAAATCAAATCATGCGAGAATGCGGCCCACGTCTATGGTCCAGGCACTCAGCACGGTGGTATTACTGGCAGCGTTGCTGGTAATGTGATGTCTGCAGAGGACTGTCTGAATACTGGTGTTATAGAAGGTACAGAACGTGTAGGAGCCATTACGGGCGATTACAATACAGGCACCTACACTAATTGCTACTATGTCCCCATAGGCAATGTGACGGCCTTCGGAAGAGAAGGTTATCCCGATGTGGCTGGAAAGGGTGAGCGCGTCTATCTCGTTGCGAATGGAGATAACGTCGGTAACATCGCCTTTACAGGGACGGCTCCCGTTACTAGTCTTATTGACGGCAAAAAGTATTGTAAAACAGGTAACTGGACAGTGACGCTGACGCCCACTATTCCTGTAGATCATACCTTTATCACCTACACCTGCGAGGGTGCCACGCTGACCAACCCTGCCTCGATGGATGGCTCTCACACACTGACCGTCAGCGATCAGAACGTGACGATTGTTGCAGTCTTGAGTGATGACAATGGTATTGCCATGAGCACCATTACCGTTGTTGACATCCCAGATCAGCGTTGGAAAGGCACAGAAGAAATTATTCCTGTGGTCACTCTGACCGATGGCGAGAAGACGCTTGTCGAGGGCACAGATTACCTCATCGTAGGCTTCACAGACAATAATGCTAAAGGTGAGGCCACTGTTACCTTGGTAGGCATCAACGACTATACGGGCACAACTACCAAGAACTTTAATATTGTAGATTTCCCGCTTAAGAATCCTGACGCTGCCAACAGTGCAGACAATCCCTACCTGATTGCCACTGAGACCGACCTGCAGGCGCTGGCCTGCATCGTGAACTCCGGTGCCCGTTCTAATGGCCACTACCTGCAGACGGATCCCATCACGTTAACCAAGGAGCATACGCCTATCGGTATCGTCACCTCTTCCGCCTATCGTAATTTCAAAGGCACCTACGACGGCGGCAACAATGCCATCACTGGCCTGACCATCAACAAACCTGAGGAAGCATACCAAGGAATGTTCGGTATAATTGAAAACGCAGTGATTAAGAATGTTGTACTTGTCGACTGTGATATCACAGGTGCCAATTATACCGGTGGTGTTGTGGGAAATATGAATTGTTATTTAGAAAACAAGATTCTTGAAAATTGTATTGTTAGCGGTGCGGTCAAGGTGGCCGATGGCCAATCGTGGGGTTATCATGGCGGTATCGTGGGAAGCATGGATTATGGCACTATTGACCATTGTGTCAACATGGCCAGCGTGACCGGCAATGGCCAATATCATGGCGGTATTGTAGGTGATGTCGATATGTATGGTACAAACCTGAAGAACAGTTTCAATGCTGGCGTGGTAGAAGGTACATCGTATGTGGGGGCACTTGTAGGCCGCAACAAAGGAGTCCTCACTAATAACTACCATACGGCGTCTACCACTGGCGGCCTAGGTGAAAACGGTTCGGCTGTGGGCACAGACAAACCGGGTGCCGAGATTGTGGCTAAGATTAGTGCTGGCGATGGAGTCAGCCTTACGCTGCCAGATGCCACGTATGTATGGAACAACGAAAACCTCTACAAGAGCGGAACAGTTGTTTCCCTCAGCTATGCCAAGCCCGACGGCAAGTTCTTCGACCACTATAGGGTAAACAGCGGTGCGATTAGTAATGCGGGTACTATGGATGGCGATCACATACTGACAGGTTTCACCGAGAATGTGGTCATCACGGGTAGTCATGTCGACACGCAGACCGACATTGCAACGGCTATCATCGCTGCTATCGATGACTTGACCTTTAGCAATAGCGAGCAGCATCCTGTACCTGTCGTTAAACTGGGTGACGAGACGCTTATAGAGGATGCACACTACACAGTCAGTTATGATGCCGATTGTACCAATGTTGGTGAGAAGATTGTTACCATTACCGGCATCGGTCGCTTCAATGGCACGAACAGTCAGGTGTTCAATATCATCCCGTTTGACGTGGCTGGCTGTACCGTCACGCTGGATGATCCTACCTATACAAGAAACGAGATTGAGTTGAGTCCCATCGTGAAGTACGGCTCTTCCACGATGACCAAGGGACAAGAGGCTGATTATACCTTCGTTACCAATCCAGCTTCCGTCCTTGAAATCGGCGACTACACGCTGACCATCACTGGCCACGGCAATTACAAAGGCACGAAGGAGGTGCCCTTCCATGTCATCTGTGCTGTGCCCGCTTCTTTTGCCTGCTCTTCTGTCACGGCAACGACTGCTACCTTGACATGGACGGATGGTGTTGCTACCAACTGGACTGTCGAGTACAGTACCGACAACACCTTTGCTACCTCTGAGACGGTTCAGGTGACCGGGCAAACGGCATTGTTAACGGCATTGTTCCCAAATACGGCCTATTACGCTCGCGTCAAGGCTGTGTACGGCGAGAATGAGGAAAGTGAGTGGAGCACTGTCTGCAGCTTCGAGCCGACAGCGAAGCTGGTGATTGGCTCTGGAACTGGAACCACTGTACGTCTTCCTGCTAGTAATAATAATTACTCGTTGACGCAGCAAATCTACACTGCTGCCGAATTGGGGAATAAGGCCGGTACTATCCTTAGCATGGATTTCTATAAGACCGGCACTCAAACATGTAAACGTAAAGTGGATGTCTATTTAGTAAAGACGAGCAAGGAATATTTTACTAGTGATAACGATTGGATTCGGGTGACTGAAGCCGACAAAGTATTCAGCGGTCAGGTGACTTTCGCCGACAATGCCTGGACAACCATTACGCTGAATTCTCCGTTTGAGTATGACGGTACCAGCAACCTCGCTCTAATCGTCGACAACAATACTGGCAAGTCTGATTATGTTGTTAGTTTCCGTTCATACTCTGTTTCTTCTAATCAGTCCATCTATAAGGATAATGATAATTCTAACCTTGATCCGAAAGAGAAGATTACAGCTATTGGTAACATAAATAAGTTTAAGAGCCAGATACGTCTGCTCATCAAGGAGGCTGACATCACTTTGGCCGACAACGACAGCGAGGCTGCAGCCGACGCGAAAAACAGTGCCATCATCAATGCCAACGACGGTAAGGTGGCCGATGTGACGCTCAGCGGCCGCACGTTGTACAAGAATGGTGAGTGGAACACCATCTGCCTGCCGTTCAACGTGGTGCTGGCTAACAGCCCACTGGCTGGTGCTACCGCTAAGACGCTGGCTAATGCCAGCGTAACCGGAACAACGGTTAGCCTGACCTTCGGCGATGCTGTGACTACGCTTCTGGCGGGCGTACCATATATTATTAAGTGGGACGCTGCCGCGGAGAATATCGTGAACCCTGTGTTCAGCAACGTCATTATCGACAAGACAGACCGCAGCATTTCGTCTGATGGCGACCAAGTGCAGTTCCTCGGCTACTATGATGCCAAGCCTATCACGGCTGCCGATGACGATATCTACTACATGACGGCTGGCAGTGCCTTGAGGCACACGGGCGTCGACCGTACGCTCAACGCCTGCCGCGCCTACTTCCGGTTCTCTGACAACAGCCTTGGGGCGCGTGAGTTCGTACTCAACTTCGGAGACGGGGAGACCACGGTCATCGACGAAAGGAGAAATGAGAAAGGAGAAATGAGAAATGATGTGTGGTACACGCTCGAAGGTGTGCGCATTGATAAGCCGACGCGCAAAGGTCTCTATATCTTCAATGGAAAGATAACAGTAATTCAGTAAAAAAGCGAGTGCAGAGGAGTCGAAGGCGGGTGGAGGAGAACCCCTCCTCATCCTCCTTTACTCCTTAGAAGAAAAGGAAAACGAAAATGAAGAAGAAAGCATATAAAGCACCAAAGGCCACGGCTCTTGCCGTGAAACTGCAACAGATGATTGCTTATAGTGGAGGTGGTAGTAACGCCGGCGAACCTATTGTTATTGAGACTCCCGACGAGATTCCCGGTACGAACATGGGACGCTTTTGGAACGACTGGGACAACAATGGTGGTGACTGGTAGGGTGCTACTGTTCCGCGACTGACAGCAGGTAGTCGGCGGGTGTCATGCCCGTGCCCTCCTTAAACTTCTTCTGGAAGTAGCTGCGGTCGCTGAAGCCGCAGTGCTGGGCCACAGCCTCGTTGCTCCACTCCGGGTTGTCTCTCAGTATGCGCTTTGCTTCGTCAATGCGCAGGTCGGTCAACCAATCGCTGTAGTGTCTGCCCTGCTGCTTTAGCCATGACGACAGTTGGTAGCGTGGCACGCCAATCTCCTCGGCGGCCGTGGGCAGCTTTAGACCGCTCTGCAGGTAACCGCCCCGTTTTACCCATTGTTCCACAGCAGTTGCCACACGTTGTGTCAACTCTGCGTCAGTGTCGTCGCCGGTCTTCACGTCTCTGGCAGTCACCACCTCTTGTTCCTCAGCCTGATTGGTCTCCTCGCTCTCCTCAGCCTCCTGTACTTTGGCGGGTGCCGAGCTGACGGCATAGAGGCAGAAACTGTCCACCAAATAGAATATGCCGCCGAAGACCAGCAGTCCGAAGAAAGCCAGCCACGGACCGTTGCCGAAAATCATGATGGGCACCAGCACCGCCATCAGCGTCAGCACAAGAATACTCAGCTGCATCCACTGCAACAGGCTGTCCATGTCCTCGTCGTAATAGTTGGCTATTGCCTGCCGTATCCTTCGTATCTCGCGCATGGATTTTGTGCTGTAATAGAGCTGCATCGCAGCATAGCAGGCGCTGGCACCGATTTCTGCCCATTGCAGTGCCGGCGACGCCGATTCCAGCTCACCGCCGTCCATCTCGATGCCTACGACAATCAGAATCATCGCCAGTGCCCAGACGGGCAGGCCCATGAGTCTCTCCATGTGGCTGATGCGCCCCTGTCGTTGCAGGTAGAGCACCGCCAGCGATATCATTGCCGAGCAGGGAATAAAAAGTGCGAGGTTCAGCATGATGGCCTGGTTGATATGGCCCAGTGTGCGTAGCTGCAGGGTGAACTGTAACAGAAACTGCACGCCGAGCAGCGCCGTTCCGCCGACCATTAGCCAGCGCGCCGTGCTCATCGTTGGGTTGCTCACCGCCCGTCGGGGCAACACCAGCAGTTTCATTGTTAACATAGTCATCAGCACTAAGGCTGCGAATTGCATCTTCTCCATAACCAACCATTGAAGCCGCGTTTACCGCTACTCATGCTTTTAGGGATGCAAAATTACCGTTTTTTTGTGAAAAAACCATGAAAAGGTGTGTAAATTTGCATAATTTACACACCTTCTTGACGTAAATTACACACATTTGTCAGATTTTTCACATCTTTCTCGCAGAAAATACGTATCTTTGTCCCCATGGAACTGCAACTCTATTCCACTGTGCTGATGTTGGCTGCAGGCGTTAATTTCATTATCGCCTTCGCCTTGTTGCATAATAACATGTGGTTCCGTACCTACGACGTCTATCGCCGTTCGCGTACGCTGATGGCCCTCAACTACGTCATCTTTGCCGTCGGCTTCTTGCTCCACGCCCATTACCAGCTGCGTCTGTCGTCGCCTGCCATGGCCGATGCCCTTACCGTCAGCTATTTCCACTCGGGCGGTGTCCTTTTCGGCTGGAGCCACATTTCACTGATGCGTCCTAACTATCTGACCAGACAGGTTGTTGTTCGCGATCTCTCAATTCTCGCCTTTGGCCTTGTCTGTTACTGGACACCGTTCGTCGTCGGCCATTATTCGCCGATTGTCACCCATCTTTCGTTCCTCATTTTCTTCCTCCACGCCACGTTCATCGCCTGTACCTTCTATTACATTTATTATAAGGTGCATCGCTCCATCGAGCAGATGCCTGCTGGTGGCAGCGTTCCCAGCTGGTGGACACCCGACACGAAGCGTACGGTCTTGGGCCGCTACCACTCGTTTGTCATTAGTTGCCACCTCATTGTCATCTTCGGCTTGGGCAGTGTCGCCCTCACCGCCGCCTTCCCCAGTGCCATTTGGCCCTACATCGTCCTCTCGCTGTCCGGTATTGCTGTCTTCAGCTACATTTTCTACTCCATTGTAGAGTACGGCAATGTCATTGACTCCGCCACCAGTGCTGCCGAGGACGTTGAGAAGAGTAAATAACGTGCTTTACTGCAAGAAACCAGTGAGTTATAAGTTGGTTCCGGTGATGGGTTAGGTGTGTAAATTGTGCGAATTTACACACCTGATTATCGAATTTTACACACCATTATCGAATTTTCCACACCTACTTATCTGTAAAGTATGTACCTTTGCAAAAAATCCGATTGACACCCCACTAGGAATATACAGTAAAAAAAGCGAGTGCTGAGGAGCCAAAGGGGGCGGAAAGGAATTCCTTCTCTTCCTCCTTTACTCCTTAGACAATAAAATGTAAAAGGATAATAAAGAATCACTCGTTTTCTTTTGGCTTTATGTCTACTTATTTGTAACTTTGCAGGCGAAAATAATCAACTATAATTTTACCTGTAAAATGAAACTGCAAATCAAATTGTCTCATGCGCGCACAGTCCTGGTACTGTTGCTCGCCGTGCTCGGCTATTATGGGGCGTGGGCAGAAGAACTTGGCGGCTACAACTTCGACACCGAAGGTACGGGCACTAACAAAGTCTATCTCATCAAGACAGAGACAGACCTGGAGAACCTGGCAGCCTACGTCAATGCCGGCAATAATTGCTCGGGCTTGACCTTTAAGCTGAACACCAATATCACCATGACGGGGGCTCATACACCTATCGGAGGACGTGTTAATAGCTCCTTGCGTTATTTCAAAGGCACCTTCGACGGCAACAAAATGACCATTACCAACCTGACCATCAACCAGCCCGAAGTAGACTACCAAGGTCTGTTTGGTAGTATTAGGAGCGCAGTGGTCAAAGACTTGACACTTGTTGATTGCCACATCACAGCGCGGTCATGTGTTGGCGGTATTGTGGGAATGGCGTATGGCGACGAGAATGCCCATTGTACGATTGAGAACTGTCATGTCGTCAATGGTGGTATTGCCAGCACCGAGACAGGTGCCGGCTCTCATGGTGGTATCTTGGGAATGGCAAATGATTTTACCGACATTTCTCATTGTACAGTCTCTGGAACAATCTCCACGAAGGAGAATAATTATCAGTATGGCGGCATCGTGGGTTATATGAGAAACTCAAGTGTCACGGCATGTGAGAACACTGCAAACATCACTGGCTCTGGACAATACCATGGTGGAATCACTGGCATTACCCTCCAAACTTGTAGCGTTAGCCTGTGTTTTAATACTGGTACGATTGAAGGCAGTTCCAGCGTGGGTGCCATCATTGGCAATCATAGCACCAAAAGTTCGTGCTTGGATTGTTATTATGCACCACCCTGTAATGTCAAAGGTATCGGCTCCGACTCTGGTCCAGAGTCTGGCAGTGATGTCGCTGGTCAGGCAGAACGCGTCTATACTATCACCGCCAGTGGTCATGTGACAGACATCGCCATTACTGAAGATGCAACCGTCACCAGCAAGTCCGGACAGAAATACTACAAGGCAGGCAATTGGACGGCGACACTCACCCTTGAGGAGAATTATAACTTCATCAATTATGTTTGCGAGGGTGGCGTGCTGGCTGATGTCGATGTTGCCGCTGGCGGCCACACCCTTACTATCAGCAATGCTGACGTTGCTGTCAGTGCTTTGGCAAGTATCTCAACAGCCACAGACATCGCCGGAGCCACCATTGCTTCCATTGGCGACAAGCGTTGGAAAGGTTATGTTGGCGTTACCCCGGCACTCTACGTAACCAATAACTCGACGCCACTTGTGGAAGGCACCGACTATGTGGTGACATACACCAACAACACGACCATTGGCAATGCTACAGCCACGCTGACAGGTATCAACAACTACGCGGGCACGAAGGCTGCGACCTTCAACATCGTGGACTTACAGCTGCAGGATCCTACTGCTGGCAACAGTGCTGGCAACCCCTACCAGATTTCCACCGAGGAGGACCTCGAGGCACTGGCCGGCATTGTGAACAGCGGTGCACGCACCGGTGGCTATTACAAGCAAACAATAACCATTGACTGTTACTCTGAGCATACGGCCATCGGTACTGCAAACAATTATTTCTGCGGCAACTACGACGGTGACAACAAACCTATTAGATTCCTGACCATCAACAAACCGGGTGAAGGTGATCAAGGACTATTCGGCTACATCAGGAATGCCGCCATTCAGAAAGTTGTGCTCGTTGACTGTGACATCACGGGAGGCTTTCATACCGGTGGTATTGCGGGATATATGTTATGTAATGGTAAGAAGATCGAAAAATGCACTGTCAGTGGCGTCATCAAGTCAGACACAGGCAATCCGGGTGACGCTCATGGCGGCATCGTGGGCTATTTGTGTGAAGGTACTATAGACCATTGTGTCAATACGGCCAGCGTGACCGGCAATGGATCACTTTTTGGCGGCATTGCAGGACATTCTGATGGCATACTCACGAATAACTTCAATGCCGGCACGGTAGAGGGCGTTGGAAATGTGGGCTCCATCGTCGGACGTAAATCGTGGGGGACGCTCACCAGCAACTACCACACTGCTGCGACTACTGGTGGCGTGGGTGCTTACCACGTGGCCACCGGTACCGACCAAGAGGGTGCTGAGACGGCGGTAGGCATCGCGTTGAGAAATGGTGTAACGATGGTCTCTGAACCCGTCGGCGAAGTGTACGGTAAGAAGTATTATGCCCCCACTGTCACGCTGAACTGGAGCCTGCCTGTAGATGCTGAGTTTATAAACTACACCGTGAACAGCGGCGAAATCAGTAATCCCACTATCATGACGGGCGAGCACACACTTACAGGCTTCACCGGGGATGTTGTCATCAGTGCAGTCTGCAATATGCCTGCTGTTACCTATCTTGATATGAATGGCGAGGAACAGACGGTCACTGACTACGCCTTGCTTACCGGCAGCGAGTCGAATCTGCTTGACGCTGGCTGGTATGTGGTCGATGGCACGCTGAACTATAGCCATGGCTTCTCCTTCAAGGGCGATGTCCACTTCATCCTAAAGGATGGTGCTAAGTTGAACATTGGTACGGAGCAGAACTCCGTTAGTGGCGTTGGCTTCGGTTGTTCTGGCCAGTACAACTGCTCTATCAACGTCTACGGCCAGAGCACGGGCAACAACAACGGCCAGCTTAATATCTATTCCACGGGTTCTCCCGTCTGGGCTTACAATGGCAACTTTAACTGTAGTAGTGCTCGGCTGACGCTCAAGACCCCCTACTCAACTCCGGCCCTTTGGGCTTTGGACCTTACCGGCAATGGCAAAGGTAATATCATACTCAAGGATGCTACGGCCAACGTCACAACCCAAGCCGTCGCCATCTATGCCAATGGCGGTAATGTGACCATTAACGGCGGCGAGGTGATAGCAACGGGCAATGGATATGCCATTCAGGCCACAAGCAGTACAGCGAATACCGGTAACGTAACGATTAATGGTGGCAAGGTGACGGCTACAGCTATAGGCAACCATGGTATTTGCAGCTCTACGAATGGCACCATCACGCTTGGCTGGACCAGTGCCGACGACCGCATCACTGCCAGCTCGTATTATGGCAATGTTGTCATCGCCAATGGACAGGCCTTTGTGAACGGCAGCGACATCTACGCAGGCACCCTCAGCGCCGCCGAGAAATCCGCTATCGCCGGCTTGACACTCCAGCCCTATGCTCAGGAGACCATCGTCATGAATGCCAGCGGCATCAGGACCTACGCCAGCCCGTACAACCTCGACTTTACGGAAGTGGATGGCCTGACGGCCTACACGGTCACAGCTGTCAACAACAACACCTTGACGCTGACGCCAGTCAACAAGGCACCGGCAGGCATCGGCCTGCTGCTGAAGGGTACGGCTGACGCGAACTTCAACGTGCCTACGACGGCCAACGCCGCCTCCATTGCCGGCAACTATCTCGTCGGCGTACTGAACGGTGAGACGGTTGTGCAGAAGACAGAGACCGTCGAGAGCGTCGGTTACACGAACTTCATCCTGGCCAACGGCTCATACGGCATCGACTGGTACACACTGAGCGAGGCCGGTGCCATCGGTGCCAACAAGGCCTATCTGCGCCTGCCCACGAGCGCACTCAGCAGCAGTGCCCGACTCACGATGGAGTTTGGCGACGCTACGGCCATCGCCGAAATGAGAAATGAGAAAGGAGAAAGGAGAAATGACGCGTGGTACACCGTTAATGGCGTGAAGCTTAGCGGCAAGCCGACAAAGAAAGGATTGTATATTCATAACGGAAGAAAGGAGACCATAAAATGAAGAAAGCATATATAGCACCAAAGAGCACGGCTCTTGCCGTGAAACTGCAACAGATGATGGCCGGCAGTGGCGAAGGCGTCCACACCGATGATCCGCAGAATCCTGGAAACTCCATGAGCCGTGTGGCTGTCTGGGACGACGAGGAGGACTATTAATTATTCGAACGCAAGAAAGAGGCTGGAGGTAATAACTTCCAACCTCTTTCTTTTTCTTGTCACCGATTCTCTTTCTCGTTAGTTCTAAAAATCCGATGGAATCGGCGTTTTTTTTACTTCTTGTGTGATTTTGTATTAGGTGTGTAAATTTGCATAATTTCCACACCTAATTATCGAATTTTCCACACCATTGTCGAATTTTCCACACCTTTCTATATATA
>Ga0265300_10003413_pt1 | contig 13062 bp, 15 predicted proteins | sample AusTroGonzalo_MG_FD_193482 | JGI IMG/M metagenome (GOLD analysis project Ga0265300, IMG submission 193482) | Bovine rumen microbial communities from tropical cattle in Woodstock, Queensland, Australia - Gonzalo_03 | ecosystem: Host-associated > Mammals > Digestive system > Stomach > Rumen ... | reverse complement strand
CTTCGGGGCCCTTTAATTCTCAAATCTCAAATCTCAATTCTCAATTCTAGATATCCTCCTCTTCATAGGTTACTGACATGCCTGCCGAAGCAGCTTGCTGGCCATTGCTTACCATCAACATTGCTGTTTGTCTCAACTCAACGACCATCATCACAGGTCGTACGTACTCTCTCTTTGTTTTCATTGTTCTTTATCCTTTATTGTTTATTGTTGTTTGTTGAATATCTGTAGCTTAGTTAGCCTTCGTTAGCGTCCAGGTCTTACCGTTGTTGCTCACGGTGACGTCAAGGTCGCCGAAGGTGCCGGTGGAGCCGTGCTCGCCTGGCATATAGGGGTCCCAGCTATCTGAGCCACCATAATAAACAGTCTCACTTCCGAAAATAACGTACTTACACGTGCTATACCAGGGACCCTTGCCGATACAGGGCTCGTTTCCATCAGTATTTACACCCTTGGTGGCTGTAACGCTGGTAATTGTGGTGGCAATGGTAATAATGCCACATGTGCAGGAAGCGCATCCTGCTCCAATACCGATGCCATAATCGCCGCCAGTAGCAACAACCGCTCCGCCATCGATGAGGATGTTGCCGCAAGTGCTACTAGATCCACTTGTGCCTATGCCTGTAGCACCGCCTTCAGAACCTGCTGTAGCCGTGACTGTTCCGCCGCTGATGGTTATATTGCCGCAGGTAGCACTTTGGCCTGCACCTATTCCTGTACCATCCTCATTGCCAGTGGCTGTGACGGTACCGTCGCTGATTGTGATGTTGCCGCAGGAACCACTAACTCCGCTGCCGATGGCGGCAGCGAAATTGGCGGTTTGGTTGGCGTAGATAGTTCCTCCGGCGATAACGATGTTACCGCAAGCAATTTCGTTTCCGCCGCCAATACATGCAGCGCCATTACTTTTGTTAGAGAAGACATTCAGTTCTCCCGAGCCGCTGATGGTGAGCGTGCCGTCCTCGGCCACAAAGATGGCGGGATAATTGCTGTTGTCGCCAGCCTTAATAATGTCTCTAGAGCCGCCCAGGATGATGTTTGCCGAGCCGAGACAATGGATGGCCGCGTGGTCGCACTCGTCAGGAGCCTGAAAATCCACGTTGCTCAGCGTCACCGTCGCCCCGTCGGGGATGATCACGTAGCCGTCGTAGCCGCTGAAGCTGCCTATTAGCACGTCGCCGTTCTGCGCTGCGTAGTAGAGCTTGCCGTTCGTGTCCGTCGTCGTCACGCTGCTCAGGTTGACGAGGCGGTGCATAGTTGAGCCGTCCCAGATGCGGCTGAGGTTATAGACCTTCGCATCGAATTTTTCTTTTTGTCCAATGATGCAGTTGATGACATCATCGTATTCTGGTTCGAAACCTTCGCTGGTGCAGAGTTGGATGACATAATAGGCATCGCCTGTTTTATTGAAGCCGAAGGCGAAGCGGGCTGTGCCATCACCGTTGGTGGTGACGGTTTGGGTGAAAATGCAATCATGAGTGAAGCCCAAAGAATTGTATCCCTCCACGTTTTCGGCATATCCGAAGCGGACATAATACTCGGTATTCTTGGCAAGGCCGCCGAAGGTGCAGTTGAAGATGGCGTCATCGCAGCTGAGATTGAAGCGCTTATCCGTCTTGTTGTATCTGCCTTGGACGTGTATCGCCGACTCCATCAACTTCGAGACATTGTCTGTCTCACCCGTCATAAGGCTCTTGTTATATTGGAAGCGGTAGCTCATGCCCCACAGGGTTTGGTACAGCCCCGATGGGGCATCGGCGTGAACCAGCTTGCCATCGATAGTGTTATCGCCGTACCACGTCATCGGGTCGCCCTCCTGCGAATAGTCCGCATCCTCTTCCCACTCATCGTTCACTTTCTCGTACACCGTCAGGTCGCCATCGAACGTGGCACTCAAGCCGTCGGCGCTAATATCCTTGATGCTAATCAGGCCGCACATGACACGCTCATTCGGAGTAATGCTGCCGTGGATGTAGAGCTTGTCGCCCTCGGTGAAGGTCAGCGTGCGGGTCGAACCGTCCTTCACCACGAGGCTGCGGGTTGTGGCATCGTTGATACCTGCACCCACGCTTACGTGAATCTTTGTTGCTGTCTCTGTCGGCTGCTGTGGTGCCGTCGGCTCCTGGGCCAAGTCGTCCTCGCTGGAGCAGGCGGAAAACATCATGGCGGCGCCTGCCATGAGCAGGGCGGCAAGGCCCATCATCACAGGTCGTACGTACTGTTTCTTTGTTTTCATCATGCTGTTATTTTAATGTTTAACGTTTATTTCGGTGTGATTTTACCAAAAAACACCGCAAAGGTACAAATAAGTGTGTAAAATACCAAATAAATTTGGGTATTTTTCCAGGATGCTTTCTATCTTTTTGTTTTACTCATCATCCTCCATGTCCATGAGGTTCTTTTGGGCGTTCTCAAGGGCTAGGGGAGAGCCCACGTAGGCCAACTGCATTTCCTGGTGCAGCAACTTCACCTTGGAAGCGGCTTTGCCCTTGTGATAACGCTTACTGACCTCTGTGGAGCGGTCGGCAATATCCTCGCGGAGCTGCTCGGCGGGGATGTCGAAAAGCACGGCCATATCTGAAATCTTCAGATAGATGGAGGCGTATTGCTCTACTTGATTGAGCATTTCTTCGGTGTAGTCGATATTGGGCATAATGGGCTGAATGGGTTTAATGGGCTTGGATTCGCTGGATGAAGAGGTCATATAGCGGAACGCTGTGATTATCGATTAAATCAGTAATCTCTGCGTGTAGCCTGTCAAAGATGGCCTTGTCAGTAGAGATAAACGCAGACTCGTGGCGATTACCACGTGTCAGGTTCTGTGAGGTAATGACTGAGACGGTAGCCCCGCCCTCAGCCTGTACCAGCAGAATCTTCGAGTGATTGTCAGTGAGGAAGGTACGCTCAATGACCTGTGTCATGAATGACCAGAGCTTGAGTGTCTTGTTCGTGGCTTTGTGGTCAAGAACCAGGTTGAACTCGCTGACCTTGCCGCCTTTCTCGATGAAGAACAAACGGCGCAGGAACTCCTCGGAGATAGAAAATGAAGTCTGCCACACCTTGGCTGTGCCTACCTGCTCCAGAATCCATTCAAGTAGGTCTGCTACCTGAACGGCATTGGAGAGATAGGCTTGTGAAGGGCACTCAGAGAGTGGTTTTACAACGTCAGCCATGGTGGAAGTTCGCTTCATGAAAGTTGAAAGGTAAAAGGTGAAAGTTGAAAGCTACTGCTTCTTCGAAGCTTTCTTCGTAGTACGCTTAGAGGGCGCCTTTGCCTTCTTAGGCTTAGCCTCGGATGGAGTGGGGGCTTCAGTGCCCTCGGTTGACACCTCGGGAATGGTGGCTTCAACGATAACTGGCTTTTCAACATCATCTGTGGCCATGTCCGTTTCATCGGCATTCTCTGCTACTGAGGTGCCAGGGATGAAGTGGTCGTAGGTGTACCAGTTCTCATGCAGCTTCTTGTCCAGCTTGATAATCTCCTGCAGGAACGGGTAACGCTCGCTGTCTGGGCAAGTTGCGTTGTCGAGGCTTAGGGTACGCAGCTTCAGATGCAGTTCTCGCATACGATGAACCAGATCCAGGTTCTCTACATAGAGCGCCTGAATCTCAGCAGGCAGGTTATCGTGGTCGGCACGTTTGCCTGCTTTGAAATCAGCGAACTCTTCCGATTTGGAGGAAGGGGAGATGGGGCCAATGGGCGTGTTGGGGTTAATGGGTGAAGTAGAAACCACATTAGGCTTAATGACTTTTTTTACGATATCATCGACCTGGGCCTGCATGTCAGACACCTGGTCGTGGGTCAGCTTCTGGAGTCGGAAGTTCAGGTACTTCTGAAGCTGTCCCTTGATGAACTCCGCCTTGCCTTTCGGGTTGATGGAGATGTTATGATACATGATTCTGTTGCCCGAAAGCTGGAGTAGCAAAAGGGCACCTTCATCCCAATCTTTCTGACTGTCAGGTGTGTTCACCCATGCCTGAAGTTTGGAAGTAAATTGTGCATCTTGATTCATATTCAAATATTTATGTTTTACTTTAGAGTTTATTATTTATTCCACTGAGAAACAATAAGTTCTTATTGTACGGTTCGAGCGCTCTTTGCATCGCTTGAAGTGTCTGGCCAGTTGTCACGAAATCATCGAAGCAAATGATATTTTGCTCATTAGGAACGACGTTTACATCGAAGATTGCACCGACGCGCTGCTTGGTTCTGCAGCTGCAAACATCCTCGTAAAACGGGATGTTCAATTGCGACGCAATCTGCTCCGAGATACGTGTGGCGAAGTTCTTCACAAGATGGCGGCGTTTAGGTGTCGTGATGATGCACCAATTGCCTTTTGAGAGGTCCGGTCCGATGATGTCATGTATGAATGAAACCATCGTAGAAGCGAAGAACAACACCATACTGTCATCAGCCTTGATATCAGTGAGTGTTCTGCCATAGACCGACTTCTGCCAGTACGAGAGGAAGAACAACCCAGAGCGGCGTGTCAGGCGCGGGCGCGGTGTGAAGTCGCAACGCGCTTCCACCGTCTTATCCCATCCTTTGCGCTTCTGTTCAGCAAACAAATCTTGCTCGCGCTTTGCCTGAATATCTTGTAAAGCGAGTTGCGCACCCCCGATATCAGGGACTTCTATCTCTGATAGCAGGTCGCCCATATCTATAGGAGTGCGCATACTCATTGGTTACTTAGTCTGAAGGCTAGTTATAGTTATCGTCATTGCTGTTACCGCTGTTGATGACGAGGGCAGCGTTGCCGCTCGGCATCTGGAACGAGCCAGTATATACACCGTTGTTCTCAGTCAGTGCCACAGTGCTGCCATTCAGGTTGGCGGTGGGTACTTGCCCCTCAGCAGGTGTTACGCTGATGCTCACCTCGGTGCCGGCCTGCAATTCAGAGCCAGAGGTTACGCTGTTGCCGTTGGCAGTCACTGTAGATATACCGTTACCTGAGCGACTAATCGTCAGCTTGGGCGCAGAAGACGACCCACCGCCGGTGTTACCACCGGTATTACCACCAGTGCTGCTTGATGCAGTCATATTGATGGTGAACCAGAGCACATCATGTCTGTCATCGCCTGTGCCCTCCTGACGATAAACCTTCACCGTCTTAGGTGCAGAAATGACATCGATGCAGTTTGCGGAGGTCTCAGCGCTATTGATGGGAATCTCAGTCTCTTCGCTGCCAATCTTGTACGACAGGTATGACATGTGAGAGCCCGTGAACTTCATAGAAGTCAGGTTGCCGGTGATGTTGATTGTGCCACCCTGGGTTACGCTATAGTTCTGGCCGTTGATCTGCACGCTACTATTGTATGTAGGTGCTGACGAGCCTGAACCGCCAGTGTTCGAACCACTGCCGCTGTTATTTCCCGTGTCCTGGTTAGGGTTTCCCTCAGGATTGATTTCCCCATCCTCGGTGTCAATCGTTCCTGCATAGAAAGGCGCTGGGCACTCGTCCGTAGCTTCCACGTTGATGGTTGTAGAGGTAGTACCAGTGGCACCCTGTCCCAGATCCTGGGCAACAGTTGTCTTGGTGGGCCACTTGTCAGAGCCTACGACGCGGAAAGCGCCACGCATATCCTCAACGAGGAACACGTTGTCGTTGTTATTGAGGTATGCAGCAGCTGCAGAAGCCTCGTCATCGACACCAGGATGCACAGCCACCAACTTGTTCAGCTGCGTCTGTGAAGGGTATTCGCCCTGTGCCTCAGAAGTCAGCTGAGATTTATCGGAGATGATATCGATGAACTTCCACTTCGCATCGGCACGGAGCACGAAGTCACCTGCATATGCAGCAGATGTCAATCGTCCATTTGCGTCGTGCTGCAGTCTTGGCCAGCGAAGCACGTCATACTTGGAAATGTAATAGATACGGCGCTTTACGCCGGGGAGCTCGGGTTTGCCTTGGCACCACGCGAGCGATTTTTGTACTGATGAACAATCCATGAAAGTTGAAAGTTGAAAGGTGAAAAGTGAAAGTTGAAAAGTGAAAGTTGAAAAGTGAAAGTTGAAAAGTTGAAAGTTGAAAGTTGAAAATGGGAGCCAGAGTCTTCACAGGTACCGGCTCCCCCAAACAACTCAGAAAAAATGAAAATAGAAAAAGATGAAGAACAACAGATTATTATTTCAAGAATGGCAGATGCTGTTTAACCATTGCCGCCTTCGCCACCTTCACCAGCGTTACCGCCTCCCTGAGCAGGAGCAGAAGAGCCACCGATTTCAATGACCTTCAGTCGTCGTTTGTCGACAGACTCGAACTGCACGCCGAAGAACATGGTAGCGATATATGATAGGATGAACGGCTCGTATTCCTTGACCATGACGTTCTCCATATCACCCATCTGGTCGTAGCCAACGAGCATATTGATCTTCGGCGATACGTGGATGAACTTAGAGTCAGCCTTGTTAGCCAGCGGACACAGGATGAGTCGGCCATCAGAACCCTCCACAACCGTCTGGTTGTACTGGTTGTTATAGTTGATGCCAGCATGAGTCAGCAGGTACGCCTCGTTGTACTTATCCGCAAAGTCCTGCGAACAGTACATATAACACGTCTGGGCACGCAGGCGCGGATCCAGCGAGAAAAGCACCTCCTTGGCGATGTCCACGGCATTGGCTGTGGTTACGGCATCGGTGATTTTCAGATAGTTGCCCTCAGACTTCGCAATCTTTCCGTCGGCAATATCGTTGGCGGTGATGGTGTCGAAACCATCGAACAAGTCGTTCGTGGTGTCACCGTTCGGATTGCGCTTACCAGCCCAGATGGCGTTGTTCAGACTCTCTGACAGCGACTTGGCAATCAGGGCCAGCACATGCTTGGCGGTAGGTGTCTGCATCTGGCCGTCGCCCTTGGTGGCACCCATAGCACCCAGCAAAGTGCTCACAGCACTGTTAGGCTCGAAGTTAGCCACTACAGAGCCGAAGAATGTCTCCAGCGTGCGGAAGTCAAGGTTCAGGTTATAATCGGTACGGCGCGAGGGCTTATAGGGAGCGAACTGCGCATTGCCGCTCATGGCTGCGACATTTTCCTTATAGCGGATGCCAGGTCGGCCAGTCATGAACTTCAGGGTTTCCTCAATGCCTATGATAGGCAGCATGAGGAGGTCGCGGCGGTACTTGGTAGCCGCTTCCTGGTAGTCTTGGAGTGTGAAAGTAAGTTTTCCCATTTTAGTAATGTGAAAGTTGAAAGGTGAAAGTTGAGAATTATGAGTTATGGTTTATGGCATCATGTCGTACAGCTCACGGGCATTGGAGCGCGTCTGGAACAAGGCCTGCATGCCAGTCACGTCCTGCTGCGACTGGTGCGCATCGTCTAGAATCTGCGAGGAAGTGTCCGCAGGTTTCTTCTTCAGCTCAGTGACCTCGGCCTGCAGTTGCGTGTTAGCATCAGCGAGTGTCTGCTTGTCGGACTCTAACTGAGCCTTGGCATCGGCGAGAGTCTGTTTCTCGGTCTTGAGCGTCTCAATCTGGGCGTTCAGAGCGTTGATGGCCTGCTTGTCTGCGCTGATGGCCGACTCCAGGGAGTCCAACTGCGCATCAGATAGCGTGACCTTGCCGTCCTGGCTGAGCAGATGCTCACAGGCGAGGATGGCACAAATAGAAGTGAAGATCTTTTTCATCGGATTTTGTGTTGGTGATGTTTGAGAATTAGTAAAATCGTGATTCTTGGAGTTGGTGAAGAGCTGAGTCAGGGAACTCATGAACTTAGCAAAAGCAGACTGATCCTGCTTCGACATCATGGGCAATTTGGGCGATATGGGCATATTGGGTAAGGGAATACCCGCATTCGCCATCGCGTTAGCCATCGTGTCGGTGAGAACGGGAGCATCCTCGTCCTCATAGTCGGTCAGCTCATCGACAAAGCCCCACGCAAGAGCCTCCTGTGCTGTGAGCCAGCCACCGGCTTTCATCAGATCCAACAGCTCTGCAGGTTCCTTCTTACAGCGTGTGGCGTACATCTGGGCGATGTTAGCGTCCAGTTTGTCAAGGTCGGCCTTCTGGTGCTCGATGTTATCAATGAGTGCCTGTAGGCCGTCAGAGTTGAGTTGACCCCATTCGAAGAAGCCGACACTGCACTTGTGAACAAGGTACATGGCTGAGGAGTCCATGGTGATGTGCTTGGCTCCGAGAGAAGCGATGGTTGCTGCACTTGCGTTCATGCCCACGAAATGCACGTTGACGTTGCCGTGGCGCTTGAAGGCCGAGAAGATGCTGAGGGCGGTGTTTGACCGTCCGCCGAGGGAGTCGATGAGCACGTGGACCTCACTGTCCTTATTCTTATTAAGGATATAGTCCACGTAGTCGGCATCGAAATCATATCCTCCGACGAAGCCCTTCAGATGAAGTTGATAGTCTGTAGTTTTTGTGTTGGTTGCCATAATGCGTATGAATTATGGCGCAAAGGTACACACAAGAAAAAAGTGGCGAAAAGACGGAGTGAGACGCCTCTTTGCCACTTAGGGGGCTGTAGGAGTAGGAAAATCAGACGTTGCAAAGTGCCAGGGCTTTCTTGGCTGTGAAGGAAACCTCGTACTTTCTGACGGAGGCATCACCATCTGGCTGACCCGTAGAGCGTGTGATTTTGAGGGTCGGGTAGGGGCGCTCCTTAGCCCCGATAACGTAATACTCGTCGTTGACGGTGCGGATGACGAACGCCGGATGCTGGTCTGTCGGCACGTCGTCCAGCGTCAGGAATGTCAGTTTCGCCTTCTCTATATAGCTTTTGTTGTCGTATGACTGTTCCACTTCGCAGACGGCTTCGCCCTTCAATAATATCTCGTCGGGCTCGACTTCTAATGTGATTGGAATACCAGCCACGGAACGATAGACCACATCATCAGGGAGATAGTCGCGGAGGATGTACCACACTTGCTGGATGCCAGGTAGAGATAGACACTTCATAATCAAACAAATCAAACAAAATCACGATTCAGACAAAAACGCTGTTCAAGTCGTAATCTTTTTTTTAGATTTTCTGTTCAGAGCAGTCTTGTAACTGTTCTTTTTGCGCTGATAGATCTTTTTGATGGTATCGGAGCTGGTGCCGTCCTCCTTGATACCATTCAGCTCCATGAACTGATATATCAGTCCGTTGAGCTCGCTTCCGCAACGGTCGATGTCGTGCAAGTATTCCCAAAGTTCTACCTTGAAATCATTCTTCAGCATTTCCAAGAGATGATTTTTGCCATTCGGAGAGAGATAATTGTATGTGCGAGGGTCGTGGCTCTTGTAATATGGGATGCAGATAGCGAGTTCGCCTTCCTGCTTGCGTGGTGGCAAGAAACCATCAGGGAGCTTGGTTGTAGACTTTTTAAGGAAGTCGCTCTCGGCAGAACCGCGCACGAGTTGGACAGGTTCACATCCGCCGTGACGATGGATTAACCACTGGCGGAGATACGATGGCATCTTAACGTATATACAAATTTCGCTCATTATAGTATAACTTTAAAATTATGATGCAAAGATACTAAATTCCAATGATATAACAAAAGACACACATCAAACATTTCAAACAAAAACAAAAAAATCCGAAATCATTGATGAAGTCGGATTACTTTTTTACAGAAATGTTTCTTTTGCTAGATGTAGAACACGAACTTTGAGCCATGAGCGCCCACGCCGTCGTAGTCGGCAAGGGTGGAGAACTGACTACAGAGATTGCTGACGGCATCATCATCGAGTGTGACAGTCAGTTCCAGTTCAATGGCCATCCGTCGCTCATTGTAGCTGAGATTCCAGATGCATTCCCCCAGAACGGCATTGACTACCGTTCTGATTTCGTCCTGCGTGCGCCATATGGAATCGAAGTCAGTCATCGAATTATCTTTGCTTTCTGAAGGTTCGTGAAGTCGTCCCAGAACTCTGCCTGCTCTTCGTCGCTGAATGTGTTTGAGGACATCTCTTTGAGGATTTCATCCAACAGTTGCATCTTTGTCACCTGCAGGTCTGGAGCCACATCAATCTGGTATGTAAGAATATCACCCAACGAGCCGACATGAACGTTGGTAACAGTGACCTTACCTTTTACCAGCTTTACCTGAATACGCCTATTTGCACCATATTCAGGCTTCGTCTCACGCAGCTTCTGGTACAACGCTGAATCGCTGTACTGCTCAGAATTTACAGAATTTATGAGTTCTCGTAGTGTCATGTTTTACTAATAATTCTCAAAAATCGGCTACAAAGGTAGCAATTATTCATGGATTTTTCGTATCTTTACACCCAGATTTAATATGTTTTGTGATATGATAGACCAGATTATTGAATTCAACAAGACATTTGTGGCTCAGAAGGGCTACGAGAAGTTTCTGACCGACAAGTACCCAGACAAGAAGCTGGCGGTACTGTCGTGTATGGACACCAGACTGACTGAACTGTTGCCAGCAGCCCTCGGTCTGAAGAATGGTGATGCTAAGATTATCAAAAACGCTGGCGGTTTGGTTATCTCTGCTTTCGACTCAGCTATGCGTAGCCTGATTGTGGCCATCTATGAGCTGGGCGTGCAGGAAATCATGGTGGTGGCACACTCTCATTGTGGAGCCTGTCACATGAGCTATGATCATTTCCATCACGAGATGATTGCCCGTGGCGTGACAGATGAAACGCTCGACACTATTCGTAAGTGTGGCATTGACCTTGACCAGTGGCTGGAAGGTTTCAAGGACACACCGACATCTGTCCGCAAGACTGTTGAGACTATTAAGACCCATCCGTTGGTGCCGAAGGATATCGTGGTTCGTGGGTTTATCATTGATTCAGAGACTGGAGGATTGGAAGAAATATCATAACTTTCGGAAGTTGAGTCTATTAGATACCGGCGAAGCGCGTTTCCCTGATTGTAGAATATTAAAACCATATAGATATGAACAACCCACAGCTTGTCAAAGTATTCCTCGCTTCGTCCATCACTGAACTGAAGGATGAGCGCCATAACTTGTCCGCCCTCGGCGAGGACATCAGCAACATCTTCAGCCACGACGAAATCGTGGTCCGGATTGTCAAGTGCGAAAATTTCCACGCGGGCAACCTCGGCAGCCACGACCAGGAAATCATCGACCAGAAACTCCGTGACTGCGACATCTCCCTGTTTGTCTTCAAAACCAAGGCCGGCGAGTGGACCCGCCATGAATTCGCCGTCGCTCGTGCCCTCCAGCGGAAACAGAAACAAGAAAAGAAGCAAGCTCATAGGATATTTGTTTACTTCCTCCGCGTTCCCGATGAGCAGAAAGACCCCAGCCTGAGCGCCTTCCAGCAGCAGTTGGACAGCGACGGTGTCTTTTGGAAGGAGTGCGATTCGCCGAGCGAAGTCAAATATCAGTTCTCTATGGGCATTCTGACCCATTTGGGCATCACCGTTGGCGGCCATGCACGTGAGGCTGAAGCCGCAAGCAAGAGCGCCGACGAGCTCTTCGAGCAATATGAGGAGAAAATGGCGAAGTTGCAGCAGCCAATTCATCAGGCCATCGACGAACAGCTGGCACAAATCCCCACCATCCTCGCAGACGATAGCCAACTCATCTCTGCCCGTATCGTCGAAGTGATGGGTATCTACCAGAAAGCCGACCGCTGGGCCTCCAAGACAGACTACGACAAAAAGAAATACAGCGACCTACTGTTCAAATACGCCGATTTCCTTGATGATTACGGCATGTATTACGATGCCGAAGCGGTCTATCTCCGCCAGATATCCCTCGCCGAGGATTTATATGGCAAAGAACACGAGAATACCGCCGCCTCCTACAACAATTTCGGCGTGGTGTACGATAACCAAGGCAACTACCCGAAGGCGTTGGAATACTACGGGAAGGCCTTGGCGATACGTGAGAAAGTCCTCGGTGAAGACCATCCCGACACCGCACAATCCTACAATAATATCGGCTTCGTGTATTTTGAACAAGGCGACTACCCGCAGGCGTTGGAATACTTCGGGAAGGCTTTGGCGATAAATGAGAAAGTCCTCGGCAAAGACCATCCCTCCACCGCCACCTCCTACAACAATATCGGCGGGGTGTATGATGAACAAGGCAACTACCCGCAGGCGTTGGAATACTACGGGAAGGCTTTGGCGATAAAAGAGAAAGTCCTCGGCAAAGACCATCCCTCCACCGCCACCTCCTACAACAATATCGGCGAGGTGTATAGGAAACAAGGCGACTACCCGCAGGCGTTGGAATACTTCGGGGAGGCCATAGATATAGATAAAAAAGTCCTCGGCGAAGACCATCCCTCCACCGCCATCTCCTACAACAATATCGGCGAGGTGTATAGGAAACAATGCGACTACCCGCAGGCGTTGGAATACTTCGAGAAGGCCTTGGCGATAAATGAGAAAGTCCTCGGCGAAGACCATCCCTCCACCGCCATCTCCTACAACAATATCGGCGTGGTGTACGATAACCAAGGCAACTACCCGAAGGCGTTGGAATACCATGGAAAGGCCTTGGTGATACGTGAGGAAGTCCTCGGCGAAGACCATCCCGACACCGCCACCTCCTACAACAATATCGGTGCGGTGTATAAGAAACAAGGCGACTACCAGAAGGCTTTGGAATACTACGGGAAAGCCATGGCGATACATGAGAAAGTCCTCGGAAAAGACCATCCCTCCACCGCCACCTCCTACAACAATATCGGTGCGGTGTATAAGAAACAAGGCGACTACCAGAAGGCTTTGGAATACTACGGGAAAGCCTTGGCGATACGTGAGGAAGTCCTCGGCATAGACCACCCCAACACCGCCACGTCCTACGCCCATATAGGCTCTACATATTATCAACAGGAGAAATACCCCGAGGCATTGGAATACCTGGAAAAGGCGTTGGAAATACGCAAGGCCAAATTGGGGGGAGAACACCCAAATACAAAAAACACTCAAAGATGGATAGACCTTACCCAGGCTGCCATTGGGGAAAAGTCATCCTTTTAGCAAAGACTGAAGAGAGCCTTAGAATGATAGAAATGAATCCATCACCATGCCGAAGACCGAGCTGAAGCAGAAGGTCACCAAGGCCATCGAGGTGTCATAAGTAATTTCCTTCAAAACTGTAAGACCCCGACCT
>Ga0265300_10003407_pt1 | contig 13074 bp, 20 predicted proteins | sample AusTroGonzalo_MG_FD_193482 | JGI IMG/M metagenome (GOLD analysis project Ga0265300, IMG submission 193482) | Bovine rumen microbial communities from tropical cattle in Woodstock, Queensland, Australia - Gonzalo_03 | ecosystem: Host-associated > Mammals > Digestive system > Stomach > Rumen ... | reverse complement strand
ATTACCTATGGAGCAAGCAAAGTATTCATCAGTCCAAAAAGTTCTTTCTTTCCAGAATTGTGTGAAAAGATAATTGGAATAAATATTCCATATATGAAAAGTTGTGTAACTTTTGAGTAAGTTTACAATTTTACTAACGGAATAACTTGGTTCAGCTTCAATTAGATAATGTATATGGTCTTTATCGACTTCCATTTCTTTGATAATAATATTATGTTTCTGACATATTTCAAATGAAAATTGTTTGATATAGTCTGATATTTGAAGATTTGATAACATTTTCTTTCGATATTTACATACGAAAATTATATGATACTGTAATAAGGTTTTATGTCTGTTATGGCTTTTCCAATTATTTTTCATGATATTCTATAATATTTTCGATTGAACATTTGAAATGAGAGCATAATTTATCAATAAGGGAAAGAGAAACAAATTCATTTTTAGACAGCTTTGCTAAAGTTCTTGAACTACAACCAGTTATCTTCATGATGTCGGTCTTGTTCAAATTATTATCTACCAATAGACGGAATAATGGTTTATATGTAATCATTTAAATACCTCCTAACTTAGTTATAACATATTTTTTATAAAATTAAAAGAAAAATGTAAGAATATATAAATTATATTTACAATTATAAAATGTTATGTTATAATAAAGAAAAATTGGAGGCTGTAATGTTAGTTGCATATAAATATAGACTATATCCAAATAAGGAACAGAGAATATATTTCTCCAAATGTTTTGGTTGTAGTCGTTTTATATACAATAAAATGTTATCTGACAAAATTGAATATTATAAACTCAATAAGAAAACATTGAACAATACTCCAGCTCAGTATAAGAAAGAATTTGAATGGCTTAAAGAGGTTGATAGCCTAGCGTTGGCAAATGTTCAGTTGAATTTGAATCAAGCTTTTTCTAATTTTTTCAAAAGACCTGAAGTTGGTTATCCTAAATTCAAAAGTAGGAAGAATAATCACTTTTCATATACAACAAACAACCAGACTGGAAATATCAGAATAGAAGGGAAATATATTAAATTACCCAAAATTGGTCTAGTTAAATTGAAACAGCATAGAGATTTTATAGGAACAATTAAATCTGTTACAATATCACAAGAACCAAGTCTTGAATATTATGTTTCTATTTTGGTCGAAACTGAATTACAACAAAAACCTAATACTGGTGGTATTGTTGGAATTGATTTAGGGATTAAAGAATTTGTTATAACTTCTGATGCACTTAAAATAAATAATCCTAAATTTCTAAGAGAATCTGAAAAGAGATTAGCTAAGAAACAGAAAGATTTGTCTAGGAAAGTTAAAGGAAGTAATAACAGAAGGAAAGCTAGAATTAAAGTAGCTAAAATTCATACCAAGATTAAAAATCAGAGAAAAGATTTTTTACAGAAATTATCAACTAGGATAATTAATGAAAACCAAATTATTTGTCTTGAAGATTTATCTGTAAAGAATATGGTCAAAAATCATAAATTAGCTAAATCAATTTCTGATTGCTCTTGGTCTGAATTTATATCTATGCTAAAATATAAGGCTGAATGGTATGGAAGAGAAATTATTTTTATAGATAGATTTTATCCATCTAGTCAGTTATGTAACAAGTGTGGATATAAAAATACAGAGATTAAGGATTTGTCTATTAGAGAATGGACTTGTCCTCAATGTGATACGTTACATGATAGGGATGTAAATGCTTCTATCAATATTCTTAATGAAGGTTTGAGAATTAGAACTGTAGGAACTACAGGGATAGCCTAGGTAAACTTGTCAGGATACTGATATTGACTAGGAAGCCAATCGGCTTTAGACGATTGGTAGTTCACTAATTCTACTGTTGATATTCATTTTTTAGATATATTATGTCTACCTGAAGATTTTGAACTGAAGAAGGAATTTGAAGGTGAATGGGTTGAATTTGAAATCAGAGATGATGGATATTTCAATTCAGATATAGGACTGTATCTGTGGTTTGAATGGCAGAAATTTTTAAAATTTTCTTATAATCAAAAAATAGGCTTCACTGTTTTTGGTGGTTGGCAGTATGATGATGGAAGCAAAGTTTGTAAAACTTGGCATTTGCAACCAATGGTTTTTTCAGAAGTAGAAAATAAACTAGTTAATCTGTGTCTATGTAATGAGCAAGAAAAAACTAAACCTTGTATTCCTATTAAAATCAGATTTTGGAGAATTAGTAAATAAAATTATTTAAATAAGGAGTTTTTATGAAAAGAATTTTTCTTATATTTCTTTTTATTCTTTGTTCATTGATATGTTGTGGTCAGACTTATCCTGTTAATTACAGAGACCATAACAAAGTAAACACCTGCAAGAATCTACTTCAGAAATATACTTTGGATGAACTCAGTATGATGATTTCTACAGGTAATTTTGATGACATTTATGTATGTGATTACATAGAAATGGAGATGACTTCAGATTATGGAACAGAGAAAGTGAGATGGCTTGTTGCAGGTATCAACTATTTCAAACATAGAACAGATGTTGATATCACTACAAATCATATAGTATTGGTAGCTGAAGACTGTTTTGTAGACCGACAGAAAATGAATTCTTCCAATACTACAACAGGTGGTTATGCTTCATCTTCTATGTATATGTCTATTCTACCCAAATATGATACTGCAATAGAAAATGCTTTTGGTTCAAGTCATGTATTGAGTTATCATCAATTATTGACTACTTCTATAAATACTACTGCTCCTAGCATGGCTGGCAATAATTTAACAGGCTGTAGTAATAACTGGGCTTGGGCAACAGGAAGTGGTTCAAATCCTCATGTTACCAAGTTGAATTTAATGAGTGAACCACAGTTATTTGGAGCAAAAATAAATTCATCATCTTTTTATGATATTGGAATAAATAATTCCCAATTCCCTTTGTTTGCTCAATTACCTGAGTTAATATCTTGCGGAAGAGGATTTAATGCTATTAATGAAAGAAGAATATATTACTGGTTATCATCTGTTGCTTCTACATCTTCTTTTGCTACTTGTACTATTCATTGTTATGCTACTAATAATTCAGCTTTTGATAATTATGGTGTTCGTCCTTATTTCTTATTCTATTAAGTAAATAAACAAAAAGGAGTTTCTTATGGAAGAAAATGAAATAATTGAAAATGAAGAAATCAATGAATCTATAGAACTTACACCTGAAGAAGAAAAGGAAAAACTTATAAATGATTTGACAACTGAAATGTTGGAATGTGAATCAAGATTATCTTCTTCTGCTTCAGATATAGGTGATTGGAAAGTAATAAAATGTTATGAAGCAAGTCTTCAGTCAAAACCAATGCCTTATGATATTGATGATTTGATGGAAAAAAGACAGATGATGAGAAACAGAATAAATGAAATTCAGGAACAGTTAAAAGAATTAGAAAATAACTGAAAATAATTTTATATATAATATAATAAAACTAGGTAAGATAATTACCTAGTTTTTTATTTTAAGAAAGGATGATAATATAAATAATGAGACCGGCAAGTTTAGAATTATGTAATTATTGGTGTAATTATGAATTCTTAGAAGATAAAGTAAATCTTAGAGAATTAAGACTTTTATCTGAAGAGCAATTCAAACTAGTAAAAGATATAATTATAACAGAAATGGAATATAAGACATGGAATCTGAATTTTTTCAGATTTTCTGTAACTGATATTAATTTAGAATATAATTGGATTTCATGGAAGGTATCAGATAAATATCAAAACAAAGATGAAATAGAAAAGAAATATCTTAAAATATTTGAAAATGTTTTTACTATTGATTTTTTAAATTCTATTATTGAAAAAGCCGTTGATATAGTTGTTAAGAACAAGTTTTATAATTGAAAGGAAATTGAATATGAACAAAATTATTTTATATCCAATGACAAGAAAGGAATTTGTAAATAAATATCTGAATCAGATAAAACTGAAATATATTAATAATATTAATGATATTTTAAGAAAGAATAATAATATCAATTCAAAAACTATTGAAGATTTGAAAGAATTACTGATAGATATATGTAAGAAATTGAATAATATAACAAAGGAATTTGTAAAAAGTTTACATTCCATTTCTAAAGATTTATCTGAATTATTTGAAAATGGATATATAGAAGATTGGGATGAATTGAATGAGGAATTTACTTATGTAATTAATGAATATCTGAATGTAGCTTGTATTATCAAGCCTGAATGGTTTGATAAGATAAAGTAAATAAAATTATTTATATAGGAGTAATTATGAAAACTTTCAGATATATTTTCATTTTATTGTTTATATTCATTTCTTTAATTGTTAATGCTCAGACTTATCCTGTTAATTACAGAGACCATAATAAAGTAAACACCTGTAAGAATCTTCTTCAGAAATATACGTTGGATGAACTCAGTATGATGATTTCTACAGGTAATTTTGATGACATTTATGTGGGTGATTACATAGAAATGGAGATGACATCAGATTATGGAACTGAAAAAGTGAGATGGCTTGTTGCCGCAATAGATTATTTCAGACATAGAACAGATTCTGAAATATTAGACCATCATATTGTTTTAGTAGCTGAAGATGTTTTTAAGACACAGCATAGAATGAACAGCAGTAATACTACAACGAATGGATTTGCAGGTAGTGAAATGTATGTTACAACATTACCCAAATATGATACTGCAATTACAAATGCCTTTGGTAGTTCTCATGTTCTTTCCTATCATCAGCTTTTAACTACTTCTACAAATACAACTGCTCCTAGCATGGCTGGAGCAAATTATACAGGCTGTTCTAATAATTGGGCTTGGGCAAATGGAAGTGGTTCAAATCCTCATGTTACTACACTTTGTTTGATGAGTGAACCTCAATTATATAAAACTACTGTTTTTAGTTCTAGTTTTTATGATATAGGAATCAACAATTCACAATTTCCTCTGTTTGCTCAATTACCTGAGAAAATCAGATGTGGAAGAGGATTTAATGCTGTTACATCTGCTCGCAATACCTTTTGGTTGTCTTCTGTGGTTTCTACTACCTACTTTGTTTCTTGTAGCACCAATGGTACTGCCGCCAACAGTGGTGCTTCCAGCAGTTATGGAGTTCGTCCATATTTCCTATTCAAATAAAAAAAATATAATAAAAATTTATAAAAACTATTTACATTTTTATATTTATTATTTATAATATATTTAAAAATTAAAACAAAAAGAGGTAATAAAATGAAAATATTTAAACAGTTTCTAAAAGAAAGAAAAGGTGAATTAGTTAAAAAATTGGAAGAATACAAAAGAATGTCTGAAAGTGATTATATTGATTCTATTATTGATAATATAGACAGAATAACAAAGACTGAATATGAGAAACAGATAAAGAAGATAATAAAACAGCTTAAAGTATTGGAAAAATATGATTCTACTGATATAAAATCTGAATTATATGAAGAATTGGGTATTTTTGGTTTTGATGAAGCAAGAGTTGTTGATGTTATTGATTATTTGTCTGATATTCTAAATGCTTACAAGATTATTCAGGATTTTTATGATGATGAAAAATATGAAGAATAAATAATAAAATTACTTTACAATTATTAAAATATTATATATAATAAATATAGAAAGTTAAAACAAAAGGAGAAAATAAAATGAATTGGATTCAAGAAAAAGAAATAAAAAACATAAAACAGATTTGTGAAGATGTTAAAAGATTGAAAACTTCCGAAGTTATTATTTTTACAGATGACTTTGGAAGTCATAAAGCTTTATTAATAGAATCAAAAGAACAGGTTCCTTCATTTGGATTGTTTCCTGTAATTCAAAACAGAACTGAATACGATGTATTCAAAGTAAGAACTCCAAAAGAAGCTAAAACTAATGAAAAATTCTTTTTCTATGCTGTAAAAAATAATACTTCAATCAATGAAAGATTTGAGGTAGTAAGATGAGATTATGGCATAAGAATCTCATAAATGTTCTGCCAAGACAACAGTTATCAGGACAGTTAAGAGAATGTGTTCTGATAGCAAAGAACATCTATGAAAAAGGAAAACCGAATCATTCTCTTGTAAACTGTATAATGTCTTATGATATTTCTCATTTTAATTCCTATGTTTATCTGATTTTACAGGAAATGAAAAAGAGAAAATACAATGTAAGAAAAGAAACAATAGCAAAATTGAATAAATATGTCAATTTTGAAGTTTTTAATGGAAATGTCAAATTCAATGATTTATTCAGAAATTGGCATAATGAAACCTATCTTGACATTTGTTTTTATAATTTATTGGAAAAGTTTAAATGTAATGCTATAAAATTAAATGAATGGAATAAAATATTGAAAAGATATTACAATCTTAAAACAGATTATGTTCTGAATACAGAAAGTTTTTACAAAGGAATAGAAAATGAAAAAGTTAAGACAGAAGAAAATTTCAGAAATTCTACAGAAATTGTTTGACCATTATGAAGATGGTTCACCAATGAAAGAAGTATGGAAAAATGATAAAGATACCTTCTATGTAATTGAGAAATCTTCATTTGGCTCTGAAAGTTTCATCAGAATATTTTTTACAGATGATGACAGAGTTGAAGTCAAAGTAGAAAAGATAATAAGAATTTATGAAGATACCAATAGAATGTCAGATATCATTCTTGAAAAAAGTTTTCTAATATGGAATGAACCTTTGGAATTTACAGAAAAGATGATGACTTGGGAACATTTCTCAAATTCTCTTTATGACGGTATTATGGATGTCATAGAAGAATATAGTCAGAAACTTAACTATCAGATAAAAAAATATTTTGATGTTAAATTGAAGAATCAGATAGAAACAGAATTGAGATTTTTCAAGGTGGATAGAAATGACAAATCAAGAGAAAATAAGTCAAATAATCAATAAGCTTTATGAATATTATAAGAATGAATATTTATTTAAAAAATATTTGTTTAAAAATAAGATTATTATGAAATTTTGTACAACAAATAATTCTGAAATGACTATAGATATTAGTTTTTCAGAATATGAGAATACTAAACATAATATAGATATTGATTTGAAGTTTTTCAAAATATTAAAAATCTATAAAGATGATTCACTGAATGAATGTCTGTTTGAAATACCTCTTATTATCATTCAAAGACCAATGTTCAGCTATATCAATCAGATTTCAGATGAAACATTTGTGGAAGATGTATTTCAGAATATAAAAAATAAATTGAGAGAATATAATAAAAAGATAAATGACAGATTTGAATTAATCAGAGATATATTATCTGAAAAGATAATGAAGGAATCTGATAAACTGAAGGAAATCTTTACAGATAAGGAAGTAGAAAATGAGTCTATATAAATTACAAAGAAAATACGTTTCATTTGACAACAAGTTCTTTGATACAGAAGATGATTTGATTGACTACTATCAGACTCATATTCTTGAAAAATATAGAATGGGAACAAGTATCAATCCAAATGAAGTCATTCAGTTTGCAAAGTTTATCTTATCTGATAAATTGAATAAATATAATATTTCTGATATAGAATTAATCAAGCAATATACAGCAGAAACTACTCCTACAAGCAGATTTCCGATTTTAAACATAAAGATAACTTATATTGCTGAAGACAAGAAGAATAATTTTAAGTTTTCAAGGGATTATGTTTCACCTTGTGGATTCATCAGTGTCAATGAATTTGCTCAGATAATTGAAGAAACTTTTGAAAAATTCATAAATTCTAAGGAATATAAGTTTTTGTTTGAAAAGAAAGGAAGAAAATGAAAGTAATAGATTTAATGCAATTTATTATAAATAATAATTTGAAAGAAAATGATGAAATACTTATCAGGATTTCAGAAAATAATTATAGAGATTTAAAACCTGATATTGTTAATGTGAAATTGGGTATTATTTCTAAATTATTAAATTATTATTTTATTTCATTATAGGAGTTTTTATGTATAAGATTCTTTTTATGTTAATATTACAAGTTTTATTGATTTCAGGCTATTATTATTTCAATTCAATGATTTTCCTCATTCTCAATCAGTTATTGATTGCTCTTTATATTACTCTTACTGATAATGCAGTGTCGGTAAACTATAATAATATAAATGCTCTGAATACCAATATTGAAAATCTTATCAAACATATAGCAGTATTTCAGAACAAGATAAAGAATGAATCTTTGGAAGATAAATGGTTTGATGTGGATGATGAAAAGTAAATAAGAATTAATCTGATTTTTGCCAAAAGTAAGAGAACTCCAAAATCAGATTAATTTCCTTTTGTTTTAACTTACATTTACAGACTATATTTTTATATAGTCTGTATTTTTTTAGTATATAATAAATTATGATGGAACAAAGGAAATATTACAATAACGATATAAAGATTAAACAGGCTGGCTATTCTCATAAATATACAAAAGATGAAATTATGGAAATGGTCAGATGTTCTACAGATTTTATCTATTTCTGTTTAAAATACATAAAGATTGTAGACCAAGATAAGGCTCAATTAATACCATTTGATTTCTATGATTATCAGAAAAGACTGTATGATACCTATAACAGTTCAAACAGAGTGATAGTATTGGCACCAAGACAGTCAGGAAAATCAGTATTCACAATAGCCTATCTTCTATGGTATGCAACATTCAATGAACTGAAAAATATAGTATTGGTTGCAAACAAGGAAAAGACAGCAAAAAAGACTTTGAAAAAACTGAAAGAAATGTATAAGAATCTTCCATTTTTTATGAAACAGGGTGTTGTGGAATGGAATCAGATGAACATTTCTTTTGAGAATGGTTCAAATATCTATGCAGAATCAACTTCCTCATCAGGTAACAGAGGTGATTCAGTTTCAATCTTATACATAGATGAAGCCGCAATTATTTCACCTAATCTTTGGGAAGAGTTCTACACTTCAGTCTATCCTACTGTAGCCGCTATAAAATCAGCAAAGATAATTCTTTCTTCCACTCCTAAAGGTTTCAATTTTTTCTACAATATGTGGAATCTTGCAAAGAATGGACAATCTGATTTTACACCATTCAGAGTCTATTGGAATGAAATACCCGGAAGGGATGAAAGATACAGAGAAAAAGTAATAAATGAACTTGGTGGTGGTTCAAGAGGTCTTAGAAAATGGAAACAGGAATATGAATGCTCTTTTGTAGGTTCAGGTGGTTCTTTAATAGAATCTGACTGTTTGGAAAAACTGAATGCAGGTATCATTCTTGAATCAAGATATGATGATTCATTCAGAATTTATGAATATCCTATAGAGAATAAGAACTATATTGTTGTATGTGATGTTGGAGAAGGTAATGGTGGAAATGGAGACTATTCAACAGTTCAGGTATTCAAGATAAAGACAAAGGAACAGCTTGAACAGGTAGCAGTCTATAAGAACAATGAAGTAAAGACGAATGAGTTCAATCTGGTAATAAAGTTGATTGGTGAATATTATAATAATGCTCTTGCCATTGTTGAATCAAATACATTCGGAAGGGAAATACTGAACAGACTTGTATTCGATGACAGTTATGACAATGTTTATTATTCCTATATTGCAGATGATTATGGAATAAGAATGACAAAGAGTTCAAAGTCTATAGGAAATTCATTCTTGAAAACAAATATAGAAAAACAGAGATTTCTGGTTCAGGATTATGAAACTATAAATGAACTTTCCACCTATGTTAAGATAAGAGATTCTTATGGAGCAGATAAAGGTCAACATGATGATTTGGTCACTCCATTGGTTATACTTTCCTATTTTCTTTCGGATAAAAGAAACATAGAAGATTGGATTAACACTGATTTTTCAAATGAATCTGCAAATCTGAAGAGAATAGAGGAAGAACTGTTACCTTTTGGATTTATCTGTAATGGAAATACTCAAGTAAATATAAAAGAAGTTGCAGAAACAAATTATTATGAGTAAAAAATAATTTTTATAATATAATATAAAAAAATTTCAAAGGAGTTTTAAATTATATGGCTAAATATCAGAATCTTAAATATGACAGATGGACTTTGGAACATAAGAGAGGTCAGAAATTTGAACTGGTAGGAAGAATAGTTGAACTTCCTGAAGAAGTTGGAGACCAATATCCAAAACTTTTGAAAAAGATTGAAGAAAAACCAATGAAAAAAGAAACTGTAGTTACTAATGAAAACAAAGTAGAACCAAAAGAAGATGAACAGTTAGTTTTGAATGTTGAAGAAAAACCTGTAGAAATGAATGAAGATGTAGTTGCTGAAGAACCTGTAAAGGAAAAGAAAACAAGAAAAAAATCCAAGAATTAATATATAATCTATAAATAATTCCCATACATCTTTAAAAAAGACTGTATTTAAGAAAAGAATTAGATATGGTCTTTTATTATTATAAGGACAAGCAAATGTTTGAACATATAGTTATTCAGAATCTGATAGAAAACAATGACTATTTAAGACGTTTCATTTCTTTTATAAAAACATCTTTATTCAATGGAAATGCAGAAAAGGCTTTATTCAAGGAATTAAACAAATATTTCACACAATACAACAAGGCGCCTGATTTGTCAGAACTTTCAATCTCAATTCAGAATGCTGATTATCTTGATGAACATACATTCAATGAATGTTGTTCTATTCTTAAGGAATTGGATAAAGACAAAGGTCATGTCTATAACTTTGACTGGCTTAAGAATGAAACAGAAAAATGGATAAGAAATGAATCATTCAGACAGTTCATAATCAAATCTGCTTCTGCATTGGATGAAGGAAAACCATTAGATTCAATGTTGGAAGATGTGAAATCAGTTCTTTCAATAAATTTTGATGAAACTATAGGTAATAATTTCAGAAAAGACATAAAGAAACAGTTTGATTATTATCATAGAAAAGTTGAAAAATTTTCATGCAATATTACAGAACTTAATAATGTATGTGGTGGTGGAATAGAAAGAAAGACAATCAATGTATTGATGGCTCCGACAAATACAGGAAAGACTTCTGCTTTGATTTCACTTTCAGCTTCATATTTAAGAAGAGGTTACAATGTTCTTTATATCACTTATGAAATGGCAGAAGAAAAGATAAGACAGAGATTTGACGCTAATTTCTTAAACAAGGAAATAAATTCAATTCCTGATATGGAAGAATCAGAATATGTAGGTGGTTTAAACAAGTTATTAGAAACATTCTCAAAGAACCTAATCATTAAGGAATTTCCCACTTCAAGTTCAAATACAAATCAGATTAGAAATCTGTTGGATAAATTGAAAGTGAAGGAATCTTTCATACCTGATATTGTTGTTATCGATTATCTCAATCTTGTATGTTCCACAAGAATAAAGGATAATTCAAATTCCTATCAGAGTATAAAGGCTGTAGCTGAAGAAGTGAGAGCAATAGCAGTAGAATATGAAATATGCGTATGGACTGCAACACAGACAAACAGAAAGGGAGACGGTGCTTCAAATCTAAATATAACTGATGTTTCTGAAAGTTATGGTTTACCACAGACTACAGACTTGATGATTGCAATAATTCAGACAGAAGAATTATTTCAACAGGGCAGACAGGTTTGGAAGAATCTCAAAGACAGATATGCTGGTCTGAAATTTCATAAATGGCTTGTTAATCATGACTTCAAGAGATGTATGGTAAGTGACTGTTCTGAAAAAGTTGAAGAAAATAAGAAAACAGATATTGATTCAATGAAGGAATCAAACAGACAGAATGAAAAGAAACTAGGTCTGAATACAGAGAATAAAGCAAAGAACATAAGTGATGATTTCTTCTGATTATAGTAAATAAAATGAAAGGAGTTTTCAAAATGATTAGAAATTTCAAGAATTTTATGGAAAATAAATATGTTTCTGAATCTGCAAATGATTCTCTTGAACAGAATTATATGAATATTTTCTTTCTCAGAAACATATTGGGTGATTTATATGAAGGAAAACATGAACAATTTATTGGAAAAACTTATAATCATATATTGAATGAAATGTATTATAAGGTTGATGACATATTCTATCGTATGAAAGAACAGATTGCTCATGAACATGGAATGAAGGCTGATGATGTTGGAATGGACAAGATTTGTATGCCATTAGACAAAGAAGTATTCAAAAAAGTAAAAGCCTACTATAAGAAATGTCTTCAAGACTATTAAAATAAAAAATCCTCTTAGATTGATTTCTAAGAGGATTTTTTTATTAAAGATGTTGATTATATTTATGTTTTGAATTGTTGCCTTTCAGTCTGATTTCAGATGTTTCAAAAATACTTCCATCTCTATCTATGTGGTAGGTTATTCCTGTTCCACCATATTTCTTTATCATCATCTTCACAAATGTCACTGAAATTCCACCAATCTTTCTTTCTATGAAATGATTTATGATATTATGTTTCTTGCATAGTTCATAAGCTTTTTCATAATGTTCTTCAGTAAATTCTTCTATATCTCTTGGAAAGATACCTTCTGACCTGAATCTTTTACATACACTTTCTGCATTACATTCACCTTCCCATTTATTACCAAATTCATCAGTGAATGGATTTATTTCAAAGTTCATATTATTAAGAAACAAGTCTTTTTCACTAGTATTTTCTGAAAAGATGTAAGTATTTAATCTCATTTTATTTTCTCCTTTGTTTAATTAACTTTAACTTACATATATATTATATATAATATAAATAAAAATGTAAATAGTTTTTAATAAAATTTTTTAAATTTTTATTATAATAAATATAAAAGTAAGGAAATAAATTATGAATCTATACAAAAAGATAAGATTTCTATATCTGAAAATAAGAAGTTTTCTGTATGGCTATTGTCCATATGATTTTGATGGAACTGAGAGTTCTGATGAATTTGAAAACATCAACACTACAATAATGTTTACTCAATTCACTGAATATCTGTTTTCACTGTTTGTTGTAATTGGAATACCATTATTATTACTATCTGTTATTCTTTCAATGATATTTCAGAATATTTCCATCTTTTTTATTATTTTTATGCTTCTGTTAGGTTTATTTATTTTTATACTGA
>Ga0265300_10003403_pt1 | contig 13080 bp, 14 predicted proteins | sample AusTroGonzalo_MG_FD_193482 | JGI IMG/M metagenome (GOLD analysis project Ga0265300, IMG submission 193482) | Bovine rumen microbial communities from tropical cattle in Woodstock, Queensland, Australia - Gonzalo_03 | ecosystem: Host-associated > Mammals > Digestive system > Stomach > Rumen ... | reverse complement strand
AACAAACTGCTCAATCCATTACTGCCAATTACTTGTAATCGGCTGTCTATTTCCAAAAAACAGAAGTTATGTCGTGTAGTGTGTACACGGCGGGAGATGAACCGGCGTCATCGCTCTTGATTATGCGGTAGAAACGCTGGTTGGTAGTCTTGGACTTCAACCCGCCAAGAGATTCGATGTATGGTCCGACCTTAATAAAGTCGAAATGCTCCAAGTGCAGGTCTGCGGGAATCTGCTTAAACCCTGTGTACCAACAGGATTTGAGATGATGCTTGTGAATCCACTCAGCGAGACGTTCCACTTCATGGTAGTCACGGTCGCCACCCTGAATACTCATGCAGGTCAGGTACGGATAGCGATTGAGCAATCCTTCCAACCACTCTTCCGTCAACTCATCGCCAACGGGCTGCCATAGATAAGCACTATGGCAGCCCGGACAATGGTGAGGACAATCGGAGATATTCAACGCAAGCGTTGTCTCGTCCGGAACCTCTTGAAATACTATATCGTAATCAGCTACTAACAAGCCTCTTTCTCCTTGTTAAGGTTGGCGTAGTAGCGGCGTGCGGCTTCACGCTGACGCGGCTCGCTGAAGTTGCTTACGCGTTTCAGATAACCGATGATTCGCGTCAGGTAGTCAAGATCTTTGCTGCCGCACTCAGGGCACTCCTTCAGATAACGCTTGTCAATATGTCCGCAACTGTTGCAAACCGTATTGGGGATATTGAAGGTGAAATAGTTCGTACCCTCCTGAGCTGCTACACGTAGCAGATTGCGATACTGCTCCTTGCTCAAGTGCTCCTCAAGGTTGCAGTGCAGAGCACTACCACCGGTGAGGTGCTCTACATAACGGCGACCGTGGAGTTTGAACTTCTCCATTACATTGAGGCTCTGATCCTCAACGATATAGAAGTACGAGTTGTAGCAGTCGCGCGGAACAACATAACCGTCTTCCTTATCCCACTTGGCGTGCTTTACGCCAACGTTCTCAGCCGGGATCATCTCGCAGTTGAACATCACATCCTTGGTGCGATACTCTTTGTTCTTGCGTTCGATGATACCAAGCACTTCCTGTACGTAGTTAGCATAATCGTCGTTGTCGGTGATCTTGATGCCGAGGAACTCTGCACCCTCAACCAGACCGTTCACGCCGATAGTCAGATACTGACGTCCCAGATTTACAAATCCCGAGTCGAACAGCGGCAACATGCCTTGTTTCTGCAACTCATGGAGATTGGCATCGTAAGCAAGTTGTACCTTGTGCATCAGGTCAACCACCTGCTCGATATATGCGGGATAGGCCATTCCCTGACGTACAGCGTACTGGATAGCACGGTTAAGGTTGATGGTCAGCACACTCTTCGAACCGGTGCTCACACCACCTGCGCCCAGCGTATAGCTGAACCCGTTGTCGGTGATCTCGTTACGGAGTCGGCAACATGAAGCCAATGAGTCGGCGTTGTCGCTCAGGTAAGTGAAGAATGAGTGACCTTCAGCGTACATCTCTGCGGTGAAGTCAGCGTACTCTTTGTCCTTGACGTCACCGTTCTCGCTCAACAGTGCCATCGTCTCTACAGGGAACGTCAGCACAGCTTTGGTGCGCTCCTGGTTGAACCATTTCATGAAGCGCTTCTGCAACCAGTTCAGGCTGTCCCAGTGAGGTTTCTCGCCATCGGGGAAACGGAAATCACCGAAGATCGACTCAAAGTAGTAGCGGTCATAGTACGAGATATTCCAGAACACTGACTGATAGTTACGTGCACCGGCAGGCTGGTTGATCGAATAAACAACCTGTTGGAAGCAGTCGGTCAGGATCTTGTCAATCGTGCGGTTCTTCAGGCTCAATTCAACCACCTCGTCGGCACGCTTGTAGTAATCCTCGCCGTACTCCTTCTCGCAGAAGTAGTTCATGTACATCAGGAACTCCGGAGTAGCGCACGCGCCGGAAAGCATCGAGCTGACCATGAACACCATGTTCACAAATCCGCCGCAAAACGCCTTGAGGTTCGTCGGAGCAACAGCATTGCCACCGATGGCCTTCGTTCCTTCCAGCAGCCACGGGTACATCGTCACCGATGCACAGTAGTTAGCCAGCGATGTCTCGTCATTCTTATATAGTACGTGCGTGCGCAAGAGGTGCATATACTGGTCTGCCACCTCTTTGCCAAACATCTTTTCGATGCGGTTCGTCAGCAAACGACGATTCAGACGGATGTAGTTGCTCTTGGGTAACTCACCTATAAGCGTGGCGATGTTTTTCTTCTCCACATTGGCGTTGGCGTCGTACTTACTGCCGGTAGCGGCGTTCGATGCCGAGCAGTAGTCAATCAGGAAGTTCAACTTCTCTAAAGTCTCGCGATCTTCCGAGTGACGATAGCGATACACCATGTAGTTCTTGGCTACCTGATAGTATCCTTCCGACATCAGAGCAACCTCTACTTGGTTCTGAATGTCTTCCACGCTCATTCCGCTACGGATACGTAAATGTGATAATACTGCGGTCAACGTTTCCTCTGTTGCAAACGTTCCCGATGCGATGAACGCCTTACTGATAGCGTCCTTGATTTTGTCGATGGAGAAGTTCACTTCCTTTCCATCACGTTTAACAATTTTGGTTTCCATTAATTAATTGTACATTTCTTTGCCTTGCGGCACGATTATTCTTTCCACAAGCTGACAACTTTCGGCATCACCCCATAGTGCAAAGTTTTCTTTTTTGGACAACTTTCGCACCCCATCCAAAACGCTACTTGCTTAATTGTCAAGCCTGTACGTTATTTTTTCGGGAAACTTTCGTGTTTTTCTCGCGAAATCGATTGCAAAAATACAACAATTTTGTGACATTTGCAAATTTTCTTAAAGAAAAATTTTTTTATTCTCATTTTGTCATATCGAGACACAATTTTTGAGAATTTTTGGAATATTTCATTGCTGGCACAGAATTTGCCGTTTTAAGGGTGATGAACAAGTTTTGTCACATAGTGACAGTTCTACTGGGCTGCATGCTATTGTTATCCACTCCTATGCAAGCACAGTTGAATACCGATCGAATAACCTCTATCGGCCGGAATGCGTTGTACTTTGAGGACTATGTGTTGAGCATCCAGTACTTCAACCAAGTAATCAAACTCAAGCCCTACCTTGCCGACCCCTATCAGTTACGTGCTATTGCGAAGATTCAGCTTGGTGACTACCAAGGAGCACTCCGTGATTGCAACGCGGCTATCGAGCGTAATCCCTTCCAGCCTGGTGCATACTACACGCGTGGCTATGTGTATCGCCAGTTAGGCGAACACGAGAAAGCCGAAGCAGACTTCACCGAAGCCCTCGTTTTTGCACCGGAGAACAAGACGTACATGCTATTACGTGCCGACACCCGTGCGCAACTCAAGCGTTATGACGAGGCGAGTGCGGATATTGACCGGCTTCTTCGCCGCGAACCGGAGTCAGCCTCCCTGCATTTCGAGCGAGGTGTGATATGCATCCAACAGCAAGATACTGCTTGCGCCCTGTCGGAGTTCACCTCCACCGTGCAATACGATTCGCAGAATGCGCAAAACTGGTCAGCGTTAGGCGTTGTAACCATGATGACAGGTGACGACGAAGCAGCGTTTGCCAGCATCAGCAAGGCCATCAACCTCGGATCAAAATATGCCGGAGACTTCATCAATAGAGGTATCATCTACTACCGCAAGCATAACTACCGTGCCGCTCTGGCAGACTATGACAAGGCTATCGAACTATCGCCCCGAGAAGCACAATGCTTCTTCAATCGCGGTGTACTACGGCAAGAAGTTGGCGACTACAACCGCGCCTACGATGATCTGAGCAAAGCTCTGGAAATGATTGAACTGACACCATCAAACACATCTTCCTCCGAACTGCTGGGCCCCATCCTGTATCAGCGAGCAATGGTTTCCATGCAACTGCAGCAATGGAAAGACGCCATCACGGATTTTGACTCACTAAGTGTACTCCACCCGACATTCCTGCCGGCATATTATATTGCTTCGCGCGCGCACACATCGTTGGGCGAGAAAAAGAAAGCACAAGCCTGCCTACAAAAAGCATGGAAGATAGAACAAGATCATAACAACGGTATTGATAGTGTAAATACCCAAAAACAGCAGTTGAACACTGATGCGCAGATGGCACGTACCGAACAAGGGCGGCGTGACTATCGCAAACTCTTCTCACAACGCGCAGCACAGAACGGCGAAGCTGACAGCCAAGAGCAAAAGTATAGTTCGGACACACGCGGACGAGTGCAAGACAAGTATCAGGATCTGGTAAATGAGCCGGGCGTCAGCTTGTCATATTACTCGCAATCGGCTACCAAATACAACTACTCGCTGGCGGCATTCAACCAACGGCGTTTACTACCCGATGCCCTGAAAGCCACCACGCATGAGTTGCCGCTATCCGCAGAGATGGTATCACACCACTTTGCACAGATCAGCCAACTATCCACAACGATTGATGCGTTGCCATCGGATTTACGTTCCGTACCCGAACGCGAAGGCGAATATGTTGCCAAGACGTTATTTGCACGGGCGATGGAGTTTGCCATCGTACAAGATTACGCCTCGGCCATCGAAGACTGTTCACGAGCGCTCACACTCTCCGGACTTGACAATACGATGGAAGCCATCATGTATTTCTGTCAAGCAAACTGGCGCTATCGTCTGCTCGAATACCAACTCGCCAACAACGAAGGGCCGTACGCTGAACACGCTTCCCGCTCACAAGATCACGCCAACATCAATGCAGGCCGGTTCACACTGATGCTCATGGATTACGACCAGGTTATCCGCCGCTTGCCGGATTTCGCATTTGCGTATTATAACAAGGCAAATATTCTATGTCGGCAGAAAGACTACGACGCTGCAATCCGGCACTACGATGATGCAATTCGCATGGACAGTGAGTTTGCCGAAGCGTTCTTCAACCGAGGCTTGACATACATCTACATTGGCAAACATCACGAAGGGCTACGAGATCTGTCACGTGCCGGCGAGCTCGGTATATATCAGGCATATAACATCATCACACGACTGCAATGAAACGCAAACTGTTGTACATAGTAATGCTTATCAGCATGAGCATGCAGGCACAAGTGTTGTACCGTGTATCAGGCAACAGCGCTAAAGCGCCCTCGTACATCTTTGCAACGAACAAGATAGTGGGCATCGAATTTCTGGATAGTGTTCCTAATCTGCTACAATGTTTTTCCCGTTGCTCGGTCGTCTATACGGAGTTTGCCATGCAGGACTACGAAGCACTCGCCACGTTGCGCATAGCGGCTCTCCTACCCGACTCCATCCGGCTGAATCGATACTACACGGACGAGGAGTACAAGCAGATTGACGAGACAATGCAACTAACCCTCGGCATGGGGATGGATAAACTCTGCCGGATGAAACCGTCATATCTGACCGCGATGTACAGAAACGAGCTTTTGCACAAGTGGTTGGATTACGATGACCAGCGTTCGATGGAAGCATTCTTTCAGGCTATAGCTGCAGATAAAGGAATACCCGTACATTCGATTGACGAGATAGGCGAGACGATGTACATGCTCTTCGACCGAGAACCGTTTCACTGGCAATGCAAAGAACTGCTACAAATCATCGAATACCCTGAACGGGAAGTTCGTCAGGAACGTGCACTCGCCGAGATGTACCGCATGGGGCGTTTGACAGATATGGCATATCAGATTCTCTCCCCCGATAACCAAAGCACGCAGTCGTATTCTGATTACCAGATATACGCTGCGCGCAATAAAGAATGGGTCAAACGTCTGCGCGAACCTCTCGTTGCAGGCGGTGCGTTCATCACACTGGACGCCATCTATCTCGGTGGCGAGAAAGGTCTGCTTGAGCAACTACGTGCCGCAGGCTATAAAGTTCGCTCCGTAAACAAGTAACTATCTGCCATTGCGCTGCCGCACCGCCTCGTAGATCATAACACCGGCAGCCACAGAGACGTTCAGGCTCTCTATCTTCCCGTTCATTGGGATGCGCACCTTGTCGGTCGCTAAATCAAGATTCGCTCCAAAGATTCCATGTTCCTCGCTGCCCATGATGATAGCGAGCGGTTGACGCATATCTACCTCGGTGTAGTTCTGCGTGCTATGCTCGGTTGCAGCAACAATACGCAGCCCGCTCTCACGCAGATAAAGCAACGCTTCCTGCATATTTGCCACTTTACAAACCGGCAATGTATGTAATGCGCCGGCCGAAGTCTTGATGGCATCGCCATTGACGGCTACGCCGCTACGCGCAGCGATAACTATTCCATCCACTCCGGCACACTCGCAGGTACGAGCAATAGCGCCGAAGTTCCGAACATCGGTAATACCGTCAAGCACCATCAAGAATGGCACTTTGCCCTGCTCAAACAACGTCGGCACAAGCGATTCCAGCGGTGTGAACTCTACCGGCGAAAGAAAAGCTATAACACCCTGGTGGTTCTTGTCGGTAAACTGGTTGAGTTTCTCTACCGGCACACGTTGTATCTGCGTCGGTACATCTTTGAGCTTGGCTATCAGTTCACGCCCGATGGCGGACGACATATCGCGACGCAGAAGCACCTTATCGAGTGTCTTGCCGGCATCTATAGCTTCAATCACTGCACGGATACCGAAGATCATCTCTTTCTCCGGCGGACGTTTGGTATCATAATTGCGTTTTTGTATCATGTTGAATTCAATTTATTTAGTCAAAGCACCATTTGATACCCAGACACGGGTTGCACATAAATCCTTTACCTGTTGAACCGGAGAAATTGTAACTGAACTCTATCTCCGTGCCCACATTCAGGTTCGGGCACTTGAACCAGCGTCCCACGTTGTACCACAGTTGCGGTTCACTGATCATTACCCACGATTGTCCACCGGCAGTGCGTTGTCCCCAGATATCCAAGAATCCCGAAAACCGCAGTCCGGGAGCCGTGCAAAAGTCATCGCATCCCCACACGAACGTGAACTGCACAGGAACCATATTCCTGAACTGATTGAAATCATCTACAATATACTTATATAGTAGTTCGATGTTGAAGATATTTTTGTAATCGGCTGTGTGCAGACAATAGTTCAATCCGAGCAATGCAGCGTGGTTGATTCCATAACCGTGGAGAATATTGCTCCCCTGCTCTTTCCACACACCTACTCCTCCGTTGTACTCGATCTGTACACTAAGATCTTTTGCCGGGCTGTTCTGCCAGAAGTTCAGGCAGCGGGCGATCTCCATATATGCCATAAATGGCGTGTTGTTCGGATCATTGCTATGAATAGCATAATCCAAATCAATGAACGAGAACGTGTTTCCCCAATTATCGGGATAAAACAACTCCAAAGTTGTCGTCACCCTGTTCGAACGTTGGTTAGGGCAAGCTGTTCCCTCAGAACCGAAATCATAGTATATCTGCATGTTCGTGCCGGCATTCACAGCAAGTGAGCATAGACATATACTACATAAAACTAAAAGTGTCCTTTTCATGGTCTTAATTTAAAACAAAATAAGGTGTTTCCCTGACAATGCGGGAAACACCTTATTTCTGCACATTCTTATCCGACGGATTTCTTCGCCTTGGCTACGATAGCCTGGAATGCTTTGGGCTGGTTGACAGCGAGATCGGCAAGCACCTTGCGGTTGATGACGATACCGGCTTTCTTCAGTGCACCCATCAGCTGGCTGTAGCTGAGTCCCTCCAGACGTGCGGCAGCGTTGATACGCTGAATCCACAACGCGCGGAAGTTGCGTTTCTTGTTTCGACGGTCACGGAATGCATACTGCAAACCTTTCTCCCATGTGTTCTTGGCAACTGTCCATACGTTTGCACGGCCACCAAAATTGCCTCTCGTGAGGCTCATGATCTTCTTACGACGGTTGCGCGAAGCAACGTGATTTACTGATCTTGGCATAATTCAATACTCAATTTTGATGGTTAGACATTAGCGCAGCAACAGCAGCTCGCGGATCGAGCGCAGATTGCTGTGATCGACAAGGGCAACATGCGTAAGGTTACGCTTTTGCTTTTTCGTTTTCTTCGTCAGAATGTGACTCTTGAACGCGTGTTTGCGTTTCAATTTACCCGTTCCGGTAAGCGTGAAGCGCTTTTTGGCACCGGAATTAGTTTTTACTTTTGGCATTTTGTTAAATATTTAATTGTTAATAATCGGCATAAGGCAGCACAAAAGCCTTAAACCATTTTTCATCTATACTCTTGTCATTTATTTCTTAGGCGAAATATTGACAATCATTCGTTTGCCTTCAAGCTTTGGTACGGCTTCTACTTTGCCGTACTCAGCCAAATCGTTGGCAAATCTTGCTAATAGCAACTCACCCTGTTCTTTGAACAGAATCGAACGCCCGCGGAAGAACACGTACGCCTTCACCTTGTTGCCTTCTTTCAGAAACTCCTGCGCATGTTTCAACTTGAAGTTGTAGTCATGCTCATCGGTCTGCGGTCCGAAACGGATCTCTTTGATGACAACCTTTGCCGAGTTGGCTTTCTGCTCTTTCTCTTTGCGTTTCTTCTGGTACAGATACTTCTGGTAATCCAGTATTCTGCATACGGGAGGCTCGGCGTTTGCCGAAATCTCCACAAGGTCAAGGTTTTGTTCGTCGGCTATCTGCATCGCTTCGCGCAAACTGTAGATACCTTGCTCTACATTGTCACCCACCAGACGAACCTCTGCCACACCGCGTATCGCATCGTTGATGCGGTTTGGCATTTCCTTTTCAACGCGCCCACGATTTCCACGAGGCGCACGGGGTAAATTTGTTGCTATAGTTTTGTCCTCCTATAAGGGTTTGTTTCCTCCACAGCCCAGCCCTATGCCGCACACACCTCTCGGCACGGCCATAGCACTTGCTATGAATTCGACCACAAAGTTACGATTTTTTTATTGCTTTAGCAAATGTTTGCGCTATTTTTCTTCAAAAAACTGCATTTTGATAGGTAAATATGCAGTATTGACAAGGCTAATGCACGATTTTTGAAAAATGTTTGGCAAATTATTTGCATATTTCAATTATTTTTTGTATCTTTGTAGCCGAATTGTGAGATTAATCCTTAAAATATATCTAATATGACAAAATCATTTCGTCACACTATCCTGCTCTTGGCTGCTATCACTTTTGTAGCCGTATCATGCAAGGATAATGCCATCCCGTCTGACACACTTGGCACAGACGGCATCCAACAAAGCCGTGTCGTTTACGACACCGTTTACAACCTCCGTGCTGCTACTGGCGACACTATTGACATCGAAACAGCCATTCAAGTGGCTACTGATTTAGGCCCCGGAAAGACATCTACCAAGGATTACTATATTATTGGAGCGGTCAAAGGGCACGACACAAGAACTAATTATCAATTTGATCCGAAATATGGTAATTTCTATGTTTACTTGGGGAACAAGATCGGCAACCGCTCGTTCTATTGCTACCGTATTTTTGGATACAATGGCGCCAAGTTTACTGATTTGAGGCAGATGAGCCACGGAGATATCGTGGTCGTATGTGGCAAGATCCAGAACTACTATGGTACTGCACAATTGTCACAGGGAGGTAAACTTATCACATCGGACAACCCGCTTGCTGCCGGAATATCCGAAGAATAAACAACTTACAAGATATCAAACAGTATAAAATGAAAAAAACATTTATCATTGCCATTGTCGCATTGGTATGCGGCACAATGTCGTATGCTCAACCCCGCGCAATTGGTGTTAACCTCGGCGGTGGCACAGGCTTTAGTTATCAGCATGGTTTCGGTGAAACAAACATGTTGGATGTTGACGTGCACACGAGTCTCTTGAATGCAGCATATGGCTGGTGGGGGGTCGGAGCACATGTTACCTACGACTGGATTGATCCGTTCGGAGCAGAGTTTCCAGAATTGGAAAAAGGTGAGTTCCACTGGGCAATGGGTGTCGGCGGTGCTGGCGGTATCAAAGATTTCGCTAATAGTTATTGGTATGCAGGTGTTGCCGGTCATGTTGGCGTAGCATACGACTTCTGGTTCCCGCTTGAACTTTCCGTTGACTGGCGTCCCAGCATTGGCGTAAGTAACGCATATTCTAACTGGTTCAACGTTCCAGGCTTGTTCGAAGGTATCAGCATTGGCGTTCGATATCGCTTCGGCCAGAACTAATCACAACAATCTCAAAACAAAAACAACCGACAGGATTTCCCGTCGGTTGTTTCTTTTATCTCTAAACACTAAACTCTATACGCTCAACTCTATCATCCCATTGCACCATCAATAGGAATCACCTGCCCCGATACGTACGATGACATGTCAGATGCAAGGAACAACACGACTTGCGCAACTTCTTCAGGCGTTCCGGCTCGATGCAATGGAATACGCTCCACGAAACTGTCGCGTATTTCTTGCGGCAAAGCTTGCGTCATGTCGGTATCAATATATCCGGGAGCAACAGCATTCGCTCGTATTCCGCGAGCACCAAGTTCCTTGGCGGTAGATTTCATCAGAGCGATGATTCCTGCTTTCGATGCGGCATAGTTCGCCTGTCCGGGGTTGCCGGCTATTCCCACAACCGACGCCAAGGAAACGATACTTCCTTTGCGCGCGCGCATCATAATAGGAACGACCGCATGCGTGTAGTTGAATGCCGACTTCAGGTTCACGCGAATAACATCGTCCCATTGCTGCTCGTTCATGCGCAATAACAAGGTATCGCGCGTGATACCTGCATTGTTGACTAATATGTCAATCGTGCCGAAGTCTGCTTTTACCTGTTCAACAACCGCATGTGCATCCTCAAAACTTGCCGCATCCGATGCGTACGCCTTTGCTTTTACGCCAAGCGCCCGCAAATCGGCTTCCGTGGCACAAACCTGTTCATTGAGTGCAATATCCGTGAATGCGATATTGCAACCTTCCTTTGCCAGACACAGCGCAATAGCGCGACCTATACCCCGCCCTGCGCCGGTAATCAATGCTGTTTTTCCTTCTAATATCATAATTTCACAAATCCTTTCACGGGGTCCCCAAAAGCTATCATTAGATAGGTTTTGGGGAGAGCAAAAAAAGTGTCGTGCCGTTTTACGCGAGAAAACTCCTATTAACAGGATTTGAAGTTTCACGCACCTTTGTAATCCGACCACCTCATCGCTACCCTCTTGCGAGGGGTCACGGCGTAGAGTATCGGCACGCCATTAGTACGCCAGGGACCTCGGTAGTTTATTTTACTTGATGAGTTTTCCGGTCTCTAACCGACACGACACCTATCTGTTTATCCGTTTCTTATTTCCAATTATTCATTTCTCTACTTACGAGTTCCATTGGAACGTAAGCACAAGCTTATTCTCTTTGGCTTTATATATTCCCTGCTGGGTCATATACATTGCGTCAATCACCTGCCCTGTGCTCCATGAATGTGCATACGCTAAGCCAACACGCAACCACTTGCCCATATAGTTCACGCCTACCGATGCACGCTGACGCGTATAAAGCGTCGAATAGGCATAGCCCGCATCTATCATCCAGTGGTTGGTCACCGCAACCTCCAAACCAGCACGCGCTGTATGCGCAACGCCTATCAACTTATGATACTGCAGGTCATACTGCAATGACAGCAAACCGTGTTCTCTCCATTGCAACCCTACTCCTGCACTGAACTTGAGCGGTGTGGTCATCTGCCATGAGGAAGAATAGTCCGGAGAATCATATGTTGAGTTATTTGCCGGTGTGGAAGGATAAACGAACCGCTCTGTGTAATAATCCGTCTCGCGCATTTTGCCTATTACCGGCGACTCTACAGCCAATCCAATACGTAGCATACGAACCGGATGAACCAGCACTCCTATACTGCCGCCTATACCGAACGATTTGCCTATAGCCGTCTCACTCAATGTATATTCGCGACGTTGACCTCGTTTGTCTTCTTCCGTATATTCCCACCTGTTGATGGTCTGCCGTGCTTGCACCCACTCGATGTTCATGCCGACTCCCCAATACACGCGGTTGCTAATGTTCATCGCATAGTGGACGTCCGCATCGTGCTGGTAGCCATACTCGTCAATATTCGTCTCCGCCCAATAGGTATCTTTTCCCCGCTCGCTACGGTCGTTGAGCGTAATGTTTCGCAATATATCCGCACGCTTGGCGTACGAGATCATAAGGTTGTTACTCACCACTCCCGCCACACGTTCGGGGTGCGTTAAGGCAAATACATACGACGCCTGCGACAGATGTGCGCGGTTATACCATGTCTTCGTATCCATTCGATCCGGTTGGTAAAACCGGCGGAACGTAAAGTCCGCGCTCACCGAGAACTGACTATGTCTATATATGCCCAAACCGGCTGGATTTTGTTTGACTGCTGTCGGATCGCCGCCTACAGCCGTCATAGCACCCGACATCGCGATGAACCGGGCAGTACCAGACAAATCTTCCTCAGTCACGGTCATCAACTGCGCCAAACCATACGGATGAACGGTTTGCGCCTGAATACGCAGAACAGGTGCACTAAGAACGGAAAGAATCATCAGCCCGCATAACCCTATATGTGTCCTTGCACTTTTCATTTCTCAGTTTCTCACGTCTCGTATCACAGCCCGAACGGTATCAGGATGTTGCACGCCGGTTGTATCCTCAATAAAGACAATCTCTTTTGCGCGTTTGTTATAACTGGGCACAATCGTTCCATTGGACTCCATCGCACGTGTATCCTGCCAGAAATAGACATCCTCCACGTAGTCGTCTGCCTTGGTGACACTTGCACAAATCCATGCAAGCATGCACACACACAATATGCCTAACACACGTCTCATTGCCAAGGTTGATACTCTATGGGTAATGAACGATTAATGCTCTCGTCAAGAGTAGTCAGCGTCTCTGTATTCGCTACTCCCGGAATAGCCTGAATCTTCGAATTCAGCAGGTGCATCAGGTGTTTGTCGTCATGCGCATACATCTTAATGATCATTGCATACGCGCCTAACGTAAACTGACTCTCAACAACCTCAGGAATCTTCTCCAACTCGGCACACACTTGCTTGTACATATTTCCGCGTTCCAGCGTCAAACCGATATATACACACAGGT
>Ga0265300_10003392_pt1 | contig 13097 bp, 10 predicted proteins | sample AusTroGonzalo_MG_FD_193482 | JGI IMG/M metagenome (GOLD analysis project Ga0265300, IMG submission 193482) | Bovine rumen microbial communities from tropical cattle in Woodstock, Queensland, Australia - Gonzalo_03 | ecosystem: Host-associated > Mammals > Digestive system > Stomach > Rumen ... | reverse complement strand
GGTTGTTGTGCTCGCTGACTACGGCGCATTCGTTGAGATCCAGCCCGGTGTTGAGGGTCTGATCCACGTTTCTGAGATGTCTTGGAGCCAGCACCTGCGCAGCGCTCAGGAGTTCCTGAAGGTAGGCGAAGAGGTAGAGGCTGTCATCCTGACACTCGACCGCGACGAGCGCAAGATGTCACTGGGTATCAAACAGCTCCGTGAGGATCCCTGGGAGGCTATCGAGACCAAATATCCTGTTGGCAGCAAGCACACAGCAAAGGTTCGCAACTTCACCAACTTCGGTGTATTTGTTGAGCTTGAGGAAGGTGTTGACGGTCTGATCCACATCAGCGACCTCTCTTGGACCAAGAAGGTGAAGCATCCTTCTGAGTTCACTCAGGTAGGTGCAGAGATCGACGTGATCGTTCTCGACATCGACAAGGAGAACCGTCGTCTTTCTCTCGGCCACAAGCAGCTCGAGGATAATCCTTGGGATGTATTCGAGGCTAAGTATACCGTTGGTTCTATCCACGAGGGTAAGATCATCGAGCTCCTGGAGAAGGGTGCCGTTGTACAGCTTGACGAGGATGTTGAGGGCTTTGCTACTCCGAAGCACCTCCAGAAGGAGGATGGCTCACAGGCTCAGGCTGGTGAGACACTCGAGTTCAAGGTGATCGAGTTCAATAAGGACAGCAAGCGCATCATCCTTTCTCACAGCCGTACCTTCGAGGATCCCGCTCGTGAGGAGAAGAAGGCAGCCGCTGCTAAGAAGGCTCCTCGTGCCAAGAAGGATGAGACTCCGAAGGTTGAGAACGTTGCAGCCAGCACCACGCTTGGTGATCTCGACGTACTCGCACAGCTGAAGGCTCAGATGGAGAAGAAGGGTGAGTAATCCCTTCTTTCCATTATTTCATAATAGAGGCTAGGATTTGTTTCCTAGTCTCTTTTTATATTATTCAATATCGTATTTGCTTTTGCGTTTCTCTGATTTACGCGGCTGACTCGGATGGAAGCCCATGTGAGGTGTCTTGACGCCCATATAGCCCTGATGCCGTTGGCGGATCTTGGCCACATAATCCACCGTTTCGGAACCACGCATATAGCCGTATTTGACAATCGGATCGTTATAATATTGGGGAGAAGCCAGTTTTAAGACATATTCGGACACGTCGCGCCAGAGATGAGGATTCTTACCATCACGCTGAGCCAAAGCCATTGCATCACGAATATGATGAAGACCACCATTATAACTTGCTAGCACAAAATTAGTACGTTCCACACGGTTTTTGATATCTGAGAGCTTGCCTTCCAGTTGTCCTAAGTATTTGGCTGCTGCAGCGATGTTCTGTTCCGGATCGTACATCTTATCACGAGGCAATCCTAATAGATCAGCCGTAGCAGGCATAATCTGCATCAGACCCTTGGCGCCAGCAAAAGAAACAGCCTTGGGATCAAACGTCGACTCCTGATAGCACTGTGCTGCCATCAGGCGCCAATCCCAACGAATAGGCTGAGAATACTGCTGGAAATAATGGTCATAATGAGAGATGATACCACCATTCTTATCCAACATGGGCGAGAACACCCTACGTTTGACACGCTGAACGGTCAGCTGGCGCGTCTCTTCCTCCTGTACCTCAGCCACCATCTCCGGCTTATACCACGCCTTTAGTTCTTCCGTCAGGATAGGTTTAGTAGACTTCACTTCCAAATGGCCAGGCGTAGGCCATGCTACGATATCAATCTCATTTTCAGCCAATTGCTTGATAAGCTCTACAGAATCCCTGCACACTTCTACACGGACTTTCACACCCAGTGTATCAGCCAAGCGCTGTACAAGAAGGAACTGGGTTCCGAGGTGTTTGCCATGATAATCGTAGTATGTCTGTGGTCCGCTAACGGTAGCCAAGATCAACTCCCCACCCTGCTGTATCTCATGAAGATCGAAATCTTCTGCCACCTCTACTGAGTCAAGTACTTCGCCCCAAGGTGTGACAATATGCTCCTGCTTCTTTTCCATGCAGGAGGCCAGCAGCAATGCTGCAAAAAAGGGAGTCAAACGAACTATTCTACGTCTCAAATCGCTGCAAAGGTACTAATTTTAATTGAAAATTGAAAATTGATAATTGATAATTGATTTTTTTTTGTAACTTTGCACCCGAATTAAGAGTAATTAGACTTTAACGTAAGTATGTTAAGAATCGCAGTACAGTCAAAAGGCCGTCTTTTTGAAGATACGATGAATCTGCTCGCTGAAGCAGACATCAAAGTCAGTGCAAGCAAACGCACACTATTGGTACAGTCGAATAATTTCCCCTTGGAAGTGCTTTACCTCCGCGACGACGATATTCCCCAAAGCGTGGCTTCTGGTGTAGCAGATATCGGTATTGTGGGAGAAAACGAATTTGTAGAACGTGGTGAGGATGCAGACATCATCTCTCGCTTAGGTTTCTCTAAGTGCCGTTTGTCGCTGGCCATCCCTAAAGAAATCGATTATCAGGGTCCCGAATGGTTCAATGGCAAGAAAATTGCCACCAGCTATCCACATATCTTAAAGCTGTTCCTCGACAAGAAGGGCATCAAGTCAGAGATACACGTCATCACAGGAAGTGTGGAAATCAGCCCGGGCATCGGACTTGCAGACGGCATCTTCGATATTGTCAGCAGCGGTTCTACCCTTGTGAGCAACAACCTGCGGGAAGTAGAGATTGTGATGCAAAGCGAAGCCCTGCTCATTGGCAACAAACAGCTCTCACAGGAGAAGCGTGAGATCTTGGAGCAGATGCTCTTCCGCTTCAAGGCCGTAAAAGATGCTGAAGACAAGAAATATGTACGCATGAACGCACCCAAGGCCCGCTTGCAGGAGATTATCGATGTGTTGCCTGGTCTGAAGAGTCCTACCATCATTCCTCTGGCTGACGACGAATGGTGCTCTGTTCACACGGTGTTAGACCAGAAGCAGTTCTGGGACATCATTGGAAAGCTGAAGGAAATGGGCGCACAGGGCATCCTTGTCACACCGATTGAAAAGATGATTCTCTAGAGATACTAGATATACTGGAAATACTAGATATGAACATTATACGTTATCCCCAAAGAAGCGAATGGAAGAAGATTGTGGAACGTCCGCATCTGGATGTATCACAATTAAACGAGACCGTTGCCTCGGTATTGGCAGATGTCAAACTTCGAGGTGATGAGGCGGTAAAAGGCTATGAACTGAAATTCGACCACGTAGACCTACCCACGCTTGAAGTTACAAAAGACGAGATTGCCGAAGCAGAGAAGTTTGTAACAAAAGAGCTGAAGGAGGCTATTCAACTGGCTCACGCCAATATCAAAACCTTCCATGAGTCGCAACGTTTCCGCTCCAAGAAAGTGGAGACACAACCGGGTGTAACCTGCTGGCAGAAGAGTGTGCCCATCGAGAAGGTTGGACTCTATATCCCTGGCGGCACTGCCCCACTCTTCTCTACCGTGTTGATGCTGGCAACACCAGCCAAGATTGCCGGATGTAAAGAGATTGTGCTCTGTACACCCCCGAACCGCGAAGGCAAGGTAAACCCTGCCATCTTAATGGCTGCCCAGATAGCCGGGGTGAGCAAGATATTTAAAGCCGGAGGCGTTCAAGCTATCGGCGCTATGGCCTATGGCACGGAAAATATTCCCAAAGTCTATAAGATATTCGGACCTGGTAACCAGTATGTGATGGCTGCCAAACAACAGGTGAGCATCCACGACGTAGGTATCGACATGCCTGCTGGTCCTTCTGAGGTGTGTGTGATTGCCGACGACACCGCCAATGCAGAGTTTGTTGCTGCCGATTTGTTGTCACAAGCTGAACATGGTGCTGACTCTCAGGTATTCCTGATCACCACCTCGAATAAGTTTATTGATGAGGTTCAGAAAGAACTCGACAAACAACTGGATGCACTTCCCCGTAAGGAGATTGCACAAAAGGCACTCGAAAACAGCATGCTGGTATTGGTCTCTGATATGCGGGAAGCCATCGATTTGTCGAATACCTATGCACCAGAGCATCTGGTCATTCAGACTGAAGACTATGAAGACGTAGCTTCGAAAGTCATCAATGCTGGTAGCGTGTTCTTGGGACAGTATGCCTGTGAGAGTGCAGGTGACTATGCCAGCGGTACCAATCACACACTACCCACTCACGGCTATGCAACCACATATAACGGCGTCAACCTCGACAGCTATTGCAGAAAGGTGACCTTCCAGCACCTCACGGAAGAAGGTGTGCGTCAGATTGGTTATGCCGTAGAACTTATGGCAGAGGCCGAACAGCTTGATGCGCACAAGAACGCGATGTCGGTTAGAATCAAATCCTTAGGAAAATCTAGGAAAGCCTAGATAATCCTAGATAATCCTATATTAGCTCTATGAAGCCCTTAGAAGAACTTACCAGAAAGAACATTTGGAATCTGGCTCCTTATAGCAGTGCCCGCAATGAATATGCAGGTCGCGAGGCCCATGTATTCCTTGATGCTAACGAGAATCCCTATAATACCCCATATAACCGCTATCCAGATCCGCTGCAACTTGAACTGAAGGCTGCCATCTCAAAGGTAAAAGGTGTGCCTGCAGAGAACATCTTCCTTGGCAATGGCAGCGACGAGGCCATCGACCTGCCCTACCGTTGTTTCTGCGAGCCCGGTATCGATAACGTGGTGGCCATCGAGCCTACCTATGGTATGTACAAAGTGTGCGCCGACATCAACGGTGTCGAGTATCGTCCTGTGCTACTGGACGAGAAATACCAAGTCACAGCAGACAGACTGTTAGCAGCTACCGACCATCATACAAAACTCATCTGGCTCTGTTCACCCAACAATCCTACCGGTAACAATCTGCAACGTGAGGAAATAGTCAAGGTTATCGAAGCCTTCGAAGGAATCGTGATTGTCGACGAGGCTTATAGTGATTTCTCTTCGCAAAAGCCCTTCCGTACAGAACTCGCCAAATACCCAAACCTTATCGTACTCAATACGATGTCGAAGGCTTGGGGATGTGCCGCCATCCGTCTGGGAATGGCCTTCGCTTCAGAAGAGATCATTGCCATCTTCAATAAAGTGAAGTATCCTTATAATGTCAATCTGCTGACACAGGAACAAGCACTTGAGGCTTTGAAGGATCCCTTTGAGGTAGATAAATGGGTAAAGTTACTCTTGGAGGAGCGTTCACGCATGATTGACGCTTTCAAATTGTTGCCCATCTGCGAGAAGGTATTCCCCACAGATGCCAACTTCTTCCTCGCCCAGATGACAGATGCCGTCAAAATCTATAATTATCTGGTAGACAAGGGCATCATCGTACGTAACCGTCATCGGATACAGCTCTGTCAGAATTGCCTCCGTATCACTATCGGCACAAAGACAGAAAACGGAGAACTGATAGCAGCCCTCCGTCAGTATAATTAACCCCTCCTTTCCAAGAGGTACCCCCAAGGTATTCCCCTCCTTTCTAAGGAGGGGTTAGGGGTGGTTCCTACTTCGCTTTCTTAGCCAGTTTTTCTGCCTTCAGCTGTGCCTTGGCAGCTTTCTCAGCAGCGCTATGAGCCTTAGCTTGCAACTTCAGGTCGCCAGGATTCTCTGCAGCCTTCTCTGCAGCTTTCTGGGCCTTTTCCTGAGCCTTCTCGGCATCCTTTGCAGCATTGTTGGCTTTCTTCACTGCATCCTCGCGCTTCTTCCTTTCCTTTTCCTTTTTCTTAGCTTCCTTTTCTTTTTTCTCAATAGCCTTCTGCTGCTTCTTAGCTTCCTTCTCAGCAGCCTTCTGTGCCTTGATAGCCTCTTGTTGTGCTTTAACAGCAGCAGGATCAGTAATCACATCTTGTGCCTGAGCGGTAAAAACGCTGGCGGTGATGGCCATTACCATCGTCAAAATGAACTTTTTCATAATCTCGTTTTTTTAATTAATAATAATGTATATTTTACGTTCAACTCTAAACATGCGACAAAGATACAACAAAAAACTATAAGTACCAAGGAAATCAAGAAAAAATGAAACGATAGATTTAGAATGTCAGTAAAAAAAAAGGGATTTATATTTGGAACTTTGGACTATTTTTCGTATATTTGCCGCAAAAAGAAGGAGAGTAGACTCATTGAAATCTGATGTGGACTAAACCTTGGACAATGAAAGAAGGCTTCCTCTTAGGAGGAGGCCTTGTCATTACAGGACTGATATTAGAGTTAAGTGTCGGTCCTGTGATGTGGGAGGCGTTTGCGTGGCCTGCAAACGGCATCGTGTTGGCAGGATTCCTGACAATCATCGCCATCATGTATCTATTGAGGAAGAAGATCTATGCTTTCCAATTCATAGGCTCATATCATGCGGCAATCCCAACGATGGTGTATGCCGTAATTCTTACCATCATCATGGGTCTGACCCGGCAAAACATCAATGGTACGTGGTTTAACAATATGTTGACGTTCTGGCCCTTCGTGCTGGTTTATGTTTTTATAGCTGTGATTCTGGGCGTCATCATACTCCGTCGGCTGATGCATTTGAACAATTGGAAACGTGACCTGCCTTTCCTGCTTAACCACTTAGGACTGTTCCTTGCGCTCACCACAGCCACCCTAGGAAATGCCGATATGCAAAGAGTTAAGATGATCACCTCCATCGGAGAACCAGAATGGCGCGCACTGACCACAGGTGGTGCTATCAAAGAGATGCCACTGGCCATCGAACTGAAACAATTCATTATGGAAACCTACGATGACGGATCTCCGAAACGCTTTGCCTCAGAGATTCAGATACTAACTAAGACAGGTAAAAATATCGAGACCGTTGTCGATGTGAACAAGCCCTATGAGGTGGATGGATGGAAAATCTATCAATATGGCTACGACACAGAGATGGGGCCCATGAGTCAGACATCCATTCTCGAACTGGTAAGCGACCCCTGGCTACCGCTGGTCTATACGGGCATCTATATGATGCTGGCAGGAGCTGTTTGTATGTTTGTTTTAGGAGGAAAGAAAAAAGAAATAATAACATGATGGACTGGAGCTGTTTTATATATTTCGCAATAACAGCCGTACTGCTGTGGGGCGTAGGAGCCTGGGCAGCCTGGCGAGATAAGGCGGCGTTGGCCTTCTCGACAACCATCGTGGGCTTGCTCGTATTCTTTTCGTTCATATTATCGATGTGGATCTCCCTTGAGCGCCCGCCACTGCGTACGATGGGCGAAACGCGACTATGGTATTCGTTTTTCCTGCCCCTGGCGGGTATCATTGTCTATTCGCGTTGGAGATACAAGTGGATTCTCTCATTCTCTACCCTGCTGGCACTGGTATTCATCTGCGTTAACCTCTTCAAACCAGAGATTCACGACAAGACACTCATGCCAGCCCTCCAGAGTCCCTGGTTCGCACCCCATGTCATTGTCTATATGTTTGCCTATGCTGTTCTTGGTGCTTCGGCCATAATGGCTATCTATCTCATCATTAGAGGAAAAGACGTGAAATCCGAGATGAATATTACCGACAATCTCGTTTACGTAGGTCTCGCCTTCATGACTATCGGCATGCTCTTCGGTGCACTTTGGGCCAAGGAGGCATGGGGACACTATTGGTCATGGGATCCGAAGGAGACGTGGGCCGCCATCACTTGGCTTTCCTATCTCGTCTACGTTCACTACCGACAATTGCCTCGCCATCGTGAACGCCTGGCTCTTTGGATACTCATCGTCTCTTTCGTTCTTCTGCAAATGTGCTGGTGGGGCATCAATTACCTTCCTTCAGCCCAAGGTTCAAGCGTACATACTTATAATATGAGTGAAACATAACAATATTACTAAACATAAAAATGGAAACAAATATGATGATGAAACTCAAAGGAATCACAGCTAGCATGATGGTCGTAGCCATGTGTTTTACAACAACAGCACTGGCACAGACCAGACGTTCAAACCTTCTTGACCACGAGTCAGAGATTGACAACATTATCAAGGGTATGACACTCGAGGAGAAGATAGACATGCTTCATGGCAAGAACATGTTCTCTTCAGCAGGTATCCCGCGTCTGGGCATTGCTGATATTGAGTATGCAGACGGCCCCTTTGGTATCCGTGAGGAGATGGAACCTCACTCCTGGAATTCTGCTCATCTGACAACAGATTCTGCCACCTTCTTCCCTACAGGTTCTGCTTTGGCTGCCACATGGAGCACGGAGTGGGCTTACGCTTACGGACGAGGCATGAGTCGTGAAGCCCGACTGCGAGGCAAAGACATGATTCTCGGACCAGCCATCAATATCCAGCGTATCCCTACCGGCGGACGAACATACGAATACCTGAGCGAAGACCCATTGCTTAGTGGCATGCTGGCTATAGCATACACCAAGGGGGCTCAGGATGACGGTACGGCAGTGTGTCTGAAACACTATGCTCTCAACAATCAAGAGGATTACAGAGGCTTTGTCGACGTACGTATCTCCGATCGCGCCATGCATGAAATCTACCTCCGCCCCTTCGAGATGGCAGTCCGCGAGGCTGATGCCTGGGGTGTAATGGCAGCCTATAATAAGGTCAATGGCCGCTGGTGCTCAGAGAATACACCTCTGCTGACCACTATCCTGCGCCAACAGTGGGGGTTCCCCGGCATGGTCATCAGCGACTGGGGCGGTGTCCACTCTACCGTCGATGCCGTCACTTCGGGCATGAATGTAGAAATGCCCGGCAGCCGCTTCTTTGGCAATGCGCTGCTCGACTCCGTGAAAGCGGGAAAGGTGAACGAAGCTGTCATCAACCAGCGTGTACGTGAGATTCTCCGTGTCCGTCTGACAGTAAAGCCTATTGATAAGACTGTGGCAAACAGCAAACCCGTTGGCAACGCTGAAGAGATGGCAACCGCTTTGGAGGTGGCACGTAGAAGCATTGTGCTGCTGAAAAATGAAACACTGCTTCCCATCGATACCAAACATATACGTAACATCGCCGTGATTGGTGAGAATGCTGTTACGAAGATGGCTTTGGGAGGCGTAGGCGCTGGTGTGAAGACCCGCTGTGAGATTACCCCACTCGAAGGTCTGCAGCAGATACTTGGCAACAGTGTGAAGCTCACCTATGCCAAGGGTTACAAGAGTTTCGACCGCGATAGCCGCAACAAGCGCCAGGCCCCGACACAGAAGGCTGATCCTCAGCTGATGGACGAAGCTGTCAAGGTAGCGCAAGCCGCCGATCTCGTCATCTTCTTTGCCGGCGACAACCGTGAGGTGGAGACTGAAGGTTCCGACCGCAAGTCCATTACCCTACCCTCCGGACAGGACGAGCTCGCCGAGGCCTTAGCCAAAGCCAATCCCAAAATGATTACTGTGATTGTCTCGGGAGGCCCTGTAGATGTAAGTACAGTTAGTCAAGTGTCCGGTGCTCTGGTTGCCTCGTGGTTCAACGGCTCTATGAGTGGCCAGGCAATCGCAGAAGTTCTCATAGGCAAGATATCCCCCTCAGGCAAATTACCCATGACCTGGCCCAAGAAGTTGGAAGATGTACCAGCCTATGCTACAGGCACCTATCCCCAGAATGTGGAGAACAATAACCAAGGCGACATCTTTGTCGACCTCACCCGGAACCGTAGTAATGAGCGCCGTCAGCAACTCATTGCCAATTACGCAGAAGAAGACCTCGTTGGCTATCGCTGGTATGATAATAAAAAAGTCGATGTGGCCTACCCCTTCGGCTTTGGCCTCTCTTATGCAAAATTCCAGTATAGCGACCTACAGGTGAAAACTGTTGGCGAAAGTCTCGATGTCAGTTTTATGCTCACCAATAGCTCTGCCATCGATGCCGAGGAAGTGGTACAGGTCTATGTCTCTCGCCCGAACTCCACCATCAGCCATCCCGTCAAAGAACTCAAGGGTTTCCAACGCGTGGCACTCAAGGGCGGTGAACGTCAGCGAGTCATCGTTCCCCTGCGCCGTGACGACCTTTGCTATTGGGATGAGGCCACTCAAGACTGGAAGTTTGAATCTGGTACACTGACTGTGCTTGTGGGAGGATCATCAGACAATCTGCCATTAAAGAAAACAGCCAAATTATAAATCAGTCCCAACGGTCCCCACTGTTTAAGCATTTCTGATATTTCAATCCCAAAGAATAAGGGCGTAACTCCTTTTTAGGAAGTTGCGCCCAAATTATTGATATTCAGAGTATTCTGATTACTCCTCGACAGCAGCCTGTGCGGCAGCAAAGTTTTCCCTATTTATGCGGGGTCCAAGAGATCCTTGTAAACTATTTGTAATGCCCCTACTCCACCAATAGCATACTCATTTCGATATCATCGATAGGACGGTCAGCACGTCCAGTAGCAGTACCCTGAATCATTTCCACGACATCAAGGCCCTTCTCTACTTCACCGAATACGGTATACTGTCCATCGAGGTGTGGCGTACCGCCAATGGTAGAGTAAATCTTCAGCTGCTCGTCAGATAGTCCTTCGCCAGTGACCTGTGCTTCTGCCTCGGCAGCGAGTTTGTCTTGCAACTCCTGCAGTCCGGCACGGTTACGCTCGCGACGCATCTGCATAATCTCATCATGATGCTCTTTAGCCAGCTGATTAAAGGCCGACTGAATCTTCTGCATCTTCAGCTGCTTGGAGAACTGACGGAGCTGGCCTTCGTTATAGACCTGACCCCAGACGATATAGAACTGTGAACCACTGCTACGGCGTTCGGGATTCACCTCGTCACCTTGACGGGCTGCGGCCAGGGCACCACGCTTGTGGAAGATACCATCTTTGATTTCAGCTTCCAGCGTATAGTCAGGTCCACCCACGCCCAACATCTTGCCAGCAGGTGCACCCTTTGAGTCAGGGTCACCGCCCTGAATCATGAAGTCCTTAATCACGCGATGGAACAGCGTACCATCATAGTACCCCTCCTTCACCAACTTCACGAAGTTATCACGGTGGATGGGAGTCTCGTCATACAGGCGAACCACGATGTCGCCCAACATAGTTTGAATCTTTACTTTCATAAACAATCCTAATATTTTTTGCAAAAGTACGAAAAAAAGGACGAAAATAACTATTTTTGCAGATGATTTAATATGTTTTGTGAACTGGTTATCACATGACGAAGATGTATTCAATATGAAGATAATTGACGAGCAACTGATTAACGGTGTAGTGGAAGAAGCCAAGAAATCGCCACGACTGAGGATGAACTACAACTTCCATCAGAGCCTTGATGACAAGTGCCACCGTTTCCTCAATGCATTGGAGCCGGGTACTTTCATTCCCGTGCATCACCATCCAGACAAGGACGAGACCTTTGTCATCCTGAAGGGCAAGGTCAGAGTGACAACCTACAATGATCATGGCGAGGTTCTGGCAACCTGTGTCATCAGTCAGGAGAGCGGTACTTACGGTGTGGATATACCCAAGAACGTGTGGCATGGCTTAGAGTGCGTGACACCCGCTGTACTATTGGAATGCAAGGCTGGTCCGTTCGTTAAGCACGAGGTTGACGGAATCTTGGAAATCAAGAACGGCAAGGACATCTATCTTGCCGGAGGTTGCTTCTGGGGGACGGAGCACTACTTCAAACAGATTGAGGGTGTGGTGGAAACGTCTGTTGGATTTGCCAACGGACATACCGCCAATCCGACGTATAAAGATGTCTATACCGACACAACGGGGTATGCAGAGACAGTACATGTGAAGTACAATCCCGATGTGGTCAGTCTCGAATTCCTGTTGCAGATGTTCTTCAAGGCCATTGACCCGACAAGTCTCAACAAACAGGGACATGACGAGGGAACCCGTTATCGTACAGGCATCTACTATACCGACGTAGAGGATTTACCTGTTATCGAAAAAGTGTTTGCCGAGGAACAGCAAAAGTATCAGCAGCCTTTGGCAGTAGAAAAACTTCCTCTGAAGAACTACTATACGGCAGAAGAGTATCATCAGGACTATCTTGACAAGAATCCTGACGGCTACTGTCATCTGCCAGCATCACTGTTTGAGTTTGCAAGACAGGAAAAGATGTAGAAGTCTATCTAAGATAATCCTTTGCTTTTCTATCAAGTTCCGACAGTCTGTCAAGTGCGGCATTCAACGTATCGTCGCGCTTGGCAAAGTGGAAACGGATAAGATGATGTACGTCCTCACGGAAGAAACAGCTGCCAGGAACGGCACCAACACCGACATGCTCTGCCAGCCATTCGCAGAAATGGAGATCATCCTTCACACCATACTTTGAGACATCGAGCAGCACATAATAGGCTCCCTGTGAGTCTGTGAACGTCAGTCCGAACTGGCGTAGACCATCGCAGAACAGCTGCTTCATGTGGGTATAGTGCGCCTGAAGTTCGGCATAATAGCTGTCTGGGTAGCAAAGGCCGACGGTTGCTGCCTCCATCAAAGGTGCCGCAGCACCAACGGTCAGGAAGTCATGCACCTTTTTTACCCGCTCAATGATGCGCTCTGGTGCAATGACATAGCCCAGTCGCCAGCCTGTGATGCTGTAGGTCTTCGAGAGCGAACTACAGGAGATCGTGCGCTCCCACATGCCAGGCAGCGTGGAGATATAAACATGCTTGTGTGGAGCATAGACGATATGCTCATAAACCTCATCGGTAATCACATAGCCATCGTACTTGATAACGATATCTGCTATCGTCTGAAGTTCCTCGCGGGTAAAGACCTTGCCGCATGGGTTCGAGGGATTACATAGAACCAAAGCCTTTGCGCCATTCCTGAATGCATCCTCCAGCAGGTCGGCATCGAAGGAGAATGTTGGCGGCACAAGCGGAATATAAACGGGTTCAGCTCCCGTCAGGATGGTGTCGGCGGTATAGTTCTCATAGAACGGCGAGAAGATGGCCACCTTGTCGCCAGGATTCACAACAGTCATCATCGCAGCCATCATAGCCTCCGTGCTGCCACAGGTCACCACGATGTTCTTGTCGGCATCGATGGGCAATCCCGTAAAATGGCTGTGCTTCTTGGCCAGTGCCTCACGGAAATTCTGTGCTCCCCAGGTGACGGCATACTGGTGAGGGCCTGACGGGGCAATCTCTGCCAAGCGACTGGTAATCTCCTTTGGAGGGTCAAAGTCAGGGAATCCCTGTGAGAGGTTGATGGCTCCGT
>Ga0265300_10003387_pt1 | contig 13105 bp, 7 predicted proteins | sample AusTroGonzalo_MG_FD_193482 | JGI IMG/M metagenome (GOLD analysis project Ga0265300, IMG submission 193482) | Bovine rumen microbial communities from tropical cattle in Woodstock, Queensland, Australia - Gonzalo_03 | ecosystem: Host-associated > Mammals > Digestive system > Stomach > Rumen ... | reverse complement strand
GAAGAATGGCAACCAGCACTGGCTGAACACCCGTACCGATTCTACCAAGGCTGCTGGCAGCTATGCCTACTGGCATCCGTCGGGGCGTTATTGTGCTTACGCCGTGAATTCGGTGCATCAGAATTTCCATGTGGGTACCGAGAAACGTATTGAGGCTTATCACCGCTTTAGCGATCTGATTCTCTTAGATACTCAGACCAATCAACTGATACTCTCGCCATTGTTACAGACGGAGGATCAGGAGATATTCCCCGCATTCTCGCCCGATGGTAAGTATCTGTATTACAGCACTTCGAAACCATGCAATCTGCCTGCTGAGTACGAGAAGGTGAAGTGTAGCATCTGCCGGATTGCCTTTGATGGGAAGACAGGCACTTTCGGTAACGAGGTTGATACACTGGTAAATACTGCGGCTACCGGTAAGAGTTATACGTTGGTTCGTCCTTCTTACGATGGCCGTTGGCTGATGTTCTGTGTGAGCGACCATAGTAATTTCCCGGTGTTCCAGAATGATGCTGACCTATGGCTGATGGACTTGAAAACTGGTGAGATGCGTGAGTTGAAGGAGGTAAACAGTCGTAAGACGGAGAGCTTTCATAACTGGAGCTCAAACAGTGGATGGTTTGTGTTCTCGTCGAAACGCGAGAATGGCGAGTATGCCCAACTTTACCTGGCATCTATAGATGATAAAGGCCGTGTTACCAAGCCGTTCTTGTTGCCACAGCGTAATCCCAAGAAATACTACGGTGAATTGTTCGACTCGTATAATGTGCCCGATTTCACCAAGTCACCAGTAAGTCTGGATGTGCATGAGGTTCACAGGCAGGTGTTTGATGGCAAGCGACAACAGGTAACAATAAGATAACCAAACGAAATGATGAAAAAGAATTGGAAACTATATCTGACAGCCCTATTTGGTATAGCTGTGTTCTGTTTCTGGGGGTATGTGCGGCCTGAAGTGGTATTGGCGCGTGAGTCGTTTCAGCTGTTCCTCTATCAGGATGATTATCTGATGGAACGGTTGGCTTTTCCTGGTGGAATGGCGCGCTATGTTGGAGAGTTCCTGGTACAGTTCTTTCGATTCGTGACGCTGGGAGCCTTGCTGTCTGCTATCTTGCTGGTTGCTATTCAACAGCTTTTCGGTGTGCTGCTGAAACGAGTTCTGCCTGCTGTCAGTGAGAAGATTCTTTTCCCCGTATCTTTCTTACCTTCGGTTGTGCTATGTTACCTGTTATGCGACCTGGACTTCTCAATGACTCTGCCTGTAGGTCTTCTGTTTACATTGGTGCTGATATTGCTATTGCCCCATCGGAAGATGCCTGCTTTCATCGTTTCATGTCTGCTCGTGCCAATAGGCTATTGGCTGGCAGGTCCTATCATCGTGTTATTGCCTTTATATCATCTCAGAATGCTTTCTATCCCTCGCGAAAGAATAGCTGTTGTAGCACAGACTTCGGGTATGGGCCTGCTGTTGCTGGCCTGTATCATCTTCAGTTCGTATTTCGTGCCGTATTCTTTGGAGAATATATTCAAGGGCTTGGATTACCAGATGATTCAGCGTGGCAAGTATGGCACCGATGAGGAGATGGTGTATGATCGTCTTTTGCGTATGAAAGACTGGAACGAGATTGTCAGGAGGTCGAACGAGCAGGAACCGCAGTCGTTAGCTTGTAAAAACGTGGTACGTTTGGCCAAGTATTACCTGAAGCAGATTTCCGGTGATGAGTTGAAGGAGAATCTGTTGCATACTTACGAGGTGCTGACCAGTGGTATGGCGGCCATGATGATGAGCGATGTATATCTTCACATGGGTTTCCCGAACATATCGCAACGTGCTGCTTTCGAGGTGCTGGAGAGTACTTCGAATTATAATATGAGTGGTCGTGAACTGTCGCGACTGGTGGAAACAGCTCTGATTACGGGGCAATATGAGGTAGCGTTGAAATACATCTCTTTGTTGGAATCTACCTTGTTCTATCGTAACTGGGCAAAACAGATGAGAGAGTTGGCTGCGCATCCTGAAACAATTAAAAGGGTGCCATTCTATGGCCCGTTACAGGATATCTATGGTCAGACAGTTGATGTGAATTTCTTTTAGATGAAGGTGATATGAAGAAGATAAACAAATGGGCTTTGATAACACTGCTGTCATTTCTCGTGTCGGCATGTAGTCTGCACCCTGATCATGTGCAGATGGTGAACCAGCAGCCTGATATATATCCGGATTATATCGGTGTAACGATACCTGTGGATATCGCACCGCTGAATTTCTCAATGACTGATGATGACTTTACAGATGTCTATGTAGATGTGAAAGGCGAGAAGGGTGGTTCTATACATGCAGAGGGGACCTATGCTGATTTTGACGTAGATGAGTGGCATCAGTTATTGAAGGCTAACAAGGGAAGTCGTTTGTTGGTGTCGGTGATGGCATGCAGAGAGGGAAACTGGTATCAGTATCGCGACTTTTCTATCGAGGTTAGTCCGAATCCGCTTGACGAATGGGGCATTACCTATCGCCGTATTGCGCCCAGTTATGCGCTCTATGGTCATATGGGGCTGTATCAGCGTTGTCTCTCTGACTTTACAGAAACGTCGATGCTGGAGAATTCGCAAGTGCATGGACAATGCATGAACTGTCATACCCAGAATCGTACGAATCCTGAGCAGTATGTGTTCCATGTGAGAGGTGAGCATGGTGCTACAGTGGTACATCAACACGGAAAGGATGTACTCCTCAAAGCGCGTAACGACAGTCTGGGAGGTACAATGGTCTATCCCTACTGGCATCCGAGTGGCCGCTATTGTGCCTTTTCAACTAATAAAACAGCACAGATGTTTCATACAGGCAACAACAAGCGTATTGAGGTGTTTGATACCTCATCGGATGTGTTTGTTTACGACATGGAGAAGCATGAGGTTATCAAGGATACCCTGATTATGACGACTGGTTGGGCTGAGAATACACCTGCTTTCTCGCCTGATGGTAAGTGGTTGTATTTTACAACTGCCAGATGTGGCAACTATCCCAAAGGCTATGATCAGGTAAAGTATAGTCTTTGTAGAGTGGCATTTGATGAGAAATCAGGCAAGATTGGTACCCAGGTGGATACGTTGGTAAATGCTGGTGTAACAGGTAAAAGCGTGACTTGGCCTCGCCCTTCGTATGATGGAAAGTACCTGATGTACACGCAGTTGGATTATGGTTACTTCTCGGTTTGGCATCCGGAAGCAGATTTATATATGCTTGATCTTGAGACGGGAGTAAACAGACCATTGAACGAGGTGAATAGCACACGTTCTGAGAGTTTGCATAACTGGACCCGTAATAGTCATTGGTTCCTGTTTACCAGTCGTCGTGAGGATGGTTTGTACACACGTCTTTATTTCTCGTCTGTTGATGAACACGGGAAGGCCACCAAGCCGTTCCTGCTTCCACAACAAAACCCTAAGGAGTATTATCAGCGCTTAATGTATTCGTATAACACCCCCGATTTTACATCAGCACCAGTTAAAACGAATGCTCGCGAAATGGGTAGGAAAATAGAGCGTTTCTGATGATATCTATCTTGCTTTAAGTTATCTGTTACGTTTCACAAAGTAAATGATACATATAGGAAATCTAATATCGTTATTTTGTGCTACCTTTGCAGCAGTAAACTAATAAGCGAGAAAGAATGATTAATAAATCAGCAGCCATAGCAGCACTCATGTTGCTAGCTACAGGTGCGAAGGCACAGAACCCCTTCGTACAGACTTGGTGTACCAGCGACCCAGCACCGATGGTACATAACGGAACAATGTATGTTTATACTGGTCATGACGAAGATGGCGCCGACTTCTTTTGGATGCAGGAGTGGCGTGTATATTCAACTCAGGATATGGTGAACTGGCAGGACCATGGTTCGCCCCTGGCCTTGGAGACTTTCTCGTGGGCCGATGACCGTGCTTGGGCCGGACAGACTATCGAACGTGACGGAAAGTTCTACTGGTATATCTGTGCTCATTCAAAGATTTCGAATGGTATGGCCATTGGTGTGGCTGTGAGCGATAGTCCTACAGGTCCGTTTAAGGATGCACTTGGCAAACCTTTGTTTGAGAATGGCAGCTGGGATCATATCGATCCAACCGTGATGATTGATGACGATGGTCAGGCCTGGCTGATGTGGGGTAATCCACAGTGCTACTACCTGAAGCTGAACCGTGATATGATATCGTACGAAGGTGAACTGGGTAAGTTGCCCATGACCGAAGAGGCTTTTGGCGGTCCGATGATGAAGGAGCGCGAGAAGGGCAAGACCTATAAGGATTCGTATGTTGAAGGTCCTTGGTTAACCAAGCGCAATGGTACATATCAGTTGTTGTATGCCGCTGGTGGTGTGCCCGAACATATCTCGTATAGCACGGCACCATCGCCAACAGGTCCCTGGAAGTATGCTGGCGAGATTATGCCGCTGTGCGATACCAACTCGTTTACCAACCACTGTGGTGTGGCCGATTATAAAGGTCATAGCTATTTCTTCTACCATACAGGTAAACTGCCAAATGGTGGCGGTTTCGGTCGTAGTGTAGCTGTTGAGGAGTTTAAGTACAATGCCGATGGCAGTTTCCCAAAGATTATGCCCACCGATGCAGGCGTGAAGCCTGTTGGCGTGTTTAACCCTTATCGCAAGGTGGAGGCTGAGACCATGGCCTTCTCGAAAGGTGTGAAGACAGAACAGAACGACGAGGTGGGAGTATATGTAAGTGATATCCATAATGGCGATTATATCAAGTTGCAGAACGTAGCCTTTGCTAACAAATACCCACGTACTTTTACGGCTCGTGTAGCCAGCGGTTTGCGTGGTGGTCAGATAGAGATACACCTCGACAGCATTGGTGGCAGATGTCTGGGTACCCTGAACGTGCCTGGTACAGGTGGCTGGGAGAAGTGGCAGACCATTACCGTTGATCTGGACTACTCGACCATCACCGATATCGATGCACCAACCCGAACCATTTCGGGTTTGAACCTGCCTGCTACAGCCGACGTTTATCTGGTGTTCAAAGGTCGTAAGGGACCAAAACTGTTTAACTTCGACTGGTGGGAGATGCGTGGACTGGAGCAGGTAAACATGCCTTTGTTCCAGACCAAGTACACAGCCGATCCTTCACCACTGGTAGTGGGCGACACTCTGTTCCTCTATACCTCGCATGATGCATCGCCAGAGGATATCCCCGATGTAAACGAGAAGAGCTCAGCTGGTTTCTTTATGTACGACTGGCTGTTGTGGAGTACCACCGATATGGTGAACTGGACTGAACATGGTGCAGTGGCTTCACTGAAGGATTTCCCATGGCGCGGTCGTGAGAACGGTGCCTGGGCTATCCAGACCGTAGAGCGTAATGGTAAGTACTATCTTTATGCCCCATTGCATGGTCATGGTATCGGTGTGTTAGAGGCTGATTCGCCTTACGGACCTTTCAAGGATCCACTTGGCAAACCATTGGTATGGGATCAGAGCAATTGGTATGATATCGACCCATCGGTTTATACCGACGACGATGGTCAGGCTTATATGTACTGGGGAAACCCACATACCTTCTGGGCTAAGTTGGGTGAGGATATGACATCGCTGACCAGTGGTGTAACCAAACTGCCACATATCCCCAACTATCAGGAGGGACCTTGGTTCTATAAGCGCAATGGTCATTACTATTTAGGTTTCGCATCAACCTGCTGCCCTGAGGCTTTAGGCTATGCCATGAGCGACAGTCCCACCGGACCTTGGGAATGGAAAGGCTATATTATGAAGCCTACCCAGCGCGACCGTGGTAACCATCCTGGTATCGTAGATTATAAAGGTCATTCTTATGTGTTCGGACAGAACTATGACCTGATGCACCTGGAGACATTTGTACACCACGAGCGTCGCAGTGTTTCGGCTCAGGAGATTACCTATAATGCCGATGGCACCATTCAGGAGATTCCTTACTGGTTGGACCAGCAGCCCATGAAGCAGTTGCATTGGCTGAACCCCTATCAGCGTGTAGAGGCTGAGACCATGGCTTGGGGCTTTGGACTGAAGAGCGCCAAGATGGGTATTGAGAATACGGGTGTGGTAGCTGATATGCCTACCTCGACCGGTAAGAAGAATATGTATATCTTTGATATCAACGATGGCGAGTACATCAAGCTGCGTGGTGTCGACTTTGGTAAGGGAGCCAAGCAGTTTAATATCATCGCAGCTGCAACTGGTGGCTGTACCATCAGTCTGCGTTTAGACAGTGCCGATGGTCCTGTGGTAGGAACCGTAACCATCGGTAAGACCGGTAGCGTTGAAAAATACCGTACCTTCAGTGGTAAGGTGAAGAATGCAACAGGCGTTCACGACCTCTATATCTGTTTTGATAAGGCTTCTGGTGATGTACGCTTGGATTGGTGGCAGTTTAAGAAGTAAACAATGATAATGAGAAAACTAATGTCAACTATTCTGTTCTGCGTGGTGGCTGTGGTAGCCGCTGCGCAGAACCTTTCGTTAACCTATGTGGCCAAGAATGCCGTGAGGGTGAGATACACTAATCAGACGGCGAAAAGTGATTTGCCCGACTGGCTCTATGTAAAACACGATGTGCTGAAACAAGCCGATATCACTGCCGTAGTTAAGGGTAATACCTTGATAGTGAAAGATAAAAGCGGCAAAGCCATTTTTACAGCTAAGGCCCATCAGTTGGTGGGCAGTGAGGCTACGCTGACCTTCGATTCGCCAAAGGATGAGTGCTTGTTCGGCCTCGGACAATTCCAGGATGGCTATAGCAATGTGCGTGGCTTGTCGCGAAGATTGACGCAGGTGAATACTCAGATCAGTATTCCAATGCTGATTTCGAGTAAAGGCTATGGTGTACTGTGGAATAACTATGGACTGACAGAGTTTAATCCATGCAGTGAGAGCGTAAAACTCATTAAACAGGCTGGGGCAGGAAAGCGTGAGGTGGTTGATGTGACATCTACCGAGGGCGGTAAGCGTGAGGTTCGTGAACGCCATATCTTTGAGGCTGCTATCGATATTCCTGAGACAGGCGACTATGCTTTGTTGTTGGATGTGGGACAGAAAATGGCCCGCAGACATAACCTGCTGATTGATGGAAAGCCGGTGATTGAGATGCAGAACCTCTGGTTGCCACCAACAGCCTCGAAGATTGTACATCTCTCGAAAGGCAAGCACCAGCTATCAGCCGAACTGACCAAAGATGATCAACCTATACTATATTATAATAAGGTGAAGAACGAGACGGTGTTCCGTTCGCCAGTGGCCGATGGCGTCGACTATACCGTGTTTGTTGGTTCGCCTGATGAGATTATCGCTTCGTATCGTGAACTGACAGGTGAGTGTCCGCTGATGCCTGATTGGGCGTTGGGCTATATCCACTGCAGGGAGCGTTTCCACTCTTCTGACGAGATTCTGCAAACTGCTAACCGTTTTCGTAGTGAACAACTGCCTGTGAGCATGCTGGTTCAGGACTGGCAGTATTGGGGCAAGTACGGTTGGAACTCAATGCGTTTTGACGAGGAGTTTTATCCTGATCCTAAGGCGCTGACCGACAGTCTGCACCAGATGGGTATGAAGCTGATGCTAAGTGTGTGGTCGAAGATCGACAAGAACTCGGAAGTAGGTAAGCAGATGCTATCTGCTGGCTATTATATTCCTGAGACCGACTGGATCGACTTTTTTAATCCCGAAGCCGCTGCAGCCTATTGGCAGAACTTTAAGGAGCGCCTGTTGCCTTTGGGTATTGATGCCTGGTGGCAGGATGCTACCGAACCTGAGAATGATGACCTGTTGGGCCGTAAGGTTAACAACGGTAGATGGACAGGCGAGCAGGTGCGTAATGTGTACCCCTTGCTGGTAAACAAGACTGTTTACGAGGGTTTGAAGCAGGCTGGTAAGGAACCTATGATACTTACCCGTTGCGGTTTTGCTGGTATCCAACGTTACGGATCGGCCATGTGGAGTGGCGATGTGGGTAACGACTGGGAAACTTTCCGTCGACAGATAACGGCAGGCTTGGGTATGCAGGCTGCTGGTATCCCCTGGTGGACCTATGATGCAGGTGGCTTTTTCCGTCCACAGAACCAATATACCGATAGTGCTTATATTGAACGCATGCTGCGCTGGATAGAAACGGCAGTATATCTGCCACTGATGCGTGTTCATGGTTATATGAGCAATACCGAGCCTTGGAACTATGGCAAGGAGGCACAGACTGTGATTGCCGACTGCTTGAAGGAACGTTATGCATTACTGCCTTATATCAAGCGTTGTGCCAAGGCTGTATCGGAACAGGGTGGTACGCTGATGCGTCCGTTGGTGTTCGACTTTGCGCATGATGCTGAGGCTTTACAGCAGAAGTACGAATATATGTTTGGTCCGGCACTTCTTATCAGTCCTGTTACTGAGCCTGGAGTGTCCAGTTGGCGCACCTATCTGCCTCAGCACCCTGGTGGATGGACCGATTACCATACAGGACAGCACTATGAGGGCGGTCAATATGTTGACACTCCGGTAACTAAAGCCTTTATCCCCGTATTTATCAGAGCTGGCTATTCTATCAAATAACTACATAAACTTTAAACTTATGAGCAAAAAACTATTATTAACTCTACTGATGGCTTGCGTAATGCAGGCAAAGGCTGGAACCATCACTAATGCCGATGGTACGGTAACATTCCAGTACAAGAACGACCAGGCCAAAGAGGTGCTGGTAGATGTGCAGTTTGCAGGGCGTAAGGCCATGCAGAAAGATGCTAAGACAGGACTCTGGACCGTTACGCTTGGTCCGGCTGCCCCTGACATGTATCCCTATTGTTTCGTGGTTGACGGTGTGAGCATTATGGACCCCGACAATCCACAGTATTTCCCCAACGAGGGTTTTAAGAACAGTCTGCTGGAAATCAAGTCGAAAGATGGACTTCCCCACGACATCAAGAACGTGCCCCATGGCACCATGGAGTATGTACACTATTATTCTAAGAGTCTGGGTGGCACCAATACTGCCATCGTTTATCTGCCACCCAACTACATGATGAGTCGTGATAAGAAATATCCTGTATTCTATCTGATTAGTGGTACAACCGATACCGAAGAGGTATATTATAAGGTGGGTCGTGTAAACTATATCCTCGACAATCTGCTGGCTCAGAAAGCTGCCAAGGAGATGATTATCGTGCTGCCTTATGGCAATCCTACCAAGCTGCTAGCTGCACCTGCTGCTAACGGCGCTCCACAGACCCGTTTTGGTGGCGACGTGTTCAGTAAGGATTTGATTAACGACCTGATGCCGTATATCGAGAAGAACTATCGTACCATCAACAACAAGGATCATCGTGCCATCGGTGGTTTCTCACGTGGTGGCAACCAGGCTTTGTTTAATGGCTTGAGCAACCTTGATAAGTTCTCGTATCTGTGCAGCTATAGCTCGTTTACATCAACAGATATTGCCGGTGTTTACGATAATGCAGAAGATACCAACAAGAAAATCCGTTTGTTCTGGTTAGGTGTAGGTACCGACGATTTCCTGTATGGCAATGCCCGCGACTATATGGAGTTCCTCGACACCAAAGGTATCCGTAGCGTGAAGGAGTTTACCAATGATAAGTTCGGACATACCTGGATGAATGCTAAGTACTTCCTGACCAAGACCTTGCCACTGCTCTTTAATAAGAAGGCATCGGAAGAGGCTATGAAGAATGGTGAGCCAGCTCCTGCAAAGACCGGAAAGGAACAGCAGTTTACCGCTGGTGTGATGGCACGACTCTTCCCACGTCCTATCATTTCGCCAGAGTACACAGAGGATGGTATCATCTTCCGTTTCAAGGCTCCTGAAGCTAAAAAGGTAGAGCTTGAGTGCGAGATGTTGCCTGAGAATGTGGCCATGGAGCGCGACAGTGATGGTGTGTGGAGCGTGAAGCTGAGTGAGTATCTGTTTGAAACCTTTAAGTATTGCTTTGTGGTTGACAGCATGCAGGTAACCGACCCCAGCAATATGTTTATTTCGCCCGATGCTGGCTTTAAGTACAGTGTGGCCGACAATCCTAAGTCGCCATTCAATTTCGCATCGCAGGGTGAGATGGATCATGGTCGTGTGAGCTATGACTTGGAGCGTAACACCGCTTTCTATATCTCAGGTAATATGCGTATGGGTGTGATGCCTGCCTTTATTCAGTTGATTCCTGTTGAGGGTGAATCGGTAGAAAGCTGGTTTAAGGTAGGTGGTGCCGACGCAATTGCCGACCGTTTGATTGCCGATGGCAATGCCAAACCATGTATGATTACTGTAAGTGCTCAGGACTTGAGTCAGCAGCAGGGTGGTATGCAGATGCCTGGCTTTAAGATGAATAAGTTGGATGCTAACGACTATCCTACATGGGGCTTGCGTCGTAGAGCTTTGGTAAAACTGTTGCTCGATATCAAGAAGCAGCCCGATCCAGAGTTCCCAGCCATGGGTGGCTTTGGCGGTGGCGGCTTTGGTGGCGGTTTTGGTGGCGGCCCCCAGATGTAATACGTTTCTAACTAATTGTTTTAATGATGAAGCAACTATTATCAACTATAATTCTTGGTTGTGTTACCCTCTGCGCTCAGGCGCAGCAGGGTAACCAACTTCCATTGGCTTATCAGGTAGAGAATACTGGTGCAGCGTTTGCAAAGCCTGCCATGCCTGCAGCTAATGAACTGCCCGTTATCAAGGACCTGCCCGATCCATTAAAGGGTGTGAATGGTTTTAGTGACTGGGCGCGTAAGCGTAGTGAGATAGCAGCGCTGATACAGCATTATGGTATTGGCGAGAAACCTGCTGTGAAGAAAGAGAATATCAAGGCTCGTATGAGTGGCGATACCCTGATAGTGGATGTAACCGTGAATGGTGAGACACTCACCCTGAGTTCGGAAATCAAATATCCTAAAACGGGTAAGGCACCCTATGCGCTGATGATTGGATCGAGTATGATTGCCCTGCCACGTCAGCTGTTCGAAGATCGTCCTATTGCTACCATGAACTTCCACGAGAAGCAGGTGAACGATTATGGACAGTGGGGTAAGCACCATGAACGTGGTGAGCATAACTTCGACCGTTTGTATCCACAACTGAAGGATAATGGTGCCTATAGCGAATGGGCTTGGGGCTTCAGTCGTTTGATTGATGGCTTGGAGCTGTTAGGTCCTGAGGTAACCAAGATTGATACCAAACGTATTGGCGTTACTGGTTGCTCGTATGCCGGAAAAATGGCCCTGTATTGTGGTGCTTTTGATGAGCGTGTGGCTCTGACCATCGCTCAGGAACCTGGTGGTGGTGGAGCTGCTGCTTGGCGTTATTCGCATCTGCAGGACAGCGTAGAGAATCTGGATAAGACCGACTACCACTGGTTCCTGGAGAGTCAGCTAGAAAACTTCCATGGCGACAGTGTATATCAGTTGCCTTACGACCAACATGAGCTCTGTGCACTGGTTTGTCCACGTGCCTTGCTGCTGTTAGGTAATCCCGATTACAAGTGGTTGGCCGATGATGCCATGTTGGTATCGGCACAGGCTGCTAAGAAAGTGTGGGAGCGCTTTGGTATTGCCGACCGTATGGGATGGAGTATTGTAGGTGGTCACGGCCACTGTCAGCTGCCCGAGTGCCAATGGCCCGAGGTGCTGGCCTTTATTGATAAGTTCCTGTTAGGCAAGGATACTAACACGAACGATATTCGCGTATATTCTAAAACACTCATAAAATGAAGAAAACATTATTATCAGTATTTATGTTAGGCCTCTCGGCTGTGGCTATGGCTCAGCCTGCAGGCGGGTTCGGAGGCTTTCAGGTACCTCAGGTAAAGCTTGAGACATCGCAGGAATGGAAGGATGTGAATTATGCTGGCGACGACCAGGCTTATCACACCTGCGACATTTATCTGCCTAAGCAGGAAAAGGCTTCTTATCCTGTGGTGATTCATATCTATGGCAGTGCCTGGTTCAGCAACAGCAGTAAGGGTATGGCCGATCTGGGTACCATCGTAAAGAGTTTGCTAGATGCCGGTTTTGCTGTGGTTTGTCCTAACCACCGTTCGAGCATGGACGCCAAGTGGCCTGCTCAGATTCATGATATCCGTGCCGTGATTCGTTTTGTACGTGGTGAGGCTAAGAAGTATAAGTTTGATACCAAGTTTATCGCTACCAGCGGTTTCTCTTCAGGTGGTCATCTGGCTTCTACAGCTGCGACCACCAGCGGTACCAAGCAGACAAAGGTGGGTACAGTTGATATCGACCTGGAGGGTAACGTAGGTAACTATCTGAACGAGAGCAGTGCTGTTAATGCTGCTTGCGACTGGTCGGGACCTATCGACCTGACTGCTATGGACTGTGGTGAGTCGATGAAGATGGGCGAGAACAGTCCTGAGGACGTGCTGTTGAATTCTAAGTTGGCCAAGGAACCAGATAAGTATCTCAGTCTGAGTGCCAATACCTATGTGGATAAGAACGATCCTCCTATCATTATCTTCCATGGTGAGAAGGATAACGTGGTTCCCTGCTGTCAGGGAAAGGCTTTCTTCGAGACATTGAAGGCTGCTGGTGTAAAGACCGAAGCCACCTTCGTTCCCGAAGGTAGTCATGGTGGTCCAGCCATGTATGTAGAAGAAAACCTTCAGAAAATGGTTAATTTCCTGAAGGCTCTCCTGTAATATTACTAATCTTATAACGAAAAGTAGCTTTTTAATTAGTCGTGAATGATTAATGCCGACTGTGGCTCTGCAACGGTCTTGGTGCCTTTGATGGTGCCGAGACCGTTTTCGTTGATAGTGCCATCGCAGCACACAATGGTGTACTCTCCATCGGGAATCGTAATCTCAGTGGGCTCCTTGCTGGCGTTCAGTACCACGATGATGTTACGCCAATCGTCACGACCAGCGTAGTTCTTCAGTCGGAAGGCTACCACATTCTCTGGGGTATCGATAAACTCCAGGTGCTTGCGTACCAAATCGGCATTGCCTAAGCGGAAAGCAGGATGGTTCTTACGCAGCTGAATCAGGTTCTTATAATAATTGAATACCTGTGGATACTGCTTCAGGTTATCCCAGTTGAGCTGGTTGATG
>Ga0265300_10003386_pt1 | contig 13108 bp, 14 predicted proteins | sample AusTroGonzalo_MG_FD_193482 | JGI IMG/M metagenome (GOLD analysis project Ga0265300, IMG submission 193482) | Bovine rumen microbial communities from tropical cattle in Woodstock, Queensland, Australia - Gonzalo_03 | ecosystem: Host-associated > Mammals > Digestive system > Stomach > Rumen ... | reverse complement strand
AAATAATTCAACCACTTATTTAGATAATATTTATTTACTTTACAACCAAAGATTTTGTAATCCAAACTATTCATAATAAGATTTAAAATAGCTGGTTTAATATAAACATTCATATTTGATTTTCAATTCACATTTTGATTGACATTTTAAATAAATTAGTTATTATCACAGACAATAATAAAATATAAGTATAATACAAAAACAAAAATGCTATGAAATTAATCTCCAAATTTAGGAAAAAACTGTCAGTTGTCCACACAGGCAAAAAATCTGATGAGAAAATCTTCAAAAAAATTCAAAAGAAGATTGCGTCGGCTTTCCATATCAGGAAAGCTGAAGACGAATACGATAACTACTACAACTATATCATCAGTTTCGACTCAGAAAACAATGATGAAATTGTGGCTGGATATCGTTACATCCTTTGCAAAAACGCAGTGATTGATGGGACTATTAAACTCAATACCTACAAGTATTACGAGTATTCCGATGCTTTTATGAAGGAGTTTTTCCCGTTTACCATTGAGTTGGGTAGATCTTTCTCCAATGGTTCACCGCTTGCACTGGCATCTCTGTGGATTTGTGGCTTAGGTCCACTTATCACATACCACAGAAAAAAAAGCCAAATCTTATACATCTTGGGACAAGTAACCTTGCAAACCAAACATTATAGCTCTGATGCTATGAAAGCCATTTTCAGCATGTTCTGGAAAGACTTCGGAGACCAAGGCTTATTGACTCCAAGAGAAGAAACTGATTTTTCGGTCGATGAACTTGAAAAGCTAGCCAACGACGTGTACCACTTTACAGGAAATTATAATGACGACAAGGCAAAGCTTATTGACATACTACAGGACCTGAATGTCGAAAAGCCAACTTTGTTCTTGAGCTACGCCGATTTGGTTGCTGATAACTCGGGCCTCCATTGTGCGCTTCCTGTATACAACAAGCTGCTTAAAGGGTATGAGATGGCATTTATCCTTGAGATTCCAAAGGTAAAGCCATCAAAAGCCGCTATTTATTTCAGCAGTGAGTTTGAACCAGATGCCTTCGAATAAGAGGGCAAAAAGCCGAACGGTTTTCCGTCTCCGGCTTTTTTTATATTTCTATTTTTATATTTTCGCCATTTACGTCAAGAAATTCCAATCTATAAGCAGTCAATTGCATTGGAATGTCACTTTCATTTCAGTACAAATAATCTCAAACAATTGGCAATCAATGGTTTGATAGATGATAGCGAATTTGATGTGTACGCCCAGTTAAAATTTCCAAATTTAGATCTACAAATTCTCAATCTATTTTGAAATCAATTATTTTTGTCACTCACATTTTCACAATACAATTTGGCACTTTTGGAACTACGTTTTCTCTGATATAGTATGGCAAATTGTCTTTTATTTTTTCCAAAAAAGCATCTCCTAATGCTGTAATTTCACTCTTTGCTCTATAAAATTTTCTGAATTTTATCTCTTTTTCAACTGACTCTATATCATCAGTTTCAGCTACTAATCCACTTTTTTGCTGAAATAAATCTTTGAAATATGCTAATCATTTCTCTGTCTTCGCAATAATCATGAGTCCGTCAGTATCCTTATCTAATCTATGTACTAATCCAGCTCTGATAAAATTTCATACGGTTGGTAAATCTTTGTACTTATGATACAAAAATCCGACTACAGATGGCTGACTTACATCTCGAACGCTATTTGGATGAGACAATACTCATTTTGGCTTGTTTATCACAAGATAATCTTCTTTTTCCAATACTACTGGAATATCAATATCCGGCGTTTCATCCAAAATTATTGGAGACAAGTATCTGGAAAGATCATCTATTTCCACAATATCATTATTTTTCAGTCTATATGATTTTTTTATTTGTTTACCATTTACTTGTATTCATCATCTAGTTAATATGTGTTGAAAAAAATTTCTTGAATATGAAAACTGTGATACCAACCACGAATCAATTCTATCTCAATTTCATATATATGCTAATTTTTCCATTACAAAAAAACCAAGTAAACGAATATAATATATAAATTCTATATAAAATTTCAAAATAATATTTATTATAGCCAAAAATTTGAAGCAAAGATTTGATATTATAGTTAAAAAAAATATACTCCAAACTCAGGCAAACATAATAAACACAATACAAAAAATAACAAAACATGGAAAAACAAGAACTTAAGGAGTTTTGTACTCAAATCAGCGAAATTATCGCTAAAACAAACAATGAAAATGTTTTTGAGAATATCATTACATTTTTCAACTTAACCAGTCTATTACATGATCGCAAAGATGAAATTTATGCGATTCCAATTGCTCAAAAAAAGCCAACTTTCATTATGCGTTTACTCAAACGTAAAAAGGCCGATGAAATCTATGAAATTATCAAGCAACAGGAAAATGAAAAGATTCTTCTTTTCAAGGCTATCACAAATGCTGGTAGGTGGGAAGGTGGTTGCAATCGTAGCAAAAAAGGTGAAACAGTGACAAAACAAAATGTCTTTTTTGGTGCTAGGGTTGTAGGACCGAAGTCTGTACCAATTGTTACTCTCGAACAGTACAAAAGTACGGAGCCAAAAATTTACAATGCTGTTGCGAGTCAAATGACTAACTTCGTCAAAAATTTTGAAGGTTGCTTTGACAATACAAATTGGTTGTAAGATTACAGTGAAATGCGAATATGTATCCTATTCGCATTTTTTTAAATTTTAACTTTTTTTTTGACGATATTTTATTATAACATATATTAGTTATATTGTCAAATAGGATTTATGAATAAACTCAGTGAATATATAGTAGAAAACGTGGATATTGTAGATATAATTTCCAGGAGAGTACAATTAAAAAGAGCTGGAAGTAATTTTTCTGGTTTATCACCATTTCAGCATGAAAAGACTCCATCTTTCATGGTTTCTCCACAAAAACAGATTTTCAAAGATTTCAGCTCTGGAATTGGTGGAAATGTGATTACTTTTGTTATGGAGTATGAAAAAGTAGACTATATGGATGCTATCAAACTTATCGCAGATGAGCAGAGATTAGATATTTCAGAATTCATAGGCAATTCAGAGAAAAGCAAAGAGTATGCAGATGATAGAGAAAAATTAAAAAGAATTCATAAATTAGCACAAGAATTTTTTGTAGATAGTCTGAAAAAATCAGATAAAGCAATGAAATATTTGCATGAGAAAAGAAAGCTTCCAGACAATATTATTTCAGATTTTGGAATTTGATATGCTCCTGATTCAAGTTATTCGCTTATTCAGCATTTGAGAGAAAAGTGATTTAATGAGCAGGATTTAGCACAAGCATCACTTGTGAAAAAATGACAATCAGATTATTTTGCTTTTTTTAGAAATAGAATTACTTTTCCAATTTTTGATGCTAGAAACAATATTGTTTGATTTAGTGCTAGAGTAATCAATCCAGAAGATCAACCAAAATATCTAAATAGTAGTGAACAAGCGATTTTTGAAAAATCAAAAATTTTGTATTGATTGAATTTTGCAAAAAATAGTGTGAAAATGTTGGACATGATAGTTTTAGTCGAATGACAGATGGATGTAATTTGATTAGCAAGACTTTGAACTCCAATATGAGTAGCGACTTGTGGTACTGCAGTGACAGAGCAACATTTCAAGCTTTTGAAAAGGTATACAGAAAATGTGTATATACTATTTGACAATGATGATGCTGGAAAAAATGCTACAGTCAGAGCTTTGAAGATTGCATATAGGGAAAATATTTTCCCTAAAATGATAATTTTGCCTGATGGATACAAAGATACTGATGATATCGCAAATGATCAAAATGGAAAGGAGATTTTTGATTGATGTATCAAAAATGCAAAAGATGCATTTTTGCAAATATATGACTTGCTTAGGCAAAAATATGATATGACATCGCCAATTGATAAACAGAAATTATTCAACGATATGTTCGGTTTGATTGCTTGCGTAGATAATTATACTATTCAAGAGCATTACAAACAATTATTGTCCGAAAAAGTCTGATTACCATACGAAGTTTTAGCAGTTCAGTTTAAAAAATATTTGAAGACGGATTGAAAATTTGAATTAGCAAAAAAAGAAAGAGAAGAGCAAAAGCCATCTTGGCAACCAGATAGAGAAATGATTTTTGTTTCGTTATTTCGAGATGATTTGTTTACGAAATATATTTCAGATTCGAGTTTGTATACTCCATTACTTGAATTTGCAAAAAGTATCGCTGAAAATCTTGAATGAGATTTGCTAAATAAAGTTTTTTTCAAAAAAGATTCCTTTGATAATCAAGAAAAGTTGCAGCTTGATGAGTTGCAATTACGATGGGAAAAAGAATTAACAGCACTATCTGGAGATGACAAGAGAATGCACCTTATCAAAAAATTTGCATTAGAGCATTTACAGACTAAGTTGAAATTAGTACTGAAACAATCATGAGTTTCTACCGAAACTAAGCAGAAATTATTAACTGATATGAAAAAAATATAAAAAAACGCTTCGGCAAAAATCCGGAGCGTTTTATGTTGTTTTTGATTATTCTGCTGGTGGTTCGATTAAGTTTCCTTTTTCATCGAAATAATATTGTTTTCCTTCATGTCTCGAAACGTTTCTTCGGTGGTAAAGGTAAGATTTTTGGGTGGCATACCCATAATCTGTTTTTTTCAGCGCAAATTCAGGATATGCCTTTAACCTGTTTTCAGGATATTTTGGTAAATACCGATTAAATGGCCCAAAACTGATTGGAAAATCCATATACTCTATGTCGCCTGAGGTCTCAAATTTAAATTTTTGTGTGTGACCATTATACTTTAACCGTACAGTTATATCTGGATCATAATACAAATGGTACTTTGCCCCATGATCATACTCAATTTTTTTTATATTGCAATCTGTACCTGCAACATCTTTGATGATGTTAATACAGATGTTCACATATGCTGAATCTGTCCTTGATGGATAGTCGTCAAATCTAACTTTAGCACCATTTATTTCAGCGTAGTAGTAATGGTGGTGAACGAAGAATATCACCAGAAAGATTCCCATGATTGCTAACACAATTATGCCGAGGATTTCAGAACATCCAAATCCGCTACCCTTACTTTGTGTTTTTTCTTCTTGTTTTTTTGTTTCTATTTGTGCATTCATTTTGTTTTGGTTTTTAAGTTTGACATTTGTTTATTGTGTACATAGTATAAACTTTTTAAACAATATGTCAATATATAATAGAAATTAGGATGTTGATGTTTGTAATCTAAGTCAAAATTAGTGCTGAAGCAACCATGAGTTTCGGCTGAGATAAAGCAAAAATTATTAACTGATATGAAAAAGATATAAGATTTGTAAAATTTTATATAATACAAGTTAGAGGTTAGGACAAAACGCCTAACCTCTTTTTTTCGGAATATAGTTACTTCATGGTGCACAACTTCTCGGACTCCATAATAACCGGCTCAGTGCTTATAGGTGTATTGTCCGGGTTTAAAAGGATTCCAAAAGTAGTTTCTCCTTCTTCCCAAATGTACACCGATTGTTCTACTCCATCATCGGTGAAACTGTGAACCTCTGCCGGTTCCAGTTGCGATAATGAGACAAGAAATTCTGCATTCTCGTACCCAAAATCCGAATTGATCGGAACAAGATGGGCTCCAGTTCCGTCAATTTTAGTAATCCTGCAAACGTTCGCTAGGTTACAAAATGATTTACATTTTTTCTTGAAACGAGATTTGATTCTAATAAGAACCAAGTCTCCAACATTAAAAGAACTGCTCATAAGCTTTGAATTTATTATGTTTTGATGTTGATGTTTTACATTATATATTATAGTTATATTATTGTTAATGTCAATGTATAAACGAATTTGTGTTGTTTATAGATATTTACTGATTTTTTAAATACAAAGTAGAGAGCTCGGCAAAAATCCGGCTCTCTTTCTTTTTCGTGTTATTCCACTGTATCCGTATCTACTTTCCACAGATAATCCACGGGTACAATAGCAACCTTGTCTCCAAATGCATCAGAGATCTCTTCAATCTTAGTTTCGCAAACGGTGACTTTGTCGCCATTAACATCGACAACCCAAGCTATCTCACCCACTCCAAAGTGGGTAAGCATGTCGTCATATTGTCTGATAAATTTCACACAATCCCCCTTTTGCAGGGGGTCTGTAGAAGATTGGTATTCCGGTGGAATTTTAATTTGGGATGATTCTTTGTACAAGAGGCGTAGAACTATTACTACACCACACAACAGGACCGCACAAATACATGCGACTGTAATAAAATAATTATCAATCATAATACTATTTATTGGTTTACAAATTTTATTATATTTTTTAATCATAAAATGTCAAGATATTTAAAAGAATAGATTTATATTGAATTATAGATATTAATTTTTAGTATGTAGTGAGTTTATATCAGTAATAAAAAAAATATGAAACAATTAATCCTTGCTTCAAATAACGAGCATAAAATCAAAGAATTTAGAGAAATTTTTTCAGATTGCGAAATTTTATCTTTGAGTGATATTTGATTTTTGGATGACATAGTCGAAGATTGAGAAACTTTTTTGGAAAACGCATTGGTAAAATGTAAAGCTGTACATGAATTTTTGAAAGAGAAATGAATTGAAGCAAATATAATGGCAGATGATAGCTGACTTTGCGTAAATGCACTAAATTGAGCCCCAGGGGTTTTTAGTGCAAGATATGCTGGATGACACTGAGATAATGCAGCCAATAGAGCTAAACTTTTGAAAGAATTGGAATGAAAAGAAGATAGGTCAGCATACTTCTTATGCTGTATAGTTGAAATGTTTCCTGATTGAAACTATATTTACAGTGAATGAAAGACATTTTGAAAAATTTTGACTGAAGAAATTTGAGATAAATCTTTTGGTTACGATTGTCTTTTCTTTTCTGATGATTTACAAAAATCTTTTTGAGAAGCTACAGCTGATGAAAAAAATTCAGTTTCTCATAGAGGAAGAGCTATCGCTTGATTAATTGAAAAAGAAAAAACTAAATAAATTATTAATAAATAATATTTCAATATATTAGTCTTGTAGCACCATTAAAATTTAATTCTTCGACTTTCCGTTCACCTCAAGATGTATAATGTTTGTATAAAGTATCCGTATTTATTTTACTTTTTACGAAACCAAAATACTTTCTCAGCATTTCTCTATCTTGTTCTGTCACTGGAATAAATTTATTTCCTACTCTTTTTGTAAATACATTTTTTATTAAATTTTTTGTAAAATTATTAAACTGTAATTTATTATCTTTCAAATAAAATTCATGCATAGTCCCATCAATTTCTAATCGAAAATTATGTTTTCAAAAAATAAAATTTATTTTTTCTGCTTTTTCTTTATCTGGAGATTTTACATATAATGATAATTTATATTTTTCTGGATATTCCTGACAATGTTGGATAAATTCATCTTTATTATCAAAAAACTTAGTTAAATTGGTATCTTTTTTATTTTTGAAGCTTTCAAAAAAATCTCTTTCTTTTGGATTATGTGAAATATGTGCATTATTTATATAAGTAGAAAGTGGCCTGACAATTGATAGTTCATCATGATATATCAATCAGTCATGGTCTACCATATAATCTTCTCATTGAAAATTTACGACCAATCATGAATGTCTTAATGTTTCAAAATCTCATAAAATATTATCATCTAGATTTTTATATCTAAAAAATGTTATATTTAGATCTAATCATGCTTCTTTTAGCTTATTGAAAAAATTGTATAGCAAAATTGTCCAATACGAACAACTTCATCATTCAGCAGATCATTCCATTCACCAATCCCTAGCATACATATTTTGAAATAATTGGTTTCAAACTGATTTCTTACTAAAATCTTGTAATGATGTTCTTGGAATACTATTGTGTACATCACTCAAATCTTTGTTGATTACAAATTGGTTTACAAAAGTACAAATATCTTCAAAAAAAGCTTTTTGTTCGTATTTCATTTTTTCATCCAATTGCACTTTTTCATCCAATGGCTTTTGTCTCAAAAATTTAGAAAGTTTTCTAAGTAAATTGTCTGTCTGATTTTCAATTTCAGATTTTGCTGTATTATTCTTATTTGTGGAATACTTGATAAGCCTCAAAAGCTTCAAAAAAATTTCATCAAAAGCCTTAGCTACTTGTTCTGCGTTTTCTCAAGCACTCAATGCGTCAGCTTGTTGAGAAGTTAGTGTAGAAAAATGTTTTTCTCTTTTCTGAGCTAATTCTTCTGGAAAGTATGTGTCTAAACTTTTCATGAAATAATTGAAATACTATAAAAATTTTACAATTATGATTTATAATTTAAATATTTTTACAATTAAGTCAATATTATTTATTATTATTGCTCGGAAATATGAGTCTTTCTATTTTTCTTGCTTGTTTTCAATCATTAAAAGATTATCATACTCTCAGTTTTTTATTTTTTATGTTTTTCTTATGAGGAAAAAGAAATCATTTACTATCATTGAAATTCTGATTACTATGATAATTATGGGTACTCTATCTTCTGCCCTTATCCCTAGAATTTGAGATGCTAAAGAAGAAACTAAACAAACTATGACTAAAGTTGATGAAAGTAGGAAATTGGCTAGTGAAGTTGGTTTCGATGGGTATACTTTTAGTTCTGACTCTGCTTGAGGTGGAGCTCAAAACCTTGGGGATTGAGTCCACCATATCTGAACAGATATAACTGTATGTCGAGAATGAAACTGTATCACTATGCAGGATAGAAACTTATGAGCTGCAAAGGCAGGTACAACTTGTAGTAGTGCAGATACATGAGCATGTGGAGATCACTTCCAATGGTGAAATAATCACTGATTTTTGCCAGGAAAAAAGTATAGTTATGCCTTTCCATGATGAGAGAGTACATGAGCTACACAAGTAACAAACTGTGCAAATTATTGACCAACACTTGGTCGATATGACTCAAGTACATTTATTATTTTGGATAAATTTGATTGGTGTAAGCCAAGAAACGACAATTTACGATGATGAGCAAACGATAGTCAAGAAAATAATCGATGATATCCAGTGACAAATCCTACAGATAGACAGTGACCATGCGGAGAATGATATCATGTACCAAGTCAATGAGAACGATTAACATTGCTAAAATACTGGGCAGCAAACTACACATGAGCATGAAATACATTGAATTTAAGTTATTCAAATTTAAGTGGTTTACCATATTTTTTAAGTAATGCTACAGCAGCAGGACAATTTCAGAAGGACTTCAAGATACCGTTCGCTGGTAACCGCGATAAAGATGCCAAGGTCTATGAAATAGGTGACTCTGCCAATTTCTGGTCATCTTCGTCGTATTACGCTAGTCCTGGTCGTGAGTTCGCACGGTACTTTTTCTTGTATCCGAATGAAGCGAGCGCCAGAACCAGCAGTTACCGCGCTTACGCGTACTCTGTGCGCTGTTTCAAAAACTAAAGTAAATCAAACATACAAAAAAAGCAAATCAGTAAATGGTTTGCTTTTTAATTAAGCTAAAAATTATATAAAGTCAATATTAATTATTCTGATTTACTAAGAACTACAAACTATTTTATTTTTCCTTACTTGTTTTCAATCATTAAAAGTTTATCATACTTTCAATTTTTTATTTTTTATATTTTTTTATGAGAAAGAAAAAATCATTTACTATTATCGAGATTCTAATTACCATGATTATCATGGGTACACTTTCTGCTACCCTTGTTCCTAGAATTTGAGATGCTAGAGAAGAGGCTAAAGAAACTATGTCTAAAGTTGATGAAAGTAGGAAATTGGCTAGTGAAGTGGATTTTGATGGTTATACTTTTAGTTCTAATTCTGCTTGAGGTGGAGCTGCTTGAGATTGATTTGTATGTACTGAAAATTGAGTTTTTCATCACTGAACGGATATAACAGTGTGTAGAGATTGAAATAGTATTACAATGCAGGATAGAAATCTATGAGCCACAAAGGCTGGTACAGTCTGTAGTAGTACAGACACATGAGCATGTGGAAATCACTATCAACGATGAAATAACTATTGATTTGCAAATCCGTGAGTAGATGGAGCAGATAATATCACAAGTAGTGCAATAGAAGAGACAATAAGTACAGAATGATACTGACCATGAAATTACTTTAATTGAAGTATATTTAGGAAAATAAGTAGTAGCCCATACGATTGGAGTAATCCAAAAAACGATAACTTGCGATGATGAGCAAGTGATAGTAAATCAAATAATCGATGATTTGATACTGGTACAAATGAAGTAATTGGTGCAGAAGATAGACAGTGACCATGTCCAGACTGATACCATGTACCAAGCATTTGAGAACGATGAACCTTGTTACAGTATTGGGCAGGGAATTATACATGAGCATGAAATAGTTTGACATTAAAATGAACAGCACCATTATATTTCTTTAGTAGTAATTCTACAGCAAGGACACAGTTTCAGAGTGATTTCATGATACCGTTTGCTGGTTACCGTTACAGCAATGATGTCAGGGTCCACTATGTCGGTTCTTACGCCGAATTGTGGTCTTCATCGCTGAATAGCACGAATGCCCGTTACTTCTACATGAGTTCGCCTAGTATGAACACCGACTACGCCTACCCTCGTGCCGGCGCACTCTCGGTTCGTTGTTTCAAGGACTAAAAAAATCAGACATAGAAAAAAGCAAATCAGCAAATGGTTTGCTTTTTTGTTATTAAAAAATAACAATCTAAAAAGCATGTTCTTCTTGACAATTATTAGATAATTAGTATAAGAATGATGAGAAATTTATTATTTAGGTTTATTAATATGAATGAAAATAGAGAATATTTAATAGATATAATTGAATTATTTCTTAGGAGAACTCTCATAATTTTAGCTTTATTTTTGATATTATATTTGATTATTTTTAAGTGGATTTGAATTGGAAAGAAAAAAAACAAAGTAAATATAAACGAAGATATTACCTACTCTGCTGTAAAATCTGATGATAAGAAGGATTCAAGTAATATTGTATCAACTTGAGGTTTACAAACAGAACTTTGATCACATTACACAACTGATTGAAATAATATTTATTACAGATGAGAATTGGTAAAATTTGTAAATGCCGATGAATTTGTCGTAATGAAAAAAAATGAAGTTAAAGAAATTTCTGGAACTTTGATAAATTCTGATAATTTGTTGGTTGCTTTTCAAGATTACGATACAAGGCTTGCGATGATGAATACTATTGATGATATAATTTTAAATGAAAAAAATGTGACAAGTGTTCTAAAAGACTCATCTGAAAATGGTATGTACAAGATACAATCCGATTATGACAATCTTTCTCAATATTCATGGAAAGATTACGGTATTCTAACTCCAGAACAAAAGGCAAAATTTGCTATAGTTTATTTATACGTAAAAATAATAAAAAACACAAAGTGAACTGTATATATGGAACAAGCTCTCAAAGAGCTAAAAGATTTCTTGGAGAATTTTGATTCGAAAAAATTAAAATCTGAAGTTACCGATGACAATATCAAACTAAAATGAAATATCGGTATGGACAAACATTGTATTTTCCTAGATTGACAGCTATATGCTTGTTTCTTGGATGAGATATTTTAAAATATTTTCATAGAATCTGAGATTACATTTGAAAGCAGAGTTACTAAATATTCTGTTTCTTCTCTCAAAGTCCTGCATAATTCTAATTGAATGTATGGACACTTAATCTTTTTTGAAACATAAGTAGATACTATTTCTGATTTTCAAGCATCAAAAATTTTGTCAACAACTACTCTACCAAAATTATTTGATAAATTTTTTTGTATATTTACTAAAAAATCCAAATCTTGATTTATATTTTCTCAATAATTTGTTCATATATCAATTGAAAATCAAAGATCATCCTTACATCAGTGAATATCAAATCAATATTTTATTCAATAATTTTTTATTAAACTAATTATTTCTTCCTTAAATTCTCAACTCAATCAATCGTTATAAAAATTTGGATCATCGTCACGATTTTCGATCCTAACTATTCAATAAGCTCAAGTTTTTTGGCATAATTGTCTCACAATTTCTCATGTAAATTCATCACAAGGTTTCCTCTCTAAACCTCTCGTCTGTGGTGCTGCATGAGGTGCAGAAAAAATTACAGGAATAGTTCATTGAATAATTTCTCGATTATTTTTGAAGGTACTATGTGAGTTTTTTTGGTTTTTCATAGAAAATCTTTATCTAAAGTAACTTTATTATAATCAATTTTTTCTTATTTGTCAATTTTTTTATAAATAATATATAAAAAACAATATTTATATTGAAATTCTTTTCATTTTATTTAGTATGTGTAGCACAAATCAACGAAGTAACACACAAAAAAAAGGATCATTATGACAGAAGAACTTATTAGTCCAGCAGTGAAGCATTTTCTTGAAGATCCTAAACCGGGAACTTTCAAGGAGATTGATGGATTAGGGTACGCCCTATTCCAAGTTGTAGAGATCAAGCCTGATCTTGCTAAGCAGTATTTCACATTTGAAAACTGGCTTGAGTTGGAAAACAATCCTCTTTTGCAAAAAGACGAAGCTACTAACCAGCTCATCCAGAGACAATTGAAATCTTCTATCAAGAATTTCAGTGATGGATATAGGTATTACTATACTCTAGACTATGACGTCCGGAAAACCTACGCCAATGAGCTAATTAAGCTAGCTCAAACTGAAAAGGATTTCAATAGGCTATTATCCACATTGGATGAAAGCTTTGCTGATGCGATTAAAAAAAGGAAAAGTGAAGTATCTTCATTACCCATGGTTGATTAAAAGGTTTTAATGGTGGAGCCAGAGTTTTCTCTGGCTCTTTCAAGTTTTTTACTTATTTTTTTATTTTTCATTTTCATCTTGAAATCTATTTGAAAATTTTTATATTGGATAATGTCCATTTTTTTATGGGCGTTTTTGGTAAACAATTAATATATACATTGGGAAATCGTCTAACGGTAGGACAGCGGACTTTGACTCCGTCAGTCCAGGTTCGAATCCTGGTTTCCCAAATTTAATGCGGGGTAGAGACACGGTATCTCGTCGGGCTC
>Ga0265300_10003385_pt1 | contig 13109 bp, 14 predicted proteins | sample AusTroGonzalo_MG_FD_193482 | JGI IMG/M metagenome (GOLD analysis project Ga0265300, IMG submission 193482) | Bovine rumen microbial communities from tropical cattle in Woodstock, Queensland, Australia - Gonzalo_03 | ecosystem: Host-associated > Mammals > Digestive system > Stomach > Rumen ... | reverse complement strand
ACCGCCAACAACGTCCATTGGCCGGTCACTACGCACAAAGTTAGCGAAATAACAACGCCAACCCAAAAACTACAACAGAATTTGCAATTGAACATTCTGCCGAAGAATTCGTTGGGCGCGTGGACTTGCAGCCATTCGAGGATTCCCCACTTGACCGCAAGGCCCAGGAAGAAAGCCGAAGCGAGGGCCACGACCGCCACATAACAAATGAATTCCAATGCTACCATACGAATATCCAAACTAAAATTCCACAAATGACGTATTCCCATTCCGGGCGGTCGCAAGGGTTATCCAAATCCGTGTCCCTGGTCCTATAGCGCTCATAGCCGATGAAATAAAGGAAATTGTGGCATATCCATTCCATTTTCAGCGAGAACAACGACCGTTCGAACACCTTGGTTTGGTCCTTGCTTCCTTCCTTGATGCTGCGTAAGACCTTGCGCATATTCCATTTCCGTACCTTGTAGGAATCGAAGATGGTTACGCACTTCATACTTACGCAGAAATCCGGCATCTTCATTTGACACATAGTTCCGCAAATTCCAACACGCCTTCGAACCGGAAACCGGCGAACGGGTGCATTAAAAATTGGTTGTCTATCTCCGAAAGAGTATAACTCCGGTAGATGTTTTCCGCGCGTTCGTATATGCGCGTCACGGTCACGCGGCCCTCGGACAGATGCCAACCGGCGCGGCCGTTGAGGACGCGCAATATATCCGCCTTCAATTTCTCCGTGTTCCGGTTGGCGGCGGAATCATAGATGCGCGTAAGGTCGAACCACACGATTAGCGAGAACGGGGCCTTTATCTCACGCGCCCAGGGTCCCGCGTCGATGGTTTGGGGGTCCTCAACCTCGAAGAACGAGAAATTGCCAATCTTGGAATCGGGCGAAACCTCGATATAGTCGTTGGGGCCGTGGCCGTTCCATCCGCCGCAATAGACGTTCGGCGTAATTATGCGTTTTCCGTTCATCATCTTGGCAAGGCGTTGGGCGCGGCCGAATGCCACGTCCAACCACGATATGTTTTCCGTCAGTCCGGTTTGTATCTCGCCGATAACCCGGTCCAACATAACCGGGTTCGCAATGACGGGTGCGTTATTTTGTCCCATAAAGTCGTGTTCTTAATTCGTTCATCAATTCGTCGTATGCGCCACGTTCGACGAATACGACCATCCAATTAGACATCATAAGGCCGAACGTTTCGATGCCGTATTTGTCAACGATGCCTTTTGCATATCCGGTCGTCCCGACGATTCCCACGGTCTGCGCGTCGAACTGTACGCCCAATTCTTCGTGGAAGCGGCCGTTGAAATAGAGGTTCGGCGCATCGGGGTTCCTGTTGGCCTTGTAAGGGTAGCGGAATCCGTCCTTTTTCCAAGCCGCATAACGGCCGGCAGATTGGACGCTATGGAAATATCCCGACGGCTTCAAATCCTCGGAATAATACGGCCGGATGTCCTCGCCGCGTGACGTAAGGCCCTGGAACAGTTGCTTTTTCTGCAATTCCAGTATGTCCCCGGGATGCTGCACGACCACGTTGCGGACCAATTCGCCGGTCCGCAATCCGTCGTTAACGCCCTTTACGCGTTCCAACAAGTCGTCAATGATTCCCATATCAGCCGTTTTTAAGCCATTTGGGGACATTATAAACAAAAGATAAGTAATTTATCATCTTTCGCCTTAATGCCCGCCAAACGGCACTTTTGGCAAAATTAACTTATACGGTGCGATACCTCACGCCGTTGTTGTTGCATTGAAGGCAAATGCGGTCCAATCCCCGGGTATCCAAAGAAAGGGCCTTGAATGCCTGTTTGAGTTCGTACCCCAATCCCGATTGGCGGCCCTGGGGCGCGCCGTCGAGTTCGTACAGAATTTCGTCACGGGTCACGTTGACCTGGTTGCGGTTCACGCGAACGTCCGGATTCATCGCTATCGTGCGCAGAACGTTCGCGGCCACTTGCTTTTGTATGGCCGTGGCGAAGATTTGACGCTGCGAAATGATGAAGTCGGTAAGGTCGCACCCGACGGATATTTCCACGTTCATCCCGTAGTTCATCGTATTGGTATAACCCACTTCCCCGATGTCGAACATTTCCGGGTATTCGGCGAAGTCTGCCGGCGCGTGAATACCGAACGGGGAAACCTGTAAATACTTCGTCAGTTGCCGCCACGATTCTATCGAACCGCCAAGGCACGTTTGGCACGGCTCCACGGACCAATCTTTCGACACGTTCAACGCTTGCATTCCCGAAGGAAGGTCGTTTTGGTTGTAACAGAGGAACCACGCGCCGCCGGCATCGTTTCCGTTGCCGATATACGGCAAATAGATGGGGTCCTTCGGTTCGAACCATTGGAACCCGCCCTTGGTGTTCGTGAACTCCAAGTCAATAATGCGCATCGGCGCAACCTGGGAAGAATGGAACAGATAAAGACGGACGGAGCCGGTCGCACCTATCATTTGCAGCCCGATTCGCTCTATTTTCGCGGTTACGCCCAAAGAGCGCACCGGCACGATTTCGAAGCCGACAATCTTTCCGGTCGGGTCGATGGTAGCGGCCAGACGGGCAGCCCCGTCGAAGAATGTGCGGCGTTCCAAAAGATTCTTCGTTTCCTCTTTCAATTGTTTCTCTTGGATGAATGTTTGGACCACCGTATTTATGCCGTTGATGGTAAGGTTGCGGACGAAATCGGATTCCATATTGTAAACGAGCCAAGGACTTCCGCTACCGAAGTCATTGTTGAAGTCCGAATTGAAGTCCGATTTTATGGGTTCTTCGGCCACGTTGTCGCGGTTGGCGTACCAAAGCAATCCGCCGTGGCGCACCTTCGCACCGGCCTTGTATTCCAATATCTGATTCCATTCCGGATATGAAAACAAATAATCATCCGGCATTATGGACCGGATGTTTTCCAAGGTACACAGAGGGTGCGCCCCTTGGAAGGTCAGCCCGCTTTCCGACTTGCACAACCGGAAATCAATTTGTTTTTCGGGGTTGTAGTCTTGCGTCCACCCACAAACGTTTAACAACGCCTTTTGTATGTCTTGCAATCGTACCATTGTTTTCTTTCAATTTTGTGGCAGAAAAAAGAAAAACTCTTTGTTTTTAAAGAAAAACGGGAACGGGGTTTGTGGCCCGTCCCCGCGTTAATGGTTGGTTTCTTTCTCGATTACTGCACTTCCTTGGTGTTTACCGGGTTGTCCTCGGAATTCACGACCTCGACGGGAGTGGCGAAAGGATTGGCGTTGCCAGGACTCTTAACTTCTATCTTGATGATAGGGTTGGCAACGGTTTCGGGTGCGCTATTGTACGCGACAATGAACGCAACGTCCACCGAGAATCCGAAATATTCCTTCACGTTGCACACCATATCGGCGGAAGCGGCACCGGCGATGCCGGATTGGTCGCCGACGGCGGTGTAGTAATGGGAACCGACGGGAAGGTCGATATAAGGCAGACGCACGACATCCCATTCGTGGAAGTTGGCGCGGGTGCGGGCGAGGGCTTCGCGGTCAACGCGGGTAAGGACACCCACATTGCCGTCGGCCACTACGTAACCGGTTGCGAAAACGCCGGCTTCGTTGGTAATGTTGTTGGTGTAGTGGAACACCTTGTTGTCGTACTCCAAACGCTTGTTGACATCGTTGTAAATGTCGTGTTCGGCCATCTTGCGGACAAGAGCGTCGAACCCGGCACCACCGATGACGTGGAGCATTTCGGGGTAGGCATTTGCGCGCATCATCGCGTTCATATCCGAAAGGAATTCCAAGCGGGCATTCCAAGGGATTTGCACGGAGTTGGATGTGACGGTGTAATACAAGGAATCCTTGAACACCTGGGTTTTGTTCGCTTCGAGGGCGGCAATTGCCTGTACGTCCATCGCGGTAGCGAGGGCGCGGCATACCTTCTCCATCTTGCGGGCAAAGTCGTGTTCGTAGGAAATCTCGTTGTTCCTGTAAAGTTGGGGAACCATTGTGAAGCCCACGGCCAGGGTTACCCAATTGACGGTGTACAACGCAGAGGTGTTTTCGTCATCGGCGATGACGCACGAACGGGTGTTGGCCACGGTTACGTCGCCGTCGTAGTTGATGACGGGGACTTGCACGGTGTTTCCGATGCTCTCGAAAGCACGGTTGCGCAAGTTGGGGTTGATGATGGAATTTGCTGCGTTGGTCTGTTCGATGAAGAAATCCAACGCGCCGTATTCCAACGGGCGGGCCATATTACGGTCAAGTTCCGGATTTTCGACACGCCAATTTTGCAGTCGGGTTGCTACAAGTGACATAGTGAATTTGATTTTAATTGTTAATATCTGCCGGATTGACCCTTTACCCGGTTCGTTTGTTCTTTTTTAGCGAGTGGGAAGGCGTTTGATGGTTTCCCAATTGTCTTTCCACGCTTGATTCATCGCGTCCTCGAATTCCTTGGACCCGTTGATTTTACCTTCCGCCATAAGTTGCTTGGCGAGGATTTCGTGCGCTTCGTCCTGTGTACGCGCCCCGGACAAATCCGTGCTTGTGTGCACGTCGTGGCCGTGTTCGCTTTTGTCTGTGCCGGCTCCGGTTTGCTTGCGCCCGGTTTCCAACACACCCATTGACGAAAGTTCCATTTCGACCAACTCGGCGGCCGTGAAAGGCTTTAAGCCGGTTGCGGGGTTGCGCTTGACTGCGCCGTTCTCCATAAAGGCCAAAGTCTTGCCGCCGTTCCCGTCGTCGATAAACTCGGGGTTCATTGCCTTAACCTTGGCGATTGCCTGTTCTGTCAGTACGGACACGGCGGAAACGGGGATGTCGGCCTTGAATTTCAATCCGGCGGTCGCCTTGGCGAATTCGCCGTCAATCCTTATGCCGAACAATGCCTTTTCGTGGTCTGCCCTTTCCTTGTCAAACTTCGTTTGCAACCCGGTAAATTGCTTGGTCACGTTTGCCAAATCCGCCTTGGATTGCTCCAATTGGCGTTTGGTTTCGGCATCGCCGCCGCCCTTTGCAATGACGGATTCCAAGCGGGTTTTCTCTTTCTCCAACTCGGATACCTTGCTTTGCAGTTCTGCGGCGTTTCCCGCCTGGCCCTTGATTTCGCCAATAACTCGTTTGGCGTAATCGTAGGTCTTTTCGGTTCCATTCTTGGCGATTCCGGAAGCGGCCAGGATGTCCGCATCCAATCCACCGTAAATTTCGCCGGTCTTTTGTCCTATAACCGTCTTTTCGTCGTTTTGCGACATTTCGACGATTACGTTTTTCTGCTCGTCCGTCAAGCCCGCTGACGTGGCATTGGCGTTCAGTAAATCAATTGTTAGTGCCATAATTCTTTCCCTTTGAATTTTTGGTTAATGTTTTCTATCTGTGTATCGCCGCCGATATTATTCTTTATCCTTGGCGGGACGGCCAGGTTTCTTTCCTTCCTTTGCGGGGTCGGCTTCCTTGGCCTGTTGTTCCGCAAGAGCCTTGGCAACGGCAGCCGCTACGGCTGCATCCAACTTCTCTTTCGCGGCTTTTTCCTTGGCGGCCTTACTTTCGGCGGCCTTGGCTTGTTGTTCTTTCAACCATCCGTTCGGGTCGTGCAAAATGGTAACTTCGTACCCTTGTTTGCGCAAACTTGCTTGAACGTGGCTTTCGAATGTCTTGCGTCCGAATTTCTGCACCCTGGGTTTGGATAGCCTTTTGCCGGTCTTTGGGTCGAACTGTACGACCTCGATAATGACGTGGTAATCCTTTTCCTCGCCCTTGGGAACAATGTAATTTTCCGCAGTCAATTTTTCGATTGGGGTATCTCGCCCGTCTTTTGTTAACATCGCTTTACACGGTTTATTTGTTAAACTTCGACCGTATCCGTCGCCAACTCGTCGGCATATTTCCGGAATTCGGCCATTATTTTATTAATCTTCGTGTCGAACGGTATTTCCGAACCGAAGTCCAAAATATTGGTGTTTTCACGTTCGAACCGACGTACAAAATTAGGAAAATTTAATTTAATACGTAAATCCTGTTCGGAAATCAACCTTTTATCGAACAATTCGGATACCTCGGTACGCGATAGATGGCGGTAGGGTTCCAATTCGGCCAATATCTTCATTCGGCGCAATTGGGTGGGGTCGTTCCGGTATTCGGTTTCCAATATTTGGTTGTGCATCATATCCAATTCGGATTCCGATGCGCCGGATTCCTTCGCGGCCGCGTACCTCTTGCGCAGTTCGTCGGGAGAATAAAGGTAAAATTCTGTACCGTAATTGATTTCGGCCGAAATGAAATATTTTCCGTAGCGTAACCGGCAAACGGTTTCGTCAACCCATTGTTGGGCGGATTCGAAGCCCTTTTTGATACGCAACAGAATAGTCGTTACGCTTTCGAAATTCGCTTGTACCTGTTGTTCGTTGAATGCATCGCGGTTTGTCACGATTTCATCCTGGCCCACAACGGCCGTAATGATTTCTTCGCGCAGCCTTTTTTGTTCATCGACGTTGTAGTCGAGGGCACCACGGTCCACGTTCAAGATTTGAACGGGGTTCCGCATATCGGGCACGTTTTCCGCTTCGTTGGGCACGGGGATTTCCACGAACGAGCCGGGACCGGTAACGCGCTTGTTACCGCATTTAGGGCAGCGCATCAGCACCCCGGACATATCCAACTTGTAATGGCCTTCTTTGTCACGGAGAAATCCCCCGTCGCAATAGTCGCCATTCTCGTCATTGGAGAAATCGCAGCGTTGTTCGTAGCCCGAGAGAATGGGATACGCCCCGAACAAATCCAACTGACGCTTGGAAATGTGGAAGAATTCGAACCAATCCAAACTTTCCAGGACCGCAGACAACGGCGAAACCTTAACGTCGGGGTCATCAAGGGAAATGGGTTCGTTCCAAAAGAAACGAGCCGGGCAATAGCCCAAATCGTGCGGGGTTTCCACCTTGGGTTGCCCCTCTATGCGACCCGTGTGCTTCTTGTCATCCCATACGCGGAAAGTTTCATCATCCAGGACGATAATTTCATCCTTGCGGCGGAACACGATATAATCCATTTGCCCCGTGGTGGGGTCTGCCTTGTATGCGATTACGTCGTAGATGGGCAGCCAATAGAAATACGGTTCGGGAAACTCGGTCTTTTGTTCCCTCGCTACGTCAACGATTAGAACGGAATTGATTTCGGATTTGAAAAATTCCCATCCTTTCGTCTGCCATATCTCGGGTTCGTTCAACTTCGTAAGCCGGTAATGGTCCCAATCGTCCCGGAAGTCCGAATTGATGAATTGGTAGTTGAACACAGGGTTGCGGCCGTCAAAAATGCGGCTCAATTTGTCAAAGCAAACTTCCGTAATCTCGTTCGTCTTGATGGGATAGCGGAAAAGGGCCTTGAACAATACGAACTTGTCGTGTGGCAAGATATTTTCCGCCATCGCAAGAAATTGCGTTAGCGGAAGGGAAATATAGGGCGAATTGAAAGTCGTAACGCGCTTAACCGTGTGGAACTTGATACGCGATTGGTGCAGTTTCGCACGGTTAAGTGCATCGGAATTCTTATTTTCCGCTATTTCCTTTTTTATCTTGGCAACGTCGTAACCCATTGTTCACGAATTCATATTTAGAATTTTCCGGCAAATGCCATCCGCCGTTCCGCGGCATATTCAACAGTCTTTCCGCGTGGGAAATCTCAAATTCCCGGGTAACGCCGTTCGCAACCAACGTCACCGTTGTTGACTTGGCGTTCATATTATGCGGGGATTAGGTCCGTAAGCGGGTTGAAGTCGTCGGGGGTCACGATGGCCAGGTTGTCCGAATAGTTGTCGGGATAGAGCCAGGAAATGGCGTTGCTATCCTTGGCATCGAAATTCCCGTGAATCTTCGAACCGATGAAAAGGGAACGGATGGGGATGGGGTAGAAGGTCGTGGGAACGTCGGGGTCCTGGATGGCTTCGATTTTCCCGTTCTCGTCGAACAGATACACGCCGAGGTTGCCGGCGGCGGCTTCGCATTGCAGTTCCTTCAAAATCTTTATGACGGATTGGGGGATTGCACGGAAAGAGCCGTCGAACTGTACGGGATTTCCGCCCAGGACTTCGGCGATGCCGCCGAGGTCGTCATTTCCGCCGCTTGTGCGCCTTGCGTCGCCGCCGGAATCTGCGGGGGCATTGACATAGGGAGAAACCACGATTTTCGAACCGTCTGCGGCCGCAAGAAGTGCGGTCCACGTTGCAAGTTTGGTAATGGTGGGGGCAAGCGGGGTTCCGCTTCCTACCATCGAATTCTTTGTTCCGTCCGCCTTACGCAAGCGTTGGAAAGCGAACTTTTGGATTTGGCCGAAATTTTCGGGGCAAGCGACGTTTGGAACAGTCGTTATTGCGGTTGCGGCCGGGCATTGGCAAGTTAACATAATCAACAGAATTTAAGTTATTATTTTTTGCATTATGACGGCTGACCCTTTGCCGCATCTGCCACAAATGTAGTTATTTTTTTCAAAAGTCGCGTACAATAGACGCGAAAACAAATTATGTGTAATTCCTTAACTTTTTCGTTTACGGCCCTAAAACGGCCCGAAAACGGCTAATGGACGACTACACCGACACGACCCGAGTTGTACGGCCTGGTATTCCCGTCCGCGATTTCCTTTTCGTATATGCCGGTCAATCCATCCGCACCGTCGTCGTGTTCGTTCGCGTCGAATTTCCTCATAAACTTCGTAATATGGTCATAGAATTTCGGATATTTCGTTTCCCATCCGAACGGCATAATGATATAGGCGTTTACGAACGGCGCATCCGTAACGATTCGCGCTTCCTTGTTCGCCCCCTGGTAGAACGGGACCGTCAAGGACCGCACTTTCTTCTTGATGGTCTTTTCGTACTGCGAACCGCCGTTGTTGGATTCGACCCACGTTTTTTGTGTTCCGTGAATATTTATTATCCTTGGAACTGTTACGGTCGTGACATCCGTTGATGCGTCCGTGAACTCAATGTCGGTAATCAGCGCGAACAATAACGGTTCCATCCTCTTTTTCGCTTCGTTCCATACCATATTGTCCGATTTATAAATGTCATACGTTCCGGCAAAAAGGAAGTCGTCGCCTTCGTCCGCAACGTCAATGTAGCATCCGGAACGGACATAATGCCCCCAATCCGATTTTTCCACCCACGTTTTGAACGGCTGATATAGAAACGCGGTCGCATCGCCCGGGTTCCCTTGGTATAGGCATTGGAAGCCCAACGGGTCCAGGGCTTTTTGCTGCAATAGTCGGTCTAACGAATGGCGTTCCGGCCACAGAGCCGCACCACGTTCTCGGCCGTCAATTTCCGTAGGTTCGCCGGTCTTGATGGCTTCGAAGTTGACCAACACCCACGCACCTTCCGGGATGTTCTCGAAATCCGACCACCGTTCGGCAAAAATTACGTTTTCGGAATCAATTATTTTCCCGATAATGTCGTCCGGGTGCCATCGGGTAAAAACTATTAATTGTTGCGAATCATTATGCAGACGGGTTCGCGCAACCTTTGTGTACCAATCCCAGGCCGTTTGCCGTATCTGCGGAGAATTGGCTTCGCTTGCGTCCTTATACAAGTCATCGAATATCATTACATCTACGGTCTTGGATGTCAAGGAACCGCCACGACCCACGACGCGCAACGACCCCATATGATTCACGATTTCGAAAACATCTGAATTGCGCAAATAGTTGTTTGCCACGGTCACAACGTTGGACCCGTTCAATTGGGTATCGGGGAAAACGGCCCGGTATTCGTCCGTATCAATGATTCGTTGAACGTCGCGGTTAAAGTCCTTGGCAATTGTTGCGGCGTATGAGCAAATGGCGATTTTAGTGTCGGGGGATAACCCCAAACGATATGCGGGCAGCATTCGGGAACTCAACTCGGATTTTCCGTGCTGCGGGGCCGCTTGTATGATTAGGTTCTTTATCTTTCCCGTTGCGAACATTTGCAATATCCGCATATATGAACGATGGAACGGCGTTAATTGATAGGAAGGTTTCATATACGAAACAAACCAATCAAAACGCCGTCTTGCTCCCTCTTGCAAGAACAATTCCGGGTTCTCTGTCAATGCCCGGGTTATTTGCATCGTTTCGGTATCCATTACAACAAATTCAACAACACGAACATTGTTCCGCAAATGGCGCACAAAGCGCAGATTACGAAAAAGGCGAATATGTCGCCGAATTTCCCCTTATTCTTTTCCATCCTTGATTGCCGAGATTACTTGCGCCAAGAGGTCGTCCGAAAGGTTATGCAATGAAACCTTCGGTTTGGTTTCCGTTTCTATCTTCCCGGTCAATTCCTGGATGTGCTTGTTAGACCAATTTTCCGGGTCGCGGTTGCACAATGCGAAGATTATGGCGGTCGCATTCGGTGCGGCCTTCTTGTGGACCACCTTGCGTTTGACCTCGACCATCTTTCCGTCAACCAAGGATGATTCGGTGGTGGTTTCGTCCCATTCGTATCCTTCGACCAATTCAATCAACGAACGCTTGCAACTAACGACCAATTGGGAATCGTACCATTCTTGATATTCCTGTTCGGCCTTTTTAACCCGGTCGGAAAAGTCCGAATCGTTTGCCAAACGTGCATAAAACGTCGCCTTTGACACACGGGCGGCCGTAAACGCATCTTTGTACGATTTGCCGGCGGCGATTGCCTTGCACATAATATCCACTTTGGTTTCGGTCCATTGTGGTTTCCGCCCTCTTGTCTTGGGTTCGGGCTTTTCGATTTTCCCTTTATCTCTTGCCATAACTCAATGTATTTTTTGCAAAGTTAAACAATTATTCCGATTTGTCGGTTTCCTTGGGTTCCCTCGGCCCGCGGCCCTTGCAGATGCAGACCGAAAGCCCCCAATTCATAAACGCGACAGTAACCCATAATCCTTCCCCTATCGTAAGGCCCAACGCCGGGATTAGGAAGAATTGCGAATCGTCTTTAAATATTGCTATCATTTCCGTTGGATTTAAGGTTGATTGAAATGCAAGCCGGGGTTTTCTCTGTAACGGGGAACCCGAGAAGTTCGCAAATTGCTTCCCGGGTCCATCCCCGCACGGAGTTGCGGCGCGTACAATCGCCGCATTTGAGGTCGGCCCATTTATTTGGGTTCATATTCCCGTTCGAATTCTTCTTTTTCCACGACCTTGAACAACCCGTCCTTTACGTGGACGATATAAGAGGATTCGACGGCGTGGGCATAGATGGAGCCGCAAGCGTTCCGGAAATAGAAAACGGCGGGGCCATTTTCCGGTATTTCCATTTCTCCGCCCCCCACAAAGGCGACAAGCCGGTCAACATTGGCCCGCGTTACCTCTAATGCGCGGACGGGGGCCAATTGGCGGCAATATTTGTCGCCGGCCGCTATCTTCGGCGCGGTGCTTTCCAGGGAACCGGCCAATGCGGGATATTGCGTTTCCGAGAACTTGATGCGCACGAAAAATGCGTGGCGGTCGGCATCGTCGCGGATTTCCAAAAGGCGTTTCCCGGCGCGGCCCTCGATTGCATCCCATACGGCCAACAGATAGTTCGGTTTGTCCTTGTGCTTTTCGTAGTCGGCTTCGAAAAAATAATGGTCGCCGCCATTCTTCAATTCGCAAGGCGTTCCGAACAGACTTTCCACCATTAACGCCAATTCGGCATCATACGGCGTTAACTGTCTTTTCCATTCCTGGTCCATATCATTTTTTGATTTTCTTTTGAATCTCTTTCCACCCGTCGCGGCCGATGGCCATTGCGCGGGGATATTCCGTAATATCGCCCTTGGGGACGATTAGGTTATACACGCCCAATTGGCCCTTTATGGGCATTTCCACGACCCGGCGGGGGTTGCGCATCAGCCATCCGAAGCCCTTGCGCGGTCGGGCATTCTCCGGAATGCAAGTTGCGTCCCAATCCTCGGGCGTGAATTCTTCAACGGGCTTGACATCGTACAGTTCCACGAATCCGCAAGTTACCCCGGCCGGATGACGGCCCCAAGGGTCCACGGGCTTCGCACTTGAACAGACCAACAAATCGCCGCGATATTTGGTGTTACGCGTCCGCACCTCTATCGTCTTGGCGGCGTGGTATTCTCCGTTACTGTCCCGGGACACAACACGGGTCAGAAGGTCCGCATACGGTTGTTTTACCGAAAGGGCCTTGAAAACGTCGTGTTGGTCCGGGTTATAGTCTTTGCGTTCTATCTGCATAGCCGTATCGTTTAAAGTCCGGGGGGCAAATCATCATCGCCCGGAATGGGTTGGTATCCGCCGCCGGTTCCGTAGTTGTCGGGAGCCGGTGCCGGGGCTTGTTCCTGTCCGGGCTTCTTGCCCAACAGTTCCATTTCTTCCACGATGATTTCGGTAACATACCGGGTTTGTCCGGCCGCGTCCTTATAGTCGCGGGTCTGTACCTTCCCGACTATAAGAAGCGGAGTGCCCTTCTTGACATATTGTTCGCACACTCCCGCAAGGCCGGTGCGCTTTACGACAATGTTGTGCCAATCAGTTTTTTCGGCTACTTCTGTGCCGTCCTTGGTGGTAAATCCGCGTTCGGTCGTCGCCAATGTGAATTGCGCGACCTTCCCGCCATTTTGAAAATTGGTAATCTGTGGGTCCTTGCCCACTCTACCGGAAAGTACCGTCAGATTCATTTCTTTAAGTTATAAATAATAATATCGAACAGAAAAACGAGCAATAAGATTGCCCCATATATCCAAAGCGGGGAAAGCACCCACCACCAGGACCACGAAATTTTCCCAATCAGTTTAAGGACAATAAAAACTGTCGTCAGCAATGCGGGCAATGAAATATTCCCGTTTGAAGATTCGTTTGCCATAATGATTTATTCGTCAAATTTAATTCCGTTAAAAAGGTATTGGCGTTTCTCTTGCCATCCGGCGGCCTTGTTTAATGCAACGCGGTCCGCATCCCGGACGAACTCAACCCAATAACCACCATATAACCCCGGCTTGATAATCCGCACCAATTTTCCGACAATCAGTTTCCGCAATTCGTAGTAAACGCTTGTTTCGGTTACTTGAATGACGCGCCGGGTATTCTTGGGGTGCGGGGTTTTCGGTGCGCGGCCGTTCCGCTTGAAATTGGCCTTTGCGAAATCCTTGCGGATTGACCGGCGCACCAAATCGTAGTAAT
>Ga0265300_10003384_pt1 | contig 13109 bp, 10 predicted proteins | sample AusTroGonzalo_MG_FD_193482 | JGI IMG/M metagenome (GOLD analysis project Ga0265300, IMG submission 193482) | Bovine rumen microbial communities from tropical cattle in Woodstock, Queensland, Australia - Gonzalo_03 | ecosystem: Host-associated > Mammals > Digestive system > Stomach > Rumen ... | reverse complement strand
ATCGGCCAGTTTCTCTTCGGCAGACTGCATAGGCAGAAGGACTGCATTCACGTTCAGTAGAGGGAGCCGTATCGGGACAGGCCCTCATAGAAGAAGAGGCCACTGTCCGATCAAACGCTTCCGTCTGTTCCGCATTAATGGCAGTCACTCCTTTGGGGCCCACCAAACAACCACATGGATCTTTATCTACAATAATACAATCATCATCTTGTTGACAGCGGTAAATGCGGCTGACTAAGCGTTTGTGCGCTTCAGCTTGGGCGGTTTGTTGTTGCACAACTTCGTGCACGGCCATATTGGTAGTATCCAATATCGGCATATTGACTTCAATCGGGCGGTCCTTAGCATAAAAGATAGGAATTAAAAACAAAATTCCGCCGGCACAAATTAAAAAAATGAGATTTTTTATTTTTTTGTTCATAAATTGGCTCCACAACATTTTTTATATTTTTTACCGCTTCCGCACGGGCAAGGGTCATTGCGGCCGATATGTTTTGTTACCGGTTTTTCCCCTTTTTTGGCTGCCTGTGCCGCCGCCTCTTCCTGTGCGCGCTGCGCCGGAGTGCGGCGAGGCGGCAATTGGAGACGGAAGATATAACTGACCATTAAATCGCGCACGCGCGTCAACATGGCCTCATACAAAGTGTAAGACTCTTTTTGATATTCAATCAGCGGATCTTTTTGAGCATATCCGCGCAGGCTGACGTTGTTGCGCAGTTGGTCCAACTCATACAAATTTTGTTTCCAGGCGCTATCAAGCAACTGTAACATAAGCATGCGTTCTATCTCGGAGAAGTTAATGCCTTGCTCTGCAAAATAATCGGCACGGGCCTGATACAATTCTTTGACACGTGCCATAATTTCCCGCACGAGTTCGTCTTTCGAACGACGTCCTACCGTTTCCGCTTGGTATTCAAAATCTAACGGGAAGAAATTGCGCAAATTGACATTAAGCGCGCCAAAATCGCTCCGTTGCGGATGCGTGGGGAAGTAGTACTGGTCCACCAGTTCTTCCACAATCTCTTCCATCATTTGTAAGGAGCGGGCTGACATACTTTCCCCGTCCAAAATTGCATTACGTAACCCGTAAATGGCGGTGCGCTGTTGGTTCATCACTTTATCGTAATCCAGCAATTGTTTGCGGATATCAAAGTTGCGGCCTTCCACCATCCGTTGCGCGCCTTCAATACGGCGGCTGAGCATTTTGGATTCAATAGCCTCGCCATCTTTCATGCCTATATGCTGCAACAAAGCGGTAATTTTTTCCGTATCGGCGAACAGACGCATCAGTTCGTCTTCTAGCGAAATATAAAAACGGGAATACCCCGGATCCCCTTGGCGGGCACAACGTCCGCGCAACTGATTATCGATACGGCGCGATTCATGGCGTTCGCTGCCGATTACATGCAGCCCACCCGCTGCCATCACTTCTTCTTGTTCTTTGGGATCTGCCGGACTTCCGCCCAGCACAATATCCGTTCCGCGGCCGGCCATGTTCGTCGCCACAGTTACGGCCCCTTTGCGGCCGGCTTGGCTGATAATGTTGGCTTCCATTTCGTGATATTTGGCGTTAAGTACTTTGTGCGGAATACCGCGCGCGCTTAACATACGGCTTAACTTTTCCGATTTTTCAATCGAGCGCGTTCCCACCAATACCGGGGCACCTTTTTTCCACCAATCTTCTACTTCATCGACGATAGCTTCAAACTTATCGCGCTCGTGCAGATACACCATGTCGGGAAAATCTTGGCGCTGGGAAGGACGGTTAGGGCGGATTTCCACCACATCCAATTTATAAATTTGCCAAAACTCGTTGGCTTCCGTCATGGCGGTACCCGTCATGCCGGACAATTTGTTATACAATTTAAAAAAGTTCTGGAAAGTAATGGTGGCCAATGTCTGGTTTTCTTCTTTAATTTGCAACCCTTCTTTAGCTTCCACAGCCTGGTGCAGACCATCACTCCAACGGCGGCCCGGCATTTCGCGACCGGTAAATTCATCGATAATTACAACTTCACCGTTTTTAATTACATAGGCTTCGTCTTCTTTGTACAAATAGTGAGCTCGCAAGGCTTGGTTAATGTGATGTACCCATTCCGATTCCACATCATTGTACAAATTAGAGACGTTGAGGAATTTTTCCGCTTTGGCAATACCGGTATCAGTGAGTGTGGCGGTGTGGGCTTTTTCATCCACAATCGCATCATACCCTTCATCCAAATTTGTACCTTCATATTTAGCGCGGACTTCGTCTTTTTCCGTAATCAAACGCACTTTCAAAGAAGGAATTAAGCGATTGACAATATAGTATTTATCGGTGCTTTGTTCCGACGGGCCGGAAATAATCAACGGGGTGCGGGCCTCGTCAATTAAAATAGAGTCAACTTCGTCCACGATACAATAGTTCAGCGGGCGGAGCACACGGTCTCTGCGGTCAATCACCATATTGTCGCGCAAGTAGTCAAAGCCGAGTTCGTTGTTAGTAACGTAAGTGATGTCTTTGGCATACATTTCGCGGCGTTCATTGCTTTCCATGTCGTGGTTAATGTAACCTACGGTTAAGCCTAAAAATTCATGAATCGGGCCCATCCAATGGCGGTCACGGCGGGCCAAGTAGTCGTTGACCGTCACCACGTGCACGCCTTTGCCCGTTAAGCCGTTTAAGTAGGAAGGTAGCACGGCCACCAGCGTTTTCCCTTCACCGGTGCGCATCTCTGCAATTTTCCCTTGGTGTAACACAATACCGCCCAGCAACTGCACATCGTATGGGCGCAAACCGATAACGCGTTGAGCGGCCACGCGCACCACCGCAAAGGCTTCCGGTAAAATATCGTCTAGTGTTTCTCCGTCTTTTAAGCGGGTACGGAATTCGTCCGTTTTGGCTTTTAATTCTCCGTCGGAAAGTTTTTCAAACAAAGCCGTATATTTGTTGGCATCGTCTACATAATGTTGAATTCTTTTTAAATCGCGTTCGCTTTTTGTTCCGAAAATTTTATCAATCAACGTTCTAAGCATAAAAGTTCCTTGTACTACTCTACCTGTAAAAATGCCCCTCTATGAATGCATCCACCCGCCGGAGCGGGCAGAAATACGGCACCGCTGAAAGGTGCCCCGGCCTATCAAGCGGCCGACAGAAAACACAGTTATCTAATGGGCCATTTGTTCTTGCACGGCATTTTCCCACGCCGTTAAGTATTGGTCCGTAATAGACTGAATATACGTATCGCTGTGTTTCTTTAACTTTTTTAATTCTTGTTTTGCGTTTTCCAACTGGGTTTTATTTGCTAACAATTGTTTTTCTTCTTCGCCCACCGGCAACGAATCATCTTTTTTAATGGTTTTGCGTTGTTTTTTTAACTGGCGGACTTGTTCGGTGCGGGCCTGTACGGTGACCGCCCACACACGGTTCATCACCGTTTGCACGCGCGGACGAAATTGCGCGCGCACTTGCTGACGATCTTGCCCCGACATACCGGCCAATAACCATTGTTGGCTGTATATATGGGACAACTGTGTCAATTCCACCGAGTTTTCAAAATTGCGGATAGCAGCGGCTAATTCCCAAATGGGCAATTGGGAAGATTGTTGTTGATATATTAAAACAAAATCTTCCAGTGCTTTTTGATAGATAGGCTGCGTTTGGGCCTTTTCCAAAACGGCCGGATTGTAATATTTGATGAGCAGTAAGATTTTTTCTTGTTTGTCCGCAGCATCATCCGCTTGTTGTGCAGACATGTCGTTGGCAGGTGCAGCCGATTCCGTTTGTGCGTATGCCGCCGGAGACAAGACCAAGGCGGCCATTAAGATAAGAGTTAATTTTTTTATCATATGTCTCCTCTGCGCATTTCACACACACATATTGCAAGCGGGAAAAGCCGCTTTTAACGGGCGGACGTGCGGAAAAAGTTACCTTTCACGTTCCGCGCCAATTGTACGCGACCGAGGGTTTTATCCGCTTCCACTACCAAATTTTTGTCGTTGGGTTTAATGCGTTCTTGATAGGATCCGAATACGTCACCTTCTTTGAGCACGCCCAATTTGCCGTGGCTGTTAATTTGTACTTCCAACTTCAAAGTACCTTCCAAGCCTTCCGTCAATAAATCTTCCTCTCCCATGGTAAAATCCAACGGGAACTTAGGATTCACAATGCGTTTAATGGCCACCGGCACATCGGCTTCGTTCTTGACGATAATCGCACAAGAATTATTGTCCATTTGCGCCATTTGCACCAAACGTTCGGGCACAGTGATAGTACCGGAAATGGAGAAACGGCCTTCCTGCACCGTCCGTTTCCAGCACCAACCACATACCACTAAACTGGCGATAGCCAATACAAGTAATAATTTCTTCATATTTTTATTGTACTTTTTTACGTCTTCTTACGCAACCTTTACCCATAAAAAAAGGAGCCCGCAGGCTCCTTTTTAAATTTTTGGCTAGTTTTATTGTTTAAAGAAGCCCCATAAATTGGTGGCATATATCCAGCCGGTGCATTTGCCGTCTTTGGCTTCCAGCGGTTCATCCACCACTTTAATCCAACTGCCTTTTTTGGCCAAGTATTTAAACGGATAGCCTTTGGCAACAGTACATACGATATCGGCATTGGCGGAAGGTTCTTTGCGAACGTTCACGTCCACTTTGGCAGACATACCACCGGCCGCGCTTAACAAATCGGCCGAAATCCACCCGGTATACCCTTCGAAATCTTTCACTTGTACCCAGGTTTTATCTTCATTGGTTTTCACCATGATAACAGGGGTATAGCGCCACATATAAAATTTAAGTTTGCAGTTGGTGCCGGCACAGGTACGGATATTAGCGCGCTTGGCATTAACGCTGGCATATTTTTGCGCAAAAGCAGGCGCAGTGGCGACGAGTCCCAACACGAGTAAAGCGATCAGTTTCTTCATGAACTATCTCCTTAGCTATTACAGCATATCTTCCATCTATGCTAAAAGTATAGCAAATATTTTTTATTCTGCCTATTTTTTTTAAATAGCATTTCCAAGCAGACGGCAGAAAATATATAATGAAAAGTAAGAGGAGTAAAATTTATGAAAGAAAAAGTAGAAAAAGTAATCAATGAAATCCGCCCGATTTTACAAGGCGACGGCGGCGACATCCAATTGGTAGACGTCAACGAACAAACCGGCATTGTGACGGTTTCTTTACGCGGACGCTGCGGCTCCTGCCCACATGCCCAAATGACGTTGCAGGCCGTAGTTGAACGCAAAATCAAAGAAGAAGTGCCCGAAGTAACCGCCGTAGAACGCGCCTAATGCCTAAGATTGATTTGCACACCCACTCCCATTTTTCCGACGGCACGTGTACACCGCAAGAAACCGTGTACGCGGCTGTTAAAGCGGGTGCGGGTGTGTATGCATTAACCGATCACGATACTACTGACGGTGTCCTACAAGCACAAGAGGCCGCGCAACAATACCGCATTTTATTTTCACCCGGAGTGGAAATAAGCACGCGCGACCACGACTATCTGCATTTTACCGGTTATAATATTGACCTGACAAATACTGCTTTCCAAACCTTTTTGGCCACCAACCGCAAAAACAGACGCGAACGTATCCATAAAATTATCGCTCGCTTACAACAAGCCGGCGTCGATTTAACCGAAGATGATGTCTTCAGCCGCGCTGCCAATACGGTTTCCCGTGCCCACGTAGCCGACGCGCTCAAAGAAAAAGGAATCGTTCCGTCTAGGCAAGAAGGCTTCCGCCGCTATCTGTCACAAGGGCAAGTCGGTTATGTCCCTTCCGCGGGTGTAACAGCTATTGAGGCCATACAGGCCATCAAACAAGCCGGCGGCATTCCCGTTATTGCGCACCCGGGCATGGTAGCGTCCGAATGGAATTTCCCCGCATGGGTAGAAGCCGGACTGATGGGCATTGAAGTCTTTTACCCCGCCCACACCTATACTATGAAACAAGATCTGCTGGCCTTGGCCCGCAAATATGGTCTTATCTGCACGGCCGGATCCGACTATCACGGCCCGCGCAGCGGACGCATTACTTCACCGGGAATGTTTATACCGGACACTCATTACAACAAATTATTACGTGTGATTTTCAACCGTTAAAAAGCCCCGCGTCATGCGGGGCTTTTTATTTATTGAGCAGGAGCGGCATTTTCCAAATCAGCGGCCGGAGGATTAGTAGGGCCGCGACGGAACATGCGCTGGAAAAATGCTTTTAATTGGTTCCATTCGTATTTAAACACTTTGACAAATGAGGAATCTGCCATCATAGCCGGTGTCAGCACTAAACTGCCCAGCAACATCGCGCCTGCATAGAGCAAATCCGGTGTGAAACCGCCCAAACCGGCTAAGTAACCGGCCGGGATAGCCAACATACCGCTGACGGCGAGCGAAAGCGTAATAACAGAAGACAACTCGCGGTTATGCTGCGGATACTTGCGCATAATAAAATCGTACATCTGCGTAAAGAAATTCCCGGTCCCCAAACTAGCAATAGCCGCACCGGTAATTGTTTGCGCCACTGATAAACCGGCAGTTGCCATAATCGCCGTACCGAAAGCGGACAAAGCGGAACTGAACAGATACATACTGCCGGGGCTTAAACGACGGCTGATGACGTTACCGCCCAAGCGGCCGAAAATCAACGGTACATACAAGGAAAGTGCTACCAAGAAGTTCGCCCATTCGCCCTGGTCAATCAACTGGCGCATGGTGGCGGAGAAAGAACTGGAAATAACAATTTCGTGCGTGGTGGCAAAGGCCATACCGGTAATTAACGCTGCCACGCCGGGCATCTTCATCGTATGCCACAAATTGCCGAATAAATTTTCCTGCAAATGCAGCGAATCATGTATGCGGCTAACCAACAAGCCGGCTTGTTTGGCTTGCAAACCGCTGTTTTCCAGGCTTTGTTGCAACCCGGCCAAAGATTGCTGACGGAGCAATTGGTATTCTACTGTTTGTTTTTTAGCGGGATCCAACTTTACAGTTGCCAACGCCACATCATCTAACGAACCTTTCAACAGCCCGGCCAGCCCGTTAATCATACCGGAAGAAATTTCCCCCGATTGGGCAGCCGCCAGTTGAGCTGTTACTTTTTCGATATTTTTTTGCAACTGCTGTTGACTTTGTGTAAGGGTGCTGACGGAGTAAGCGTCTCTTAATTTAGAACGGGCAATACGCCATGTGGTGACACCGCAGTAAGCGGCATATAACGGGAAACTGATGGAAAAGTCCAACCCCAGGTTCACACCCGTAAACAGTTCAATACCGTAATTGATGGCATACGGTGCGGCCAAGAATGCCAGCGTACCAACGTTTTTATAAACGAAACTCAAGTTGTACAAAATCACATCGCGCAAGTAAGCGTTATTTTTCCCTACGAAAAATTCTTTGGCACGTTTTCCCAGTAACGCCCAACCTTGTGGCTCAACGGCGGCTACGGCTCCCGCAGCGGCGGCCGCGGCAGTTTCGCTTTGTTTAATATTTTCCATGATTACTTCTCCGCGGTTAGCACGAATGAGCATGTTGGAAACAATCTGTTTCAAAATACCTGCACCGCTACCTAAAAACAGCGCGCCGACAAACAAAATCTTTTGTATCGGGCTAAGTGTCATGTGATTGACAAACCCGTAAAAACCGCTGGCCGCAGCCAATAAACCGGACGCGGTGGACATTACCATGGACACCACTAACAGTTTTTTCTCACCATACTTTTTAAGCATGGGTGTTAATAAGGAAGCAAAACCGGGGAATACGTAATTAACAATAAACATAAGCCCTGTGGCAGACGCAACGGATACGTCCAGCGTACCGTTCACCACCGGGCCGAACGTTTTACCAAAACTGGCGTTAGATAACGAAGCATCCCGCATGACCAAACGCGCTCTGTTGCTGGTGGGAAGCAACGCCAAATCAAACGGTTTTTCGCTATGCTGAGCAATGCGGATAAAAGAGGATAATTGGTTTTTAGGCAAACGGACATAATAACCGGATAAGCGGGAAGGCGTCTTTTCCCCTTCTCTTAAAATACCTAATGTATCGTCCGTTAATAACACAATACGCGAGTTAGGTTCATAGATTTTTCTGGGCGCTTCCACTTCCACCGGGAACAAATTCCCTTCCATATCATAAATAGGAAGAACGGCTTTGTCTTCGTTGACATTGGGGCGTTTTTCTATTTTAATTTTTAAAATTCCGCCTTCCGGCATATGTTGTTGGGCTAAACGCAATAACGGGCCGGCTTGATTGGCAGGCAAGCGGATATGGAAATTTTTAAAATTCTGGGTAGCACCATTGGGATGCACCGCTTGCACAATATGTCCGCCCATAAAAGGTTCAAACGCAACGCGGTTATAGCCTTTACGGATTGCTTTTCCCAATATGCTCTTGTCCACACTCAAATGCACCGGCAAAGCCGTTTCAACCCCGTTGGCCCCTTTAACAAAGGCCTGCGTTTGGTAAAAATGCGTTAAACTGCCAACCGATTTGCGGAACCATTCGCGCACGGAGAAACTACCATCGGAAACGTGAGCGGCTTGTTGCCGTTTGCTGGCCAAACGAGCCACCACTTTTCCTCTTTGCTTAACGGGAACTAATAAAGATTTTTCACCAGCGGACGGGGCACTTGCGCCACCAGCCACCGGAGCACTCGCAACGGCGCCGCCGTTAGAAGAGAAAGTAACGGCTGGCGAAACGGAACGGGACGATTCTGCCGCGGCCGAGATAACGGAGCCTTGCGCGGAAGAGGCGGCCATTTCCGGCAAGAGAGGCTGTTTAACGGCTAATAATTGTTCGGGCGCTAGTTCTATGCCCTGCATAGCATTTTGCAAAACGGGGGCAACGGTTTCTTCCAAAGACGGGGCTATTTCTTCTACCAGTGTTTCTTCTACAGGGGCTACCGCGGTAGACGCCGTTATTGTTTGGCGCGGCGCGGAAGCCAATTCAGACGGTGCAGATGTTCTGCCTAACTTAATCCATTGTTCTGTAAAGGCTTGCGAACCGTCTACGCTCAATGCATTGACATCGCTTCCTTCGCGTAACCATGCAACCATTTCTTCGGGTACGGTTATTTTCAAACCGCCGGGTTGCACTTCAATCTGAACAGGTAAATTCTCCTTTTTAGCATAAGCGGATAAATCTTCCCAGAACTGACCGCTTTTTTCAAGCGGAGCGGCCCACGCATTAAACGCGTCATACGCTTGCAAGCGCAACAAACTGCGCCCTGTAATCAACGTGGCCACATATTCAAACGGCCCGCCGGCTGCCGCTTGGTAAAATTGAGTTAATGCTTCCGCGTCCGAAGCGTTGCCCAACAACCCCAGCGCCGCAGCGTCTGATAAAGCAGCGCGACATTCTTTCGCTTGCGGGGTAGCTTCACTAATAATGGTTTGTACATTTTGACCGCGGACGGCTTGAAAAGCAGGGGTATTTTTTGGTAAATCGGTACGGTAAAATTGGACGGCTTCATCCAACTGTTGTGCAGGCACTTCACCTACCACACCCAAAGAAACAACTTCATTGCGTAGTTTAGCCACTTTTTTGGGAGAGGCTTTCAATTCCGCAACGGGCGTTTGTTGCAAATTTAAAGAAGCGTGCCGAAGCGTTACGGGAGCATGTCCGTTGCCGGCGGTTATTTGTTGAGCAAGAGAAGATGTTTGGAGACGGGTTGTTAGGTTTTCCGCCTGCATCAACAGGTGGTCTGTTTGTGCCGCTCCGATAGCGGTTCCTCTGGTAATTTCGTTAACGGTGCGGGCAACCGCCGGGGAACTTTGGCCGGCTTTTTCTGCCACTTTTATTACTTGTCCCACTGAACGCGGAGAGACCGGCCCTGCAAAAGCCGGCACCGTGCTATTCACTAAAATGCAGAAACTCAGTAAAACAGATAACCACGCACGCATATAAAAATTATCCTCTTTAAATATATTATCTAAATATGATGTCCTTTAAGAGAGTCCTTAGACCTATTTTTCCGGTTTTTTGGACCCACAAAAAAATAGGCCTCTCCTTATAAAGAGAGACCTATTGTGAAATCAGATGAGTAAAATAATCCCCCGGAGTACCCGTTTCGTACCCCGCGTGAACGCATTGGTTGTTGACGGACCGTATGCTTACTCATATTTACTGCTCCGTTTATATTGTAATAAACTTTGGGGCAGTTATACAAGTTTTTTGCAAAAAAATGGTCTATTTTTTCTTCGACAACGCGTCCACAACACACGGAGGAACAAGCGCAGATATATCCCCACCCAAACGCCAAATTTCCCGTATGGCAGACGAACTGACAAATTGTAATTCCGGCCGGCTGGGCAGCCAAATAGTTTCTATCTGCGGGGCCAGCAAGCGGTTGTAATGGGCTTGGCGTTGTTCGTCTTCGCAATCAGCTACGCCGCGTACACCGCGCACCAACACATCTATATGATGGGCGGCGGCATAAGCGGCTGTTAAACCCGTACCGCTCTCTACACGCACGCGCTCATCGCCGATAGATTTCCGCAACAAAGCCACCCGTTCTTCCAAAGAAAACAGCGGCGTCTTGGCTTCGTTTTGCATCACCAGCACGGTCAGTGTTCCGGCCCATTTTTGTGTCCGGCGGATAATATCCAGGTGTCCGTTGGTCACCGGGTCAAAGCTGCCGGCATATAAAACATTTACTAACGCCATAATTCTCCCCTACCGCCATAGCAGACGGCTTTATATTATGGTATCATAATTTTATGATTAAAAACCCATTTTCTGATGAAATTTATTTACAACGCACCCATCCCCATAAGCCGGATTTGCGGGATGAATACTTTCGCGACCAGACCAAAATTATTCACTCGCTCCCGTTCCGACGGCTCAAACACAAAACGCAAGTTTTCTTTGCGCCCAACAACGACCATATCTGCACGCGCATCGAACACGTGTTACACGTGGCCACCATTGCCGCCACCATTTGCCGCGGCTTAAACAAAAGCGGAAACTGGCAACTTAGCGAAGACATGGCCTACGCCATCGGTCTTGGGCACGATTTGGGCCATGCCCCGTTTGGGCACGAAGGGGAAAAGGCGATTGATGCCTGTTTGGCACGCCCGAAACGGTTCCTGCATGAAGTGAATAGTTACCGTGTGGTAGAACATCTGGCCAACTATGGTGAAGGGCTTAACTTAACTTTTGCCGTTAAAGACGGTATCATCTGCCACTGTGGGGAAGATTTCGCCAATAACCAATTGCGCCCGGCTGACAAACCTAATGATTTGGAAAAAATCACGGGACGCAACCAAATGCCCTCTACATATGAGGGATGTATTATGCGACTGGCCGATAAAATCGCCTATTTGGGCCGCGACATCGAAGATGCCATCAAGGCCGATTTAATTACCGTCAGCGATATACCCAAAGATGTGCGCGAAGAAATCGGCACCAAAAACGGCGAGATTATCAACACGCTGACATTGGATTTGATTGAACATTCCAAAACGCACGATTATATCGGTTTTTCCGACGATAAATTTGAGCTTCTTTCTCAACTGCGCACATTCAATTATGAACGCATTTACCACAACGCGCAAATGCGCCAACGCAAGGAGACAATCGACAAGTGTATCCGTGATTTGTTTGATTATTTCCGCGACTTGTTTCGCCGTTACGGGTTTGATTATACCGCGTATGAAAAGGAAGGGAAACAAACGGCTCTTTCCTTTGCCAACTACATGAAGTCCATGCAGGCGGTGTACAAGCAAGATCCGGCCCAAATTGACGACATCATTGCCGATTACATTGCCGGCATGACTGACTCGTTTGCGCTAAGCATAATGGAAGACGTCATCTTACCTAATTCCATTAAGTTTTTCAGTTAACAAAAACCCCCGGTATTAACCGGGGGTTTTAAATGGAGCGGGCGAAGAGAATCGAACTCTCGTCTCAACCTTGGCAAGGTCGCGTTCTACCATTGAACCACGCCCGCAAAAATTTTCCTTACCTAAAAATTATAGCACATTTTTATCCGCCGCACAAATTTATTTCTTTTTGCCCTTTTGTTTTTGTGGTGCCGGTGCTGCCGCAGCGGGTGCAGCCTGTGCAGGGGTAGCCGCCGGTGCCGCAGCCGATTTGAGCAGAGTATCCGCAATTTTCTTTAAGTATGGGTTTTCCTTCACCGCCGTTTGTACGGCCGGATTGTTGCGCAGCTCGGCCAAATAAGGATTACTGTCAATAATCGCTACCGCTTCTTGCGGATGTTGGCGGAAATATTTAAGTGAACGGCTAATCAGCAAATGGCTCATAAACCGGCTGGCGGCTACCGAGCGAACCATTTCCTCGTTAGCAAAAACATTTTTCACCACATCGCTTTCAAAAAAGTCTTTCATGGCCTCTTGATCTTCGGTAAACGATTGCAACAACTTCGGGTCTTCCAGCAGCGGAGCCACATCTTCTCTTGCCATGAAAGCCTTGGCTACTTCATCCGTATCCAGCAAATATTTCATTAACTTCGGATCTGATATATTAGAAGAAAAGTTAGTGGTTAATGCCCACGGAGCCGCACCTATAATTTCATAGTCACTGAGTTTTCTATCTCCGGTTTGTTCCTTTTTGGTCAATGTCCGGAAATTAAACCGGCTGATAATAGGTAATGTGGTACCCAAGTTTTCAACGGCCACGTTACGGTCTTGCCCTTCCCGAATTTGCATATAAGTCACACCGGTGCGCGGGTTAAATTCTTTTTCCGTCATAAGCCCTTTGACCTGTGTGGGATCCAGCGCGGCAGCTAAGTTTTCCGCCTTGTTTTTGGCAGACACAAAGAAAATGACCGTAACAAATAATAAAAATCCAATCCCGAACGTTACCGCCAACATCATCAAATCCGGCCCTCTTTTTTTGCGGGCGGTTTTGGCAGTCTGTTCGGCATTTTTCTTCTGCTCAGCGGCAGAAGGATTATCCTTTCGATATTGTGCGGGGTTGCGTAAGCGTTTAATAATTTCTTCTGTACTTAGGCGCGGCATAAAACACTCCGTGCGCAACAAGGCGCAAAACTGTATAATTATTATATGAAAATATGGACAAACTTGCACCTACCTATAAAATAATACGGAGGAATACCTTATGCAGAAAACAATTTTTTATCATGATACTTACTGTG
>Ga0265300_10003379_pt1 | contig 13122 bp, 7 predicted proteins | sample AusTroGonzalo_MG_FD_193482 | JGI IMG/M metagenome (GOLD analysis project Ga0265300, IMG submission 193482) | Bovine rumen microbial communities from tropical cattle in Woodstock, Queensland, Australia - Gonzalo_03 | ecosystem: Host-associated > Mammals > Digestive system > Stomach > Rumen ... | reverse complement strand
GCAGGCCTATGTTCATTTGCTGGCGATATTTGCATTGGGACTGTTCAGTTGTTTCCTGACGGAAGTCATTCTGCGATACATTGTCAGCATGCCGCGCTCCTACGATCGCGGTGTCAGCTATATCATCGGTCGTAATCTACACTTTCAATGCATCAATACACCGTTAATATCGCTGCTTATCTGTTTATACCGCCACTTGGCGATGAGCGATCTGGTAGAGGGCAACAAGCTGTCGTTGACAAACTATCTGGAAACTTTGGTAATTATCGCTTTCCTCTCCTTTGCAATCGGCCTATACTGGCGCTTCAAGTTCCGTAGCCGCTATCTGTCTGCAGAACTGGAGGAAACCAAGCTGCTGAACGAACAACTGAAGAAATTACAGGATTCAAACGCAGGAGTCCCACAACAAACTGAGGACAACACTTCAGCAGGTGATACTGATCAGGATTCAAAGATAACACTCGAAGGTAACACCAACGAAAATGTAACCCTCGAGATTTCAGACCTATTATATATAGAAGCAGTTGGTAACTATGTAAAGGTTTGCAAACTACAAGGAAATGAAGCGCATACCAATATGCTCCGTGCCACGATGAAACAGATGGAAGATGCACTTGAGGCTTATCCTATGATAGTACGTTGTCATCGTGCTTTTATGGTCAATCTCGCTCAGGTGGAACAAATCTCCTCCAATTCCCATGCCATGCAGCTCGTGATGCGTCATAGTCACGATACCATTCCCGTTTCGCGCAGCAATGTCAACAAACTGAAGGAACTTCTGGGATAACCTTATTGTTCTCTCAAATACTCCATGATACTTTTACGATACAACTCTGCAGGGTCTGTAATGCCTGTTGCGGAGAGACGGTCAAAGATCTGACAGAAAGTCTTTACGTCGGCATTGCTGAAGTTACGGTAATCTTCCGTTTTCTTGCCTGCTATCTTGCAATTATACCAGCAAGCCAGACTCTCGAAAGCACTCCAGGGTACGTAAGTCAAATCCTTCGTTGAGTTTAAAGTGCGTACATATTCCTTCATCTCTTCCACGATAGGATCGATACTATCCTGCATCAGGAAGATTCCGAACTCATGGCTGAACATGGCCAGTTGGTAGTCCAAATACTGATTGTAATAGACGGTATTGGTATTCTCGTTCAGGTTGTTGTAAGATGGGCCTTTTGCGCCTGCACGATACAACAGCCAATGATAGTCGCCTCTATTCCAAGTATAGCCAGTAACGCGCTCCCAATCTTTAACGAAAGAATGGTCCTTCATGTGTTGGCTCAGCTGATTCTGACGTTCCTCCATATCCTTCTTCGCCTGAGGAAAGACATCCTTGAGGTATCGGTCATAGTTATCGACATACACTTTGGCAATGGCATTGGCTATGTTCATGATCTCATCAGGCGAGTTATAGCTTTTGGCCATCTTCTGATATTTGTCCATCACTTTCTGAAGACTGTCCGAGTTGACGAATGTTTCTGCTGAGACCATAAAGAAGAACGTACCTGACAACATGCCGCCCTCACCTTGACCGAACGTTAGGTCGTCCTTGTATTTCTGCAAGGTATCGATAGCAGCCTTGGGCAGCGTATTGCCATATTTCGCAGTGTATTCTTCGTCAGAGAATCCCAGTCCAGCGAGTGTATAGAGATGGGTAACGTAGTTCACCTCAGGGCGAATCTCAAATAGAATCTGTACATCGCCAGCCTGTTTGGTGGGCATCTGTGAAGCAATGAAAGCCTTCAGTTTTTCGTTGAACATCTCAGGCTGTTCCATGTGGATGAAGTGTCCGCAAGTGGTCAGTTCGGTATAGTCGAGGTTGGGGTAGAGACGCAGCATCTTCTGCTTGTTGTCAGGATCAAGACCGCTATTCTGAGTACAGATGACCATCGCAGGCTGAGTAATCTGACGGTTCGGCCACCATCTCTTTTCAATAAGGTGTTGCATCGTGCTCGAAGCCACATATTGGGGTGTCTCAGGCATCACAGACATGGCATAGTCGTTAATCTCCTGAGGTGTCTCCTTACCAGCCAATGACGATACAAAGCCTGTAATCACCTCACGACAGTTATCTCCATCGAAGGCATGGCCGAACTGATTGACTGCCTCTACATACTCTGGAGTCTCAGTACCATCGTAGAAACAATATACACCGTCAACGTCCACCAATGCGCCTTTGTGACCTGTGGCCATCATCGTCTGACGACATACGGGCGTTCCAAGACTGTGACCTACAAAGACCGCATCCTTGATGCTGTTCTTATTCAGTACTTCATCAATGGCATGGGCAAAGAAATCAAGTGTGTATTCCACATGTGGCTTATCGCTTTGTCCGTATCCAGGCAGGTCGATGAATACGAGTTGTAGGTCTTTGGTATCACGGAAGGCCTCAAACTGCTTCTCCCAGGTGTTCATGTCACAACCGAAGCCATGAACGAAACAGATGGTCTTAGCATCAGCGCCAGCAGACTCATTCCATATTTTATAATGTACGCGAACACTATCGTCGATAGTTACGTATTCAGAATTCAGTTCGCTGAGTGTCTGCGGTTGGTTGCCACAGTTGACCAACAGCAGCGCAAAAAACAAATAAAAAACAGTTCTTTTCATACTACTTCTTTATCAATTTCATAATTCTTACAGGGCAGTCTGAACCCACTTCCTCCATCTTCTTTTTTTATCTTTTGACGATGCAAAAGTACAGAAAGTTGCGGATACGGCCAAATATCTGGGATGTTCTGCATGTTTTTGTGACGAATGGCACGCTTTATGTGGCAATTAGAAAGAACAGCCGATGCTTGCTGTGATGGCATGGCTACTGATTTCCTCGACATATTGGGTGAGGAATATAGTGTTTTCGAAGCTTGCTAACTGGTTGTACTCTTGGTGATGGTAGCCAACGGCGAGTGACAGGCTTTGGCCGCCTTTCAGCTTGTAGCTCACTCCAACAGATGGCGACAGGTAGAAACTTCCGCTAACGTGTTGCTTAGGGGCAAAGGCATGTCCGATGTTGCACGACGGGAAAGGTGTAAAGAGATGATGTCGGGTGAGAGATGAGAGATGAGAGATGTGAATAGAAAGTAGCCGGGGGAAAATTTTCCCTCGGCTACTTTTTCATGTGTGTAGTTATCTATTGGTGTCCGATAATATTAAAATTTTATGGAGAGGTGAATTCAAAAAGCAACGGCAATCACATTATCTGGTATTTACCTCGGACGACATAACCTTAGAATGAAGGCATAGTGGTAGGGCTGGTTGCCATCGATGGTGTATTGGGGCAAAGTTCGCTGGCCCCAGGTATCGACACCACCCACGCCGTGGATGTTGAGGTCTATATTGAGATTGACAAAATCGCCACGCTGGATGTCTTGGGGATGGCGGGGAGCGGCATCAAGATCCTCCTCGCCATAGTCCCAGGCACGGATGCAGAGGGGTTGGAGGCCGTCGATATGCAACCTCTGTTCGGCCGATGATATTTCGAACCAACGGATATCGCAACGGTTACCATTGTCCTGCGGACGGATATATTCCGTTTCGTAATCGCTGAGCGGCATTTCGTATTCACTGAGGAACGCGGAGTGCTTGCGGTCGGGATAGTTTTCCCATGGGCCGCGACCATAGTAGCGTATGTGGGTGTAGTCGGCAGGCAGACGCATCCGCATGCCGACTTTGGGGATAATGGGGCGGTCTGTGGCTGTCGGTTGGTAGTCCATCTCGACGAGAATCGTGTGGTTGTCGATGATGGTGTAATTGACGGTGACGTCCTTCACCTCTTTCCATTCTGCGGTGCGCTCAGCAAAATGGGCAGCGCGCTGGTTGTCGTTTTCTGGCTTCCAGAAGTAGGGCTCCAAAGGCCCTTGTAGCACCTCGCGGCCATCGACTATCCAAGAAGAGAGCGTATTCCCGTTGATAGTAACCTCTGCATTTTCATTAGACTTCTTAGCAGGCAAGAGCGGATATTCATAAGGCTGCAGCACGAACTGCTCGCGGGCCACTACAAAACCCTTCTCTGCCCACGGCTTGTCTTCTTTGAGACGAGCATAGACATTGAGCAGACGCTCTGAGCCATAGGTAACGGTATCACAAGTAATGTCATACTCGCTGGGGACGGTAAAGCTGTCGCGATTGATGATGCGGATCGTACCATCGTGCTCGTCGCGCTTGAAAGTGATCGGTTGGTAGACGTATTGCACCTCATAGTAATGAGGATGCGGTTTGCGGTCAGGCGCAACGAGGCCGTTGATGTTGAAGTTCCCGTCGTTGGGCTGGTCTCCAAAGTCACCACCGTATGCCCAACACTCTATACCATTATTTTTCTTGACAAGCCCCTGGTCCACCCAGTCCCAGATGGCGGCACCAGCGATGCTGGAGTCGGCATAGATGACATCCCAGTACTCCTGAAAGTTTCCCATTGAGTTGCCCATGGCGTGGGCATATTCGCGGGCGATGAGCGGTTTTTCGGTTTCCTTCTCTGCCTCAACCTTGAGCACGTCGGGTGTGGGATAGCCGAAGTCGTGAAGGGCTGAGTAGCGCGGATGGCAGTCGTAGAAAGGCAGACGGGTGCTATCAAGGGCTACGACTGTATCGTACATGGCCTGGATGTTAGGTCCTACACCACCCTCGTTTCCGAGGCTCCATAGGATGACGCAAGGATGGTTGAAGTCGCGTTTGACCAATGACTCCGCGCGGTCCACATGAGCGTCGCGCCATGCTGGGTCTTCGCCCATTTCATGATTGGCATAGCCGTAGCCGTGCGACTCCTGATTGGCCTCGTCCATGACATAGATGCCCCTGCGGTCACAAAGCTCATAGAGGTATTCGCGGTCGGGATAGTGGCTGGTGCGCAGAAAGTTGATATTGGCCTGCTTCATCAGGCGAAGGTCCTGTTCGTAAGTCGCATCGTCGACGTAGCGCCCTGTGCGGGGATGGTGATCGTGACGATTGACACCACGCAGTTTCACGTTCTTGCCGTTAATCTTAAACACCTCGCCAACACATTCCACGCGCTTCACGCCAAAATGGTAGTCGAAGTGCTCGATGGTGTTACCCTTTTTGTCCTCCAGTTCCACGCTGAAGGGGTAGAGGTTAGGCTTCTCGGCAGACCAAAGTCGGGGATTCTCCAGTGTGTAATGGAATACATAATTAGTGGTGTCGCCGGCGTTGACTTGCACTTCTGCCATGCCGGCAGATAGTTCGTCTATCATCATGACAGGACAAACAGTAGCCTTCTTCTTGCCTGTATTGCATATAGAGATGACTGCTGTCACTTCCGCCTGCGAAAAGTCAGCGTTAGGCACGGCCGTCACGCGGTAATCGGCGATGTGTACCAGCGGACGCACCCACAACTGCACCTCGCGGAAAATGCCCGACAGTCTCCACATGTCCTGATCCTCGAGGTACGAGCCGTCGCACCAGCGATAGACCTCAACGGCAATCTTATTCTTGCCGGCACGCATATACTTGGTCACGTCGAACTCAGCCGGCGACATCGAGTTCTGACTATAGCCCACCCGCTGTCCATTAATCCACAGATACATCGCCGAATGGACACCGCCGAAATGCAGGATGAGATTCTTCGAAAGCATCTCCTTCGTGACATCGACGAACGTCACATACGAACCCACGGGGTTGCGATTCTCATAGGCCGTCCAATTATTCGGTGGTTCGGTGGTCACGCTCGGCCGATTACGCACGAATGGGTAATTGATATTAATGTATATCGGCGTACCGTAGCCTTGCGTCTGCCAGTTGCCCGGCACGGCAATCTCGCCCCAACCGCTGACGTCGTAGTCCTCCTTATAAAAGTCCGCAGGCCTCTCCTCTGGATTCCTACTCCAATGGAACAGCCATTGTCCGTCGAGACTCACAATCTCCTTACACTCTTTCCATTTCGACGGCAGCTGTAGCGTCGCATGGCAAGGCAACTTGTTGATACCGAGCACTGCGGGATTCTCCCAGTCTCTCGTTTGTGCCGAAGCACCAAAAGCCAAAAGCCAACAGCCAATAGCCAAAAGCCAAATTCTTTTCATGATTATTTCAATTTGATGGTAAGATTAGCGGTGGACAGACTGCTTTTGATGCTTACTATTGCCTTGCCTTTGTTCTTATTGCTACGTACTACCAGCAGGGCGCGGCCCTTCCAAGTAGTTACGCGGGGTGAAGTCTTAGGCTCACGGTCTTGCAGGTCGGCAGTAGCGAAAGCCATCAATTGACCTTGTCCCTTTACGATAGCCTCGCAGGGGATGGCGGCATCGGGACAGACACGTCCCTCGCTATCGACAACCTCGATGGTGATGTAGGCCAAGTCCTGACCATCAGCAGTAAGGGCAGGTTTTTCGGCTGTCAGTCGCAAGCGTGCGGGTTCGCCAGCGGTAGTCAGTGTGACGCTTTTGCCTCCTGCCACAGCACGCAGTGTTCCTGCCTCGTAAGGCACACTGAACACCGCCTTGAATTCTGTGCTGAGATCAACATTCTTTTTACCTATTTGTTTACCGTTCAAATACAATGTTACCTCAGGAGCCTTAGTGTAAATCTCGACCTCGATGGGTTTGCCTTCCCATCCCTGCCAGTTCCATGATTCCCAAGTGGGCCATACGCTCCATGATGTCATATTTATTTTGCCACGATAGCCATCGGGCTCGCGTACGGCCATATATAAATTCTTTGTATTAGTCCACAACATCTTGCGATAATGACTGATGGGTTTGCGCCAACCAGTGATATCTACATCGCCGCAATAGGCACCATGCCACTCGGGCACACCACCATCGCGCCAGTGTTCGCCTGGAGTCTCGCCATCGTAGTAGTTACGGCCAATACCAGACTCACCAAGGTAGTCGAGACCTGTCCACACAATGTCACCAATGACATACGGATAGTCGTGAACAAGTTTCCAGTTCTTGAAAGCATCACGCGGATAACTCTCAGTCTGCCACATCACTCGCTTAGGATTGCGCTGATGATCGCTAGCATGCTTATGAATCATGTAGTTATAACCACCGATATCGAGTACGTCAAAGTGGGGATCGAAGATTTCCCAATCGCTATCCCAAGCACACAGGGCCTCTGTTACAGGGCGTGTGGCATCGTGTTTAAGTATTGCCTGCTTTAACAGCTTAGCGGTGTGAACCACACGGATGTCCTTACGTTCGATGACCTCGTTGCCGATGCTCCAGCAGATGATGCTAGGATGGTTGCGGTCGCGCACTACCATTGCACGGATATCCTCCTGATAGCAAGAGTCAATCAGCGTAGAGTAGTCGTATGTTTTTTTGGCTGTGCGCCATCCGTCGAAGGCCTCGCCGATAACAAGCATACCTATTGAATCGCAAGCATCGAGGAAGGCACGGGTGGTGGGATTGTGCGAGGTACGGATGAGGTTGAAACCAGCATCCTTCATCTGATGCACTTTACGGATCTCGGCAGCGTCGAAGGCCATAGCCCCCAGCACGCCATCGTCGTGATGCACACAGGCTCCATTGATGAGCAGAGGCTTACCATTCAACATAAAACCCTTCTCGGCAGAATACTCTATGGTACGGATGCCATATGTAACGGGCAGCACATCACCCTCGGCTTCGATAGTGGTATGGTACAGGTAAGGATCGTCAGGCGACCACAGGTGAGGGTTCTCCACATGCAGCGTCTTAGAAATCGGTTTGCGCGAACCATCATTCATGACCACCTCGGCCTTGATGTTTACTGTGTGGATATCTGGCGTAGTAACGCAAAGGCTCTCTTCGTCAATATACTGCTTACCTTTTGACACCAGCCATACGTGGCGATAGATGCCTGAGCCGGTGTACCAGCGACAGTTAGGCAGCTCTGAGTTATCAACCTTTACCAGCACCTCATTCAGTCGTTTGTCTCTATATAAATAAGGTGTAACGTCGACTGTGAATGGCGTGTAGCCATAGGCGTGCTGTCCAGCTTTCTGTCCGTTGATGAACACCTCAGCCTTCTGATACACACCCTCAAAGTGCAGTTTTACCACCTCGCCCTTGGGTGTAGCAAACATCTTACGATATTCGCCCTTGCCGCCAGGATACCAACCGCCATCGGTGCCGCTGGTGCCAGTAGCAGGGTCAGGGGCATAGGCAATAGCCCAGTCGTGAGGTAAATCTACGTTGATGGTCTTGCCATCGTGTGTGAACTGCCAGCCGTTGTCGAATAACTGCCGCTGTGTCTGTGCGGAAGCACCAAAAGCCATGAGCCAAAGGCCAAAAGCTAAAAGCCAGTTTCTTTTCATATCTTACTTGATTTCAATATCTCCATATCCCATGCGGTCGCCCTCTGCTAGGTGGTCGGCGTCGAATTTAAGGATGCGAACCTTTGTCGCAGGAAACTTGATGGTTTGCCAGATAGGGTTGTTCACGATGTTTGAGAACTCGCCAGAGGCCAACTTCGTCCAGTTTGCCCAATCGGTAGATCCCCAAAGGGTATAATGCGTGACAATGCCTGCCTTTGTGTTTTGGGGAGGTAAGTATCGGAACGTTGTCAATGTCTGCTCTGTATCCCAGTCAATCATCATCTGCGTGGGCGTGCTGAAGAAATAATGGAGCACCGACGACTTCTTCTCGCCGCTATCTGGGATGTCGGCGGTAAGCTCTGGAGCGAGGTACACGCCGAGCCTCTTGATCATCGGTGCGCACTTACTGTCAGTAATGGTAAAGCGGAGCTTTGTGGCCTTAATGGTAGGGAAGCAAATAATGCGTCGGTGGCCGATAGTGGTCAGCCCGTCGCCATTCTCCACCAGTTCATCTTTCAACGGCATCCACTGGTCGTCAACCTCTGCCTCTAAAGCAAATTTCTTTACTCGCTGCCCTTGCGCAATGTCTTCCTCGGCAAGGAAACGGTTACAGGCTGTGGGCTCCTTAAAATCAATGAGAGTCTCATTCCCCTGCGTCTTAATTTTGGCTTTCTTAGTGAGGTCAGTCTTAAACACTTCGTCTATCATCTTTTTAAAAGCGATACCGCGCAGACTGTCCGTAGGATGAATGCGTCCGTTCGGCGCAATGGGGAAGTTGAGCAGCAACGTCGAGTTGCGACCCACTGATTTATAATAGGTATCCATCAGTTTCGATAGGCTTTTTACGTGAGCGTTCTCCGTCTCATGGTAGAACCAGCCCGGACGGATACTGGTATTCGTCTCACCAGGCACCCATGAGTCGCCGTCCTCCAGTCCGTAGTGCAACATGGGCCACGTCACCTCGCCGTCGTGGTTCAGCAGACTCCAGTTGGTCTCTCCTACATTGCCAGCCTCGGTACCCACCCAGCGCAGGTCACCGCGGTCGCTGCCGTCGTTCCATATCAGACATTGGGGTTGTAATTGGCGGATCATCCTGTATGTCTCGGGCCATTCATAATAGGTGGTACGGTCTATCTTGCGCGTCTCGTTGGCACCACCATACCAGCCGTCACCACCATTCGCCCCGTCGAACCACACCTCGAAAATGTCGCCATAGTTCGTCAGCAATTCACGCAGTTGGTTGCGGAAATACTCCACATAAGCAGGACGTCCGTACTCAGGATGATTACGATCCCACGGTGACAGATACACAGCAAACTCAAGTCCTTCCTCGTGGCAGGCATCTGCCAACTCGCGCACTACATCGCCCTTACCATTCTTCCATGGCGAGTTCTTTACGCTATACTCCGTATAAGCCGATGGCCACATACAGAAACCACAGTGGTGCTTGGCGGTAAAGATAATCCCTCGCATCCCCGCCTGCTTACACACCCTCGCCCACTGCCGGCAGTCGAGATCCGAGGGATTAAACAACTTCGGGTCCTCGTTGCCGAAGCCCCATTCCTGGTCCGTATAGGTGTTCAGCGAGTAATGTATAAAAGCATACATCTCCATATCCTGCCACCGCAGTTGATTCTCCGTTGGCACCGGCCCGCAAACTTTCTCCTGCGCCCATGCCGTCATTACCAGCACGGACAGCAATATCGGAGCTACTATCTGTTTACATAAATTTGTCATAGGTCTGTATTTTGGCAACAAAGTTACGAAAAAATAATCAAAAAAGAGAGCCTGGCTCTCCTTATTTAAAGATTCTTTTCTTCCCGCCCATAATCAGCAGTCCTTTTGTGCCTGCAGCAACCCGCAGGCCAGTCATACGTGGTGACAAGGGACTGTCCCCCTGTCACATACATATGCTAACTGCTTCCCGTTTCTATGGATAATTTCTTTATGAAACATTTATTTTAAGCTCTTAGTTGCCTGCGATAATCTTGGGGAGTAACTCCTGTCACCTTGCGGAAGAGACGGATGAAATAACTATGATCGCTGATGCCCAGCATGTAGGCAACCTCTTTTACAGATCTATCGGTAGTGAAGAGCAGCAATTGTGCCCGTTCCACCTTTTTCCTGTTGATATACTGGAGGGGAGAAATGCCGAATTCCTGCTTGAAAAGTCGAATGAAGTAAGTCTTTGTTACGGATCATCTAGAACCGACCCGATTTTTTTTTGTAATATAATGAACCACTATTTACAAATAATTGTATACCTTTGCACCAGAATTCGAAATAATGAAGAAAATGAAATGGTTTTTGACTATGGTGCTGGCTTGCACGGTATATGGCAGCAGTGCGCAGCAGACATTAAGGGAGGGCCAGATGCCTCAATTGCCCGTCTTCCCAGAGATTCCCGCCAAGATGCCTATAGGCTCTGTGCCGATGGGTGACAGTGAATCGTTTGAAGAAGTGCAGCTCGACATCCCCATTACCGACGGGCCTTACAAAGCCAATTGGGCATCAATAGAACAGAACTATCCGGGCACGCCCGAATGGCTTCGCGATGCCAAGTTCGGCATCTGGGTACACTTCGGGCCTCAGGCTGCCGGAGAGAGTGGCGACTGGTATGCACGAAATTTATATAAGGAGGAACACCAGGCCTATAAGAACCATCTGAAGCGCTATGGACATCCCTCAGAGGTGGGTTACAAGGAGGTGCTGCGCGACTGGAATCCCACGAAGCTCGACCCAGAATATCTGACAAAACTTTACCAGAAAGCTGGTGCACGCTTCTTGATGATTCAGGGCGTTCACCACGACAACTACGACCTCTGGAACTCGCAGTACCAGCCTTGGAACTCGGTAAACATCGGACCCAAGCGCGATATCCTGCGCGAATGGGTGGATGCCTGCCATAAATACAATATGCGCTATGGCGTGACCTTCCACCACGAATATACTTGGTGGTGGTGGCAGACGGCTTTCGGCTCTGACAAATCGGGTGAGAAGGCAGGAACACCTTACGACGGACACCTGACACTCGCAGATGGAAAAGGGAAATGGTGGGAAGGCTATGACCTACGCCTACTCTACGGCATCGACCTGCGCGAGTACGAGTCAGTTGACGAAAAGGCTCATACAGGCTGGTCGCCTGCTAATGCAGGCATTTTCAGCCGACATCTGGACTATTGCAAGTGGTACGCCACACAATGGGCGCTCCGCATGATGGATGTCTGCGCCAACTACGACCCCGACTTCATCTATACCGACGGTACGGTGCAGGGACCATTTACGGGTAACGGCACTGGCACAGGTTACAAGTGCAACGCCATGCAGACGGTGATGGCCGACTACTACAACCGTCTGTTGAAGAAGCGTGGCAAAGTGGATGCCTTCAGCATCATCAAGTTCCGCAAACCAACAAATGGGGCTGTAAATACCGCCGAGTTCAGCTTCCCAGACACCATCAATGCCTCACAGCCTTGGATTCGAGAGGCACCTGTGGGCGACTGGTTCTATGCCCCCGGATTTACTTACGATTCTGGCAGTATGATACGCTTCATCATCGAAGCCATCTGCCGCGACGGCAATGCCGCCCTCAATATCCCCATGCGTCCTGACGGCAGCATCGAGGATGCCTGTGTCACTATGCTCGAAGAGGTGGGACAATGGATGCAGATCAATGGCGAAGCCGTGTATGGCAGTAAGGCGTGGCGCACGCTAGGTGAAGGTGAGATGAAAGATGGTAAACTGAAGAAGCTACCTGGCGGTGGATTGGGTAAACGTCATGCCGACTTTAAGTTCACGCCTCAGGACATTCGTTTCACCGTAGGTAAGGACGGCAGCCTCTATGCCTTCACTTTGGCTGTACCCGAGGCAGGCAGTCAGGTCACTATCCATCATTTAAGGAAAGGACAGGAGAAAGTCAAGAGCGTATCATTGTTAGGGTGCGACAACAAACTGAAATGGTACCAAACGGCAGAAGGTCTCGTCATCAACTGCCCAGATAAACTGGATTTAGCCACTTCATTAGTATTCAAAATCGCGATAAAATGACAGAAGGATATCATGTAAAAGAGTACGGACAGCCTATAAAGCGGTATGTCCAGACCATGGATTTGAAAAATGACCCGGAATTGATCGCGGAGTACAAGCGACGCCATAGTCAGGGGAAGGCGTGGCCAGAAATCCTGGCCGGTATCAGAGAGATCGGCATTCTCGACATGCAGATTTTCATACTGGGCACCCGGTTGGTTATGATTGTCGAAACTCCTGTAGACTTCGAATGGGAACAAGCAATGACCCGTCTTGCCACATTACCTCGTCAGCAGGAGTGGGAAGACTACATGGCCATCTTCCAACAATGCGCTGAAGGAGCTACCAGTGACGAAAAGTGGCAGATGATGGAACGTATGTTTTATTTGTATGAAAAATAAGCTTCTTCAAGCTTAATGTCCGAAACGTCCTGTGTATGCCATTTAGATGCCAGAGGGCACTACATCGTGCATGGGCGCGATGATGTAAGATGTGAGATGGAAGATGTCGGATGGATGATGTCGGATGAGAGATGAAAGATGAGAAATGTGAATAGAAAGTAGCCGGGGGAAAATGTGCCCTCGGCTACTTTTTCATGTGTGTAGTTATCCTAAATTTATGTGGGTGTTTATGTGGTTATTTCTGGGTAAAGAGCAGGGGCAGACCTGATACCTGCGTTTCGCTGACAGACATCTCCGACATGTACAATTTCTCGTCGCAAAGCCATTTCTCCCGCTTTGTGCAGAACAATTTAGGTCAGAAACCCAGCGCTTTCCGCACATAACAACGTCCTTCTCATATCATTTCGAGAGTCTGTATTCCAAAGGCGTCTTATCGGCAAGGCG
>Ga0265300_10003376_pt1 | contig 13130 bp, 12 predicted proteins | sample AusTroGonzalo_MG_FD_193482 | JGI IMG/M metagenome (GOLD analysis project Ga0265300, IMG submission 193482) | Bovine rumen microbial communities from tropical cattle in Woodstock, Queensland, Australia - Gonzalo_03 | ecosystem: Host-associated > Mammals > Digestive system > Stomach > Rumen ... | reverse complement strand
GTCGGACAACCTGCAATACACGAATTATTTTCCGTTGTATCATTACCACCACTTGGCAAACCATTATCAGAACAACTGACGCACGCACCCAAATTATTACGATATTCATTATTTGAACACGACAACAAACACGCACCATTCCATACACTGTATCCTTCGTCACATTTACAGCGCGCATTAACATATCCACCGATTGTTCTGTTTTTGATAATCGTCGATATTGAACTTTGTGCGCTATTAACCACCCCAATAAATGGATCACCCGATCTGCCATTTGATGAAGAATTTATAACATTATCAGAAATAAATGTAGAATTACTTGGGCAAAGTAATGATTGATAGAACAAATCAGAAATTTCACGAATTAAATACATTCTGCGTTCATTTTCATTATCTATATTTTCCAATTCCAACGCAACATCTGCATCATATGCAAACACCGCATATCCACATGTCAATGCAACGTTATAACATGCCCCCGTCATAACATTGTAAATGCTGTTTGCAGTTGCAGTGGTGCTAAGCGTGTTTATCTGGGTCACCTGTTGATTATAACAATCAGATATATCAGACAAACATGTTGATGCATAATCAGAAATTATCTTTGATTGTGCCGCTTTGATATTTACCATTACACGTTGAATATAATTAACAACAACTTCATTATATGGGTTGTATACGGCGGTTTTGCTGTTATCGCTGGTATATGTATAATATTGACATTTATCCAACACAGCGCGACATAATCCGCCATCTTTAAATGTTTGACCTTTGCCAATTTTGTTCATTAAATAATTCACAATGCACGCACCATCGTGTTTTTGACAAGTTGTATCGTTAACCGCCGCCTTGATAAAATCAGACGTTATATTTGAATTGTTGTAATCTTGGGTAAACGCAACGATATTGGCAATATTGCGTCCCAATACAACATTACCATTTTCATCAATGTAATTTTTAGTTGGATCAAGGCATTTTATGTATCCTTCGCCGCAAACCATATCGTCCAACATACATTCTTCCAATGCGCCGATACAACCACGCATATCATATTGATTTTTGTTTTGTAAAACGCTTAAACGTGCTTTTTGTAACATCAAATTTGCACTGCGCACATTGGATACCAATTGTTGATTTAATTTTTCCAAACCTTGTTCATAAGCAATACAATCTTTATCAATCGCCAAATCATAATTCCCAGTAATTTGAGATTCAGTTCCGCCTGCTTCTTTGCATTGATTCAATACAGTTTTACAACGTTTGGTTGCTTCCCTGTACAATTCTTTGCCGCGCTTAGAAGATATATCCCCCGCATTTGTTGAAAACAAATCAAGCCCGAATAAATCAGTGGAATCCGAAGAAAAATCAAATTCCATATCCAACAAAGAAGTTGAATTATCAGAATACAAACTGGTGCTGGATGCAGACGTTGGATCTTTTATCATATTTGCAATATCATCCAACATAGAACGTGTTTCACTGGTATCTTTGGTTTTGGACATTGCTAATTCCGCCTCAGTTTCATTCATAATCGCACGAATTTCATCTGCGGATAAACCGATATAGCGAATATTTTGTGCAACATCATTTAATTTAGAATTCGCATCTTCGACTGCCTTTTGCGCATTAGCGTACTTAGCCAGATTGGCAGAACAACTGCAACGTTTTTGGTTTGCATCCACAACCATGCAAAATTGATCCATACATTCGTTGTATTGTTGTTGGCATGTGCTGTTTAAATCTGATAATCTTTCAAGTTCTTCTTTGGCCTGGGCAATTGATTCAGCCGTAGGTTTCTTTTGTTGTTTCGAAGACGAAGAAAACAAAGACAAAGCACGTCCGCGAATATTGCGAATATTTTCATCTATGTTTGATCCGGTCTGTTTATCAGTTCCTATTATTTTTGCACGTCCGCCCACTTCCGCAGTAGAGGCGCGCAACACAACCCCAGCGCGCCGAACGGCAGGATTGCTGTTGATGCTGGCCGCGTCAGTGCGTTGATTACGCCCAACGTTATTTGCGACATCTTCAACACTTTGACGGGTGCTTGTTTTTCTGGATTCCCTAGGGACAACGTTTATTGTTCCACGTTGTGAACCGCGCGAAACGTTATCTGTATTTCTTGTATTGCGTGAAACACTGACCCGGCGCGCCGAACGGTTTTTCGTTGTTTCCGCGGTGGTAGATTCTGTTTTTTCAACATTATTTTTAACCGGAATTACGCGCGATATAACACCATCAGCACCAAATGAATTGGTGGCACACAAAACACCAATGAAAAAACCAAAAAATATCTTTTTCATCCTTAACACGTATTATATCACAAAACGAGCATCAAACAAAGCACATTTACAGTAAAAATCAAATAAAAAACCCACCGCGAACGATGGGTAAATATCAATAACAAAAAAGTTATTTTATTTCTTTTCGTCAGGAACCACAGAAACAGTTTTTCTGTCACCATTTCCGCGTTTGAACGAAACCGTACCGGCAACTTTGGCGAACAAAGTATGATCTTTGCCCATACCAACGTTAAGTCCAGGATGAACAGATGTTCCGCGTTGACGAATGATGATGTTACCTGGGATAACGCGGCTGCCGCCACTTTTCTTAACACCTAATCTGCGTCCGGCCGAATCGCGTCCGTTTGTTGATGCAGAACCAGCTTTCTTATGTGCCATGATAAAACTCCTTCATCTAAATTGGGCGGTTTAGGCCTTGATTGATTTAATTTTCAAAACAGTGATAAACTGACGATGACCGGCAGTTCTGCGATAATTTTGGCGACGTTTTTTCTTGAACACCAAAATTTTATCATCACGTTTTTGTTCGATTACTTCTGCGACAACTTTGGCACCTTCGATGAAAGGTGTGCCTGTTTTATCGCCAACCATTAAAACCTGGTCGAATTCAACAGAACCCGTGGCGTTTAATTTTTCAACCTTGATAATATCGCCCTCTGTAACGCGATATTGTTTGCCACCGGTTTGAAATATTGCGAATGTAGACATATTTTGCCCTTTGGTTTATTATTTGTTTGCTTTTAAATTTTCAATTTGTCGAAAATTTTATGCAAATTATACATATAAAACACCAAAAGTCAACAATTTTGTATAAATTTTTATGCAAATCGTGGCGGCATGATATGTTATTTTCGTCATTTTCCACTGGGAGAGGGTAAGGTTCTTCCCCCCATTGGGGGAGTGCGGCGCCAGCCGGAGGGGGGTTAACCCCCACCACCGCAAGCGGTCCCCCGCCCCCAAGGGCGGAACCGACACTCGGCATTAACAAACACAGGTTCCCACCATTGGGTGGAACCAGCGCATTCTGGAATAAAAAAACACCGCGGAAATTGCAGTGTTTTTTGTTATCTATCTCTATCGTATTTTCTATCTTCTCGGTCCAACCGTCTTTTTATCACTCCAGCCTTAGTAATTATTGTATTTGCACAATTGCGCACACTTTGTTTAGATTTTGTATCTGTCTTGCATTTCGGATATCTTTTTTTATCTTTATCATAATCAAAGTTTTCACACCCATCGATTTTTTCAACATCTTCCGTCTTCTCTTCTTCCATCGCGAATCTTGCTTTTGCCTGCGCATATGTTACCTGTAATTGTTGGCATGCCTTTGTTGGGTCGGAATCTATGATACCATTTATCAGGGCTACATTGGTCTGCAAACAATTTACAAATTGATCATATTCAGAAAAACTTAAACAATTTTGTGCACCATTGATGACTATATTACTATCACTGCTGATCAAACCAGATGAATCACCGTCAGTGGATGCGCCAGCGGCCTCCATATTCGCCAAAGATACCGCACGTCTTAATTGGGTTTGCAAACGACGTAATGTTGCCGCCAAATATTCGTATTGTTTATATAATTGTTGCGATAAAACGGTCACTTTCAATCCGACGATTTCTTTGACATTGTCACGATCGGTTGATTCTTTCCGATTTTCGCTATCACCCGCATTATATGCATATGTATCACAAATCGCATAAATCGGATTTATATACGGACATGTCTCTTCATTGGCTTTTCCGTTTTGGGCTAACTGATCTATACAAAGTGCGGCATCTTTTTCATCAAGTGCACGTGACAAAGCGGCCTTACGCAGGACGGATTCACCACTTGATGCCGAAGAACCAAGTGTTCCTTGCGTAACACTGCAATAACATTGCGCCCAATTTGCGTAACTAGCTCCTGTTGCACCCTTATCTTTTGTGTTACAGTTCGCGTCCGAATATCCGGAACTGGGTTCGGTCTGGCTAAGCCAGGCACTGATTGTGTCAACATCGATCATGGCCATTGCGTTTTGTTTTTTTGCACGACGTTTGAATATACCATTATTTACCACCGCACCATCCGCACATGCAATAATGGTTTTGTTGTCGTCACCTTTATCTTCTTCTGTCCATAATTTATAAATTTTTTGTTTATCGGTCACTATTCCTATACGTTGACATGGTTTACAATGCTTTTTTAAACAATTTTCCACCGCCTTATTATATTCTTCAGTTTTATCGGAAAAACCAATGTTAGCAACACAAACACTGTACTCAGTTAAGAAGCGCGTGTCTGTAACACCATTTTTTGTTACACTATGCTCACCACCGCTACATGTGTAAGGTATACCATTATTATCAGGACGTTGTATACTTGACCAAGCGTTTCCCCCTTGACACATATATTCACCCCAACGCTGGCAAGAATCGTCCAACATCATATATATATCGGACAAATCAATTCCGCCAACAAACATAGCATTTTCAATTGCATCATATAATTTATCAACCACTGTATCGTATGGGTCAACGAATTCCATTGCCAATTCACGCCATTTTTTTACGCGCTTTGGCCCCGTACAATTATTTCCACGTGAATCACAGCCCGCATATTCAAATGCATTATTCATTACGGTTTTAACTTTTTTAAGTGCGGTGTTCGCCTCTTGTAATTCGTTTTCAACCTCTTTCCCAACTTTTTGACGTTCCAACACCTGGGCCGACACACCGCGTTCGATTGCATCTATTTGGTATCCACTTAGATCCGATGAATTTGTACGAACATCAACCGATCCGGCATTCGATGAAGACACAGTATTTTGTGTCGTCGCACTATTCATTTTTTCCAACAATTCTGCATTTTGTTGCTGTTGTTGTTGCAATGCACGTTGTAATTGTTGTTGGGTTTGTTGATTTTGTTGTTGCAATTGCGATAACTGAGATTGCATTTGTTGTTGCATTTGTTGCATCTGCTGTTGCGTTTGTTGGCTTTGCGCTGCCGCGGCACTTTGTGCGGCCGCCGCGTTTTGGGCATTAACCTTTGCCGTAGAAGATGCCACCAATTGCGCAGCCATATACGAAACCAATTCGTTTCCGTATTGTTCGCATGTCTTGTTCATTTGGACACAGCCGGCAACAATACTGGTTGCGACGTTCAAATCGCTGCACCCGCCATTTGCACATTTCGGTTGCGCACAACGCGAAATCAAAGAATTACAATTTCCAAAATCAGCCTTTGCCGATGGGGCGGTGGCATCCTGACGTCCGTTGGTTGCGGATGCCCATTGGTTATTATATGCATTACTGGGGTTATATGCGGTTAAATTATGTCCGGATGTTGTTGCAACAACACCCCACGCACCCATGTCAACAACGGGCGCAACACACAAACACATTGCCAAAACACGCGATAATGTTTTCATTACTCTCTCAAATTATTATAATTTTATCATAAAAACAAAATCGTGTAAAGCAGAACATAATACACACACAAAGAAATTTTCAACACACCTTATTCCCCGCCCGGGGCGGGGTACGGCGTCAGCCGGGGTGAGGGTTGAATTTTAAACGCTCGTTTTTTTACTTGTCACACGTAGCATTGGCGTAGTAGGACAACCCTCCCCGTCTTGCTCCCGATGGTCGCAATCCACCCCGCCCCAGGCGGGGAATAATATTCTGAAGCATTGTGAAATCATCACACCATCTCCAAAACCCCGTAGTGTCAAATGAATTTATTTCCTGAAATTAAAAAACCGCCCGGATGGGCGGTTTGAATTTCTTTCTTATTCGGCCTTTGGTTTTGTCCAACCACGTAATGAATCATCATCAGCGGTTGTTCCAACAACTTCTTGCAAACATTTTTCACGCACCGCCGCCGATTTGTATTTATAATCAAATGTAATCGGCCAAGCCAAAGCGTCGACATCTGTTTGCGCCGCACCAGTGCCATACAAGATTTCACTTATAGAAACGACGTTACGACATTCGTTTGTTTTGAAATCATCAGTGTAAAGGCAATTGGTATTGTCCGCTTTGTCAATAACTGCAACCAACGGCGATTGCAACGGCGAACAAATCATAGGTTCATAACAATGTGGAACCTGGGACACTTGGGTACAATATGCCTTGATACGGGCAGTTGTCCATTTGTCTTCGTCGCTGTATTCTTCATAACAATCCCAAATTTCGCTTATACATTCGTTGAAATTATCCACCGCAGCGGTTGCATCAGCAAAAACCTGTTCTTCTTCTTCCTGTTTGAATTCAAGACGTTTTTGTTGTAATGCCTGTTGCGCTGCAATTTTTTGATAATTGATGTTTTGAGCGGTTTTCTTTAAATTTTCACCATAAACATCACATGCTGAATTCGCATCTAACAAATATTTTTGCATAATCGAACGACGGGCATCAGCCACCGGTCCACGTAATGTTGAATATGGATCAGTTGTTGAAGTGGTGGTTGTTCTGGATCCTGTGCTGGTTGTTGTGGTTGTTGAATAACCAAAACATGCCGCACTGGAATTCACAGATGCGCCACTGGATCCGCGTTCATTTAACACGACATCACCGGTTTCATCTACATGGATATAACTGTTGTAATTAAACGGACAATTTGATGTTGCGCCGTTTGCACATTTCGTGTGTGATATTCCATCAGAATCTGTCACAGTGCCCGGATTTCCGCAACCTTCGTAAATTCCGTTAAAGCACGAATCAAGAACACGTCCGCAAACATTATTATGTGCATATTCAAATAATTTATATCCCCATTTATTTGCCAATGCATCCAAAGAAGCAATTTCTTCTTTGTCTGTGATTCCTTGTAATGCGTTCACATAATCTGAAAATTCAGAAACCTGTACCACAAATTCATCGCTATCTGTGATTGTATATTGTTTTGCCAAATCTTTTGCATCAGCCCATGCCTTTAATTGCGCCAAAATATCCGATGACGAACCATCGATATTTTTAATATCGAATCCAAAATTGTTTCCTGAATCACTACAATAACTTGGCATAGCACATGTTGTTACAGCGGTGCCATCATCATTAAATCTTGGGTGAGAATCACACCAGGCTTTCTTGTCTTCTGCTTCTTTGTAGGACACGCAATTCATAACCTTTTCTGCATCGGTCAATGAAAACGCAGCGGCTAAATCATCACCTTTGCCTTTTGTTGCAATCAACAAAGATAATTGCCCGGATAATTTTATTAATTCTTCATTTGCCCTTTGCAGTGCATCTTCGGCAGCCAAGAAATTCGTGGCACGTCCAGCGCAAGAACAACGACCCTTGGTATCACTGCGCGCAGTGCAAATTTCATCCATACATGTATAATATGATGACAAACAATTTGAATATGCATCCGCAGAAATCAACCCAGTCGAAGAATCAATAATATTGGAATATGCCCCGGTGTATAAACTGCTGGCCAAATATGAATATGTTGTCGTACTGGCACGCGTTCCGGGCATAACATTTCCAGTTGTCCCCACACGCGACGATGCCCCAGTGCGCGCACGAACGGCACGCGAATTTGTATTACGCACATTTTTTTGTGTCCGAGATGCAACTTTTCTTGAATTAGTGTTCATTTTGCGTGTCGAATTTGTTGGACGTGACGCCACAGAACGCGTTCCCACACCACGTGAAACAACCGTTTTATCACCAGTTTGCGCCGATGTCGATTGGGCAACCGTTGAACGCGACACAGTCGAACGAGAAACAGTCCGTCCCGTGGTCCGATTATCGTAACGCGGGCTTTGACGACCAGATTGTTGAACATTTGTATTATTCGACACAATCGGATCTGCAAAAACAGAACGCATAGAAATAAACGTAGAACAAATGAAAAACGCAGTGGCCAAAAGAAACACCGTCCCCATTGCATTTTTGCAAGAATCTGTGTTGATACGAATTTTCATAAAAAATCTCCTGCCTTTTTATTGCACACAAAAGCCCCAATTTCTGGGAATTTGGGATACAATATTCCTTCACTTAAAGAAATTATAACATTTTTAAAGGTTTATGTAAATAATAAAAATCATGTTTTTGGTATAAAAACCGCTTTATTTTATTAGACATCAAAAACAAAAAAGATATAATCAAAATTGTGAACAAAGGTAAAAAGATGAAAGAAACACCATACACAAATAATCAAAGACAAAATCGATCATTAATTGTGCATTATTCTACCCCATTAGAAAGAATCTTGACCGTCATATTATTGTGCGCATTATGCGGCATCGGTATCAAAGAATGTAAACGTGCTGATTTAAGATTAAAACGCGACAAATACAAACACGAACGTTTTATGGACAGCATCAATAATATCCAAACTCAAACGTCAACTTTTGTTTTCAACAACCAAAACATAACAAAGAGATAAAACGATGAAAAAATATTTCTTAATTTTTTGTATGTTAAATTTTTTATCACTGCCGGCAATTGCAGATACGAATATAATGTTTGGCGATAAAATAAATTCTATGACTTTGTATCTGGCCCAAGGTGTTGGTTCTGGAACACTGTTAAAACTGGTCCAACCTGGTCTTTGGGATTTTAATCCACAAACAATTGCTATGTTGCAATACAGTCAACCTATAAAATTCTTTCGCTTAGATTCAAGATTGAATTTAAATGCGGCGCAAAATTTTGGATACAAATCAAGCGATGGGCTTAGTTTTTTTGCCATGGGTATTTCCGTAGATGTTGCTTTATTGCAATATGATGGCTGGTATTTTGGTTTGGGCATTGGGCCATATATGCGCGACAATCGTGACAGATGGGTGGAAAGCCGTTTGGTATTTGGTGAAAAAGTTTTCATCGGAAAAAACATAAACGAAAATTGGCATGTTGAATTGTTTACTTTGCATTTTTCAAATGGCAATTTTACACCTGCTAACGAAGGCTTCAATTTTGCAGGTTTAAGTGTTGGATATAAATTTTAATTATGACAAATTTAACAGATACAGATTTTATAAAACAATTAAATGAACACTTGAACAATGGCGGTGTTATTGCGTTTCCAACTGATACTGTTTGGGGATTGGGTGCATTGCCAAACCGCGCGGGTGCGGATGCTTTGTTTGAAATAAAGCACAGACCACACGAAAAACATTTGATAATTATGTCTGATACAATTGATCATATAAAACCATATATGTCAAATTATCCAGAAACAGCATTTGAATTAGGTAAAAAATATTGGCCCGGTGCATTGACCATTGGGATACCTGTTGCGGATACAGATACAATGTCATTTGGTGCCGTTCGTATTCCAAACTATAAACCATTTCATGAACTGTGTGCTGTGATTGATGGGCATTGTTTGGCAACAACATCTGCAAATATATCGGGACAAACACCATTAAATAATGTCGATGATATAAAAAAACAGTTTCCAAATATAATTGTTATTGATAATGCCTTTGATAAAATGGGCGGCGCCCCCAGCACGGTTGTTATACTATCAGATAATAAAATTAATGTTGTTCGTCAAGGTTCTGTTATTATCGATTAAGAAATCATACCTGTGGAATAAATTTTAAAAAAATGCATAATGTAATTGTCTATGACACACGGCAACCCCAAAGAAAACTTTCGACTGCGGGTTGAGTCACAGGCCATCAATGTCCCATTACCGTGGTTCGGGGCGTTGAAAAAAATCCCGCCATTTATTTGGCGGGATTTTAATTAGAATTCACATCCGTTATCACAGGCTTTTCTGACCCGTGTATAAGTATTTGATGGAACATATACGACCACAGGTTCATATTGTTGGACTGTTTCACGAACAAAGTATTCACGTTTTACAACAGATTCCATTGGTGCATGATTGTATGCAGTGACCACAACAGGTTGAACATAAGAAACCGTTTGCTTGGTTTCAGAAACAATTTCTGTTGTGTCTTCTTCACATTCAATAACTGTCACCACAGCATGATTTTCAGACGCAGCCTTGTCCAGCGCACGACGCATGGACGCTTCGTCGCAATTATCTACTTTGATTTTATAGTAATCCGCAACGGCAACGTTTGAAAACAATGCAGCACACAAAGACAAAAGAACAATTTTTTTCATTTTTAACCCTTTTTTCTGCCTTTCTCTCTGCCTCTTTGCGAAACATTTTATAATATATTTTTTTATCTGCAACAAAAAAACTCACGCTTGACAAAACAAAGAAAATGTGCTAAAACAACATAAAACAAAGAGGATTTTTATGACTAAAAAACCTGATCTTGCATATGAAATTATAAAATATAACCCTGCGCGTGAATATATCGGGGAATGGACACCAAATAATCTTCACAACAAATATAACAGGGCGCGCAAAGATCCGACCAAACCTATATTGTTTATACAAACAGGCAAATTATCTGCCACAATGATCACGGATGCGATATGGAACGAAATGTTGTATAACCCAATTCGTTTTGGCGAAAAAAATCCTTTTGAACACGATGGAAAAAACAGCATCGCAACATTTTTGGCGAAATATCCATCTTTTAATGACAAAAACGAAAACGTTTTGTTCAATATTTCATATAAATTGCGTGGCTTTTTGCATTTTATTGGTGAAATTTATCCTGAATTCTATACCAAAGATGAAATAAATGATTACAGCATAATGATAAAATGCAACAGCAACCAAAAGGTAAATGATGGATATATGGCGTTGGCTTGTTTGGTTCGCTGTGTCCGTTTGGTCGCACAACAAAATATGAAAGATTATAAAACCAAACGCTATCGCGAACAAATTCAACAAGTTGTTAAACAGCGTCATCCGAATATGGTACGCCCAAATCACTATTTTAATTTTGTTGCCATAGATCGTATCAAACAACAAAAAAATAATTTGCGTGAACAAATCAACTATAAAAATACTGAAATTTACGATACATCTGTTCGTATAAAAACATTAAACGAATACGATCCACCTGTGGATACAACCGCTGAACGTAATTTGCTAACCAAACAGTCTGCAGATTTACAAAAACTCGAAGAAAAACTTGCATATATAACAAAACAATACGAACAAATGATTACGCCACACAAAGAATATGAATAAAAAAACGCCGATTTGGCGTTTTTTTTATTTAAGAAAATACCCCTGTGGCATCCACATAAAAAACTTATCAAAATAATTGCATGAAACCTGTTTTTGATTACAAAGGCTCTATTATTTTGGGCATGCACGATGCGATTGTGTCTTTGACCGGATTAATCGCAGGTCTATTTTTTGCGTTTACAGACACAAAAATTATCGTTTTATCTTGTATAATATCATCCGTCACCGCCAGTTTATCCATGGGCGCCGCAAATTATTTAGCAGTAAAAACCACAAACAAAAAACACGCGCTTAACGCGGCATGCGCCACAGGGTGTGCATATATGATAACCTGTTTACTTTTGATTTTACCTTTCTTTGTATTTTACAATAAAAATACCGCAATTTTATTTGTTTTAATTGTAAGTATACTTATTATTTACTTGTTCAACATGATTTTTTATAAAAAACAGCAATTTTATAAACATTTTTTTGAAATGTTAACAATATGCCTATGTGTATCGATATTGGCTTTCATTATTGGAAATTTTGCAAAATATATTTGAAATTATTCTTCAAAAGCAACCATATTCCATCCATATGGTTTTTCAGGCGTTCCTATGACGCTATATGTGCCGCCATGCAAGAATCCGGTAAAGCCGGCCTTTTCGTGGAACAAATATACGTTTTTATTATCATTTGCTAATTTGTCAAAATCAATTGGTTTTCCATTTTTATAAACCAAATCTTCATTGGTGTGATCTTTTGGTTTTGCGCGTTGTTCCAAACGTGCCACAGTGGCAGGACATTTATAAATCAAATTATATTTTTCTGTGCGCGCGTTTTGTGTTTGTACATATTCCGCACATTCTTCAGGTGTTTTTTTGACACGCCTTAAACAAACTTTTAAATCTTGTGGAAAATCGGCGAATTGTTGTTGACATGATTCAACGGTCACACAATCTGATGCGACTAATTTACCCTGTTGATATCCAATAACTTCACAATCAGACACATCAACCGCCGCAAAAGACAATGCGGGAAGAAAGCAAATCAAACAAACAAATAAATTACGCATAAAAAACACCTTTCCTTTTCAGAGTATTATACCACATTTTTTATAAAACGTATAATAATTATTTTTATCGATTTTGAAATTTAGTTATACTGTCACACAAATTATTTATTTGAGATTGCGTTTGTTCGTATTTATTTTGCGCAGCGGCAACAGTATGTATATGTTGTGGTTGCTGTTTGTCTGTTTGTTTTTTACCCCCCATTATCATACCGATCCAAATCAAACCTGTGACACTTGATGTCATAATTAAATATTTAAAAACAGTGTGTAAAAAATTATTATCCGTATGATATATTTTTTTATATTTACGACGCACCAATAACTTTGTCAAAGACGACATAGGGTATTTATTCAAACCAATCTGAATATTACCATCACGCCAAAGACACGTTCCGTCCATAAATAAAATACATAAATCGTTGTATTTATATTTTTCGTGATTGATTAATGCGAATTGCGCATGTCTATTTATTTTACGTATACTACTATCAGGCTCAGGTTCTTCTTTCATTAAAATTCCTTTACAATTATATAAATTGCAAATAAAAGAAAACAAGTCAATAAAAAACCGCCACACGGGCGGTTAAATTTCGGTTTTTATATCTATCTGGATTTAATTCTGGCGACGACCTACTCTTCCGTGGCTTAAGCCAAAGTACCATCGGCGATACGGCTTTTCCCTGTCTGGTTCGGAATGGAACAGAGGGTT
>Ga0265300_10003375_pt1 | contig 13139 bp, 2 predicted proteins | sample AusTroGonzalo_MG_FD_193482 | JGI IMG/M metagenome (GOLD analysis project Ga0265300, IMG submission 193482) | Bovine rumen microbial communities from tropical cattle in Woodstock, Queensland, Australia - Gonzalo_03 | ecosystem: Host-associated > Mammals > Digestive system > Stomach > Rumen ... | reverse complement strand
GATTTAAAAGCCCCGGCTATCGAGCCGGGGCGTTTTATTATAAGGATTCCATTTTCAGCGGTGGCATTTGAAGGCCATCGTGGATTTTTTCAAAAGATCCGTGGTATTTCCCGTCGCTATTACGAGTAAATTCAAAACGAGTAACCATGGCGTAACTGAACATGCCTTCGACAAATATGTTGTCTGGTAGTCCGCAACGAGAGTGCTGCAAAGAGGCGATTACGCCAGCATGTGTAATGCACAGAAATTCACCATCGTCTGGGAGCGTGTCTATGAACGATCCTGCGCGTTTGTCTATATCGTAAAAGTTTTCACCGTTAGGGAACCTATAGCCGCGGAGGTCGCTTGTCCAGGCATGCATCTCAGAACGGGGGACCGCCGTGAGCTTTTGACCTTCCCATGAGCCGAAGTTGAGCTCAATGATCGCGGGTTCTTTTTCGACCGGGAGCCCCAGTAACTTGGATGCTTTGTCGGCGAACTTGACGCAGCGGATGAGCGGGCTTGAAAACAAACGAGTTGGCTTGGCTCCTTTGTTTGTGAGAGCCTTGAGTGCTTTGTCTGATTCTTCTTCGAACGTGGGGGAGACGTCAAAGTCCAGTCTTCCGTAACAAACATCATTGGGGTTGTAAGGCTTAGTATGTCGAATTGTCCAAAGAATCATATTTACCCATAAAAAAACGCCCTTGGCGGGCGAAAAAAAAGTCCTAGGCTACCTGAGCACATAAAGATCCGCAAGTCCGTTGCTGCTTTCGCCCTGGCGAGTTGCCCGCAAATAATCATTGCGCAGGGCCTAGGACCCCGAAATATAGAATCAAGGTGGTCATTTTTCAAGGGCGATTCGGTTTTTAGTGGAACAAATTATGTTATATAATACGCAATGTGTGTGATAACTCTTAAAAAGTGGTCAAAAATACACCTTTTTTCATACATTTTTTCGTAACGAATGTTTTACTGTTAAAAATTTCTTACTATATTCAGTATAGGTGTTTGAGTGTATAGACTTTTTTTGTTGGGGTCTGTTATGAAAAAAGGAAATCTGTTTTTGAGAACTGTATTGAGTACAGTCATGACCGCACTAGGCATGGCGGTTCCCGCTATGGCCGATGATGAAGAACCTGCTATTGAACGTGATACAGTCAAATTGGATCCGTTGTACTTTATAGAAGATGGATCGGCTGTTACGGATGAAATCAAGGGCCAGCGCCTCTGGAACGAGCTTATGAAGTATAAGCTCTGGGGTACTGATTCTGTTATTTTCAATAAGGGCGGTTTTAGAGTTGCAGAAACGAGTGGCTATACCGGTACGGCCAAAGGTAAGGTCATGTTCTATAACGGAGGGCATACATTAGGTGGTCCTATCGTTTCGGGCAATGATCTTGATTTTGGTTATTATGGTGGTGGCGCTAATGGCGATACTTTGTTAAAAGGACCTGTACGTGCAGGATGGTTGACGCTTACCAATTGGTATAATGCTCCAGATTCGAAGTATGAAGGTATATATTGCTTTGATGGACAAATATATTTTCAAGACCCAAATCGTTTTACAAATCCCAATAGAAGTGAGTATAGTGAAGGGGACGCTGTTGTTGTCACAAAACGTTTTATAGCGAACGTTCATAAGGGTAAAGGAAAAATTTATGCAGACTGGGACAAAGATATGACTGTTCCAGACAATCCTGAGCTGGTTGTTCCCGGTTTGCCTGATTTGTTCAATAATGATGGTACTGGTCTTGATGGTCATTTTGCAGATTGCCCCAAAGATTCAGTTCCTGAACCAGAACGAAACCTAACCGTTCCTGTCCTTAATACGTCTGATATTTTGTGGGAGCCTGCTATTAAACTAGATAGCGGTGTAGGACAAATTCACTTTATCCATGTTCCTCCTATAACAGAAAACGATTTGAAACAGTCCCCCAAAAAAGTGTGGTATGACAAGTTTGTAGAAGATATTAGTGTAAGTGGATGTACTGGCAAAATCATATATATTTTGATGCCTTCTGCAGCGCATAATGCAAATAAAAAAGCAGGGCGTTTAACTCGTATTTTTTCGAAAGATGGTTTCCACTTTGATGCTTCTGCAAATGACATGAAAATTCAGGTGGCTTATGTCAATGAAGATATCTCTTGGAATGATGAGACTAATTCTTGGGATATTGTTATTGATCCTTCTAAAACAAGCCAAGATAATGGAGTTTGGAGCGGTCTAGAAAATTTAACCTTAAATCCGGTTCCTGCTTCTAGTTATGTTGGCAATGTCATGTTTTATACAACTGCCGATGTTCACTGGGATCCTTTTATAGGCAAAGGTGGAGAGCCTTCTGTCGGAGCTAGTTTCCAGGGCTCGTTTATTACAGCGGGTGACTTTATAATATCGGATCATCTTAGTGTTGCAGGACAGTTAATTGCTGGGAAAAAACTCAAATTCGAATCTGAATTTAGTGGCGATTTCCACTACGTTCCTTTCAACTCTCCCGAGATCAAGACTGACGTCTTTGTCAAGGATGTGTTTAAGGAAAAGGGCGATGAAACGGTGGGGTATCATTGGTATCCCATGGATTTCTATTTGACAGATATTCCTAATACCGAAGTGTCTTTTGAATATTGCTTTGAATTCTTCGGTAACTTGGGTGATGATGCAAAAGTAAAATATGAAAGATTTTTGAGTCCAACGGGAACATTTGGGACGAGGGAAGACTTGGCCGAAAACCCGGCTAACGAAGACGATCCTCATTTTATGCCGTTTTGCAGTGAAGGCCAGACTAAAAAAATCGTCATCAGGAAAGGCTCTCGTAAACCAGATGAACCTTCTTATATTTCTGTTGTCGAAGATGGTACGATTGAAGGTGATGAATACATGTTGTTCAAGATTATGAACTTGAATGGCGCCATTATCTCTGGTAACAAATTCGAGGGCGGTCTTTTGGTTAAGCTTCAAGATTCAGACAACAAGCCGCCTCACTTTATGGATTTGGAAAATGTCAAACTCGCTGTTTATGAGAATGAAACAAAGGCTGTTGCTGGTACGCTTAAGGCTGAAGATGACGAAGGCGATGCATTTGGCTTTGAAATAGTTGGTGGTTCTGCTGAAGAATTGTTCCAAATTAATGATAAAGGCGTGGTTTCTATGAAAAACGGTGTTGATCCGTTTGATTATGAAGCTTGGAAGGCTGCCGGTACAACGCTAACCCTTGATATAGAAGTTTGCGATACAAAGGATACGCAACATAGTACGTTCCTTTGTGATAGCCGCACGTTCACGGTTAGCATTATTGACGTTAACGAAAAGCCATACTTCGACTACGCCGCAGATGCGAAAAAGGAAATCAAGATTGCTGAAAACTCAATGTATGCTGATGAAGCGGTGAAAACGGCGGATCTTGATACCTATATTGACAAATTGGGTATTGTTGTTAAAAATTCGAAGTTTACGAAAAATGAAGTCGTAGTGGTTGGTGGTGATGTCGATGACTTTGGCGTTTCCAAGGCTGGTGTTATCTACGCAAAGCATAATCTTGATTATGAACTGAAGAGCACGTATAAGATTACATTGCGAGTCCGTGATGTGGATACGGAAAATTATCCGGATCTTTATGACGATATGGAATTTACCATTACCGTAACGGATGTCGATGACGGTCCGAAGTTTGAATTTGCCGCCTACAATGGAACTGTTGATGAAAACTCCGTCGCTGGTACTGTAGTCGATTTAGACCATGCTATCGTGGCAAAATCAACTCTTGAAGATGCTACGATTACTTACAAGTTGCTTGATGAAACCAAGTCGTTTGTAATCGACCCGGTTACGGGCGTCATCACGGTGGCTGAAGGTGCAGTCCTCGATTTCGAAACGAAGGATACTTACGAGATGAAGGTTGTCGCTTCTGATGAATCTGGTGTTGAAGGTCAAATAGTGCAGACCGATACTGCCGATGTTATCATCAAGCTTAACGACTTGAAGCATTACCTGAAGGAAACTGTATTCGAAATTGCGGAAGATGCGGCTAAGGAATCTAAAATTAAGCCGTCGCTTGAAACCACTGAACCTGGCATTGTTGATGATGCCAAGTATACCTACTATATCCTCGACGGTTCCAAGGAAGTCTCTTCGAACAAGGTCTTTGAACTCGATCCGGAGACTGGTACGTTCTCCGTTGTGGCCGGTCTGGATTATGAGACGAAGGACTCCTATTCCATCAAGGTCCGTGTGAAGAATGCTATTGGCAATTCTTCTGATACAACAGTGACGATCAATATTATCGATGTGAATGAAGCTCCGTCTATCCATGTGGATACAATCTATGTGAAGGAAAATCATCCTGTCGATGAACCGTTCAGCACTGTCAAGACGGATAAGGACGATCCGGATACAAAGAATCCTGATTTCCGCAACAATGTCTATACCAATACCGATGATGGCAAAATCTTTAAGGTCGATTCGAATGGCGATGTCATTCTCCTGAAACCTCTCGATTACGAAGCTGATTCTGTCTATACGATTGATGTACGCGTAAGCGATAAGGAAGACAATACGCTGACTTCGACCAAGAAGGTTGTTGTTAAGGTTGTGGATGTCTATGAAAAGTCCGAAGTCGAAATTACGCGTGTCGAAGATAGGGATTCTATCTATCTCAAGCCGGATTCCGTCTTTGTGAACGATTCTGTCGTGAACATTGAATGGACTCGTGACGGTAAGATCGATTCTAGTGTCGATTCGCTTAAAGAAGGCTGCAATGTCATTATCAAGAAATTCCATGACAAGACTAAGAATGATCCGGGTGCCGATACGGTTGTCGTTTGCTACAGCTCTGCCGCTCCGATTGTGACGGTCTCTGCCAATGGTGATGATGTTACTGCAGATAACATTTATACAGTCGTTGAAAAGGCGACAAAGAACGATACTGCTGTTTACGTGAATGAAAAGAAGAATGATATCAAGGTAACTGTCAATGACACTGCGTCTCATGTTACTAAGTCGTTCACGGTAAAGCTGGAACTGGATACGGTTGCAGTCTCTTCGAAGAATTTCAAGAGTCTCAAGAGTGTAGCGGACTCCGAAATTACTCGTAAGAAGAATCCTGATTCTGGAATTACATCTGTTCCTGAAAATGGAACGACCTATAAGAATTCTTATACGGATGAAGTAAACGGCGTCAAGGTGACGGTTTCTTACTACACCGATAAGAATGGTAAGGATGTCAAACGTTCTGTTATCACTTCTTCTGGCAAGACGAAAGATCTCGCTGTAATCGAAGTCTCGTACACGACAAAGGTCAATGGCAAGGAAGTTACGATTTCGTACTTCGCCGATGCGTCGACGGGTGAACGTGTCACGCTGAATACTGGCCTTACCGATAGCGAGTCTGTGCTCTCTGCAGATGGCGAATACGTGACGGCTTCGTACAAAGTGTACTATGACTATGTTGACAAGAACGGCAACACCGTCGAAGTCTCTTACTATCTGGATGATAAGGGCAATATCGCGAAGAACAACGAAGGAAACATTGGTTACAATGTCGCTTATACTTACGTGAACAAGTATGGCAACTCTTCGAAGAAGGACGTGTTTATCGTTCTTGACCAGAAGGGACCTGTTGTAAAGATCGTTTCTCCGCGTGAAGATGACGTTCTTACCGCAAACTTTGCTGTGGTCAAGTGGACTGTCAATGGTGAAGAACAGGATACGCTCCGCGTTCAAGGCCTTGACAATGGCGTGCAGACGATTGTCCGTGTGTTCCGCGACAAGGCCGGCAACGAATCCCGCGATTCTGTGCATGTCTTGGTCAAGAAGGCTAAGGACATCAGTATTGATGTTGAAAAGCCTGTAACGAAGGTCGATCGCGACTCTGTCGAAAAGTACTACAAGGACAGCAAGCCGAGTGATGACCAGACTTATAGCGTGACATTCTTCAACTATGAAAAGGACGCCGAAACTGAAGCCATTGTTGGAATTAAGGGCAAGGCCAAGAAGGGCTCTGGCGAAGAACCGTATTCTGGCTTGAAGGGCCACCTCGGACCGACACTCAAGGTCGACGCTCGCGTTCCTGTGGTAAGTGCTGTGGGTGGACTGGCAACGCTGGACGACATCATGAGCAGTGATGGCCTTGTGGCCGTGGAAGGCGTTGATGCCGCTAACGGTAAGAAGATGGCTGTGGACGAATACGTTGAAAAGCACTGTACCGAAGAGTTCAGAAAAGCTTTGAAGAAGTCCAAGGATTACAGCCACATGAACCTTTACTGGACGACGCTCAAGGTTAAAGTCTGGGTGTACTCGAATACGGGTGTGTTTACGGACTACTATAGCTTTGACTACGACCTTGATGATCCTGAATATGTGAATGAAGCTGGGCTTCTGAAGTTCTACTTCGAACTCAAGCCTGATGAAAACGGTGACGTGAGAACTAAAGATGGACGTCTCTATGGCACCGGGGCTTACCTCTTCAAGACCGAAGTCAGGATGAGTTCTAAGCTTCGCTGCGACCTTCCGCCGATATCCGACGAAGGCAAGAAGAAGAACTCCGTTGTTAAGACGAGCGACGACTTGCTCAAGTCGTTCGGCTACAGACGTCCCGTTAACAAATAGGTGCATCGCCTGTTGATAAATTGTAGGGTGGAACTTCGGTTCCGCCCTTTTTTCTTATCCACGCCTAATGCTAAGCTCATCGATAACACTGAACGTTGCTTTTCATCCTGTCATTCGCTTCTTCGACATCCTGACGCCACGTTTCTTGTCATCCTGACGCCGAAGGCGGAAGGATCCAGTGACCTTCCATAGCTCATATAATACGCATGATACAGATTCTGTAAATCAACTCCTGAAAATCGGCAAAAATGATACTGAAATCTTACAATTTTACAAGATTTCACATTACTTTAGATTGAGCCGTTACTATATTTCATTAGAAAAGTGTTTGGATGATTTGGGAAGGAAACTGTGACAAATTTCTGGAGTGAAATTTGTCGTAGCAAAAGGAGCATAAGGTTATTATGTGGTTTGGCAAATTAAGTCTTAAAGCTGCAGCTTTAGTTCTGTTTGGCGCTGTTTCGTCAATGGCTGCAGAAACAGCTGTTGCCCCAATGACATTTGGGGACACAAAAACGGATGTCAACAACTGGAACTACCTGACTCAGTATAAGCTTTGGGGTACCAATGGTATCGAACTGGGCAATAGACCTGGTTTCTATAATCCAAATTACTTTAACAAAGAAACTGGAGTCATGACTTATCCAGCTAACTTTCCTTTGTTAGACTCCCTTGGTGCTGTGGGTACTAATAAAACCCTTTCCTCAGTTGGTGATGGCGGTTGGCTTGATGGCCCTGTTGTTGTCGGTGGAAACATTACTAATAAAGGACAGAACTTTGAAATTTTGACAGGCCCGATTCGTACAAACGGCTCTAATGCGGCTATTGTTCGTGATGGCGTTCTAAGCTGTCGTTTAGACAATACGACTGGAAATTGCAGTCCTAGTAAGGTTCCTGATTATCGTTCTACAATCAAGGTGCCGACCTTGACGGGTAGTATTACATGGCGTTCCGCCATTACCGTGCCCAATAGTCAAAGGTACACGATCGATGTCAATTCGATGTGCTCGGGAACAGGAACGTGTGATATCTACTATGAAGCCATTAATTTTGAAAATGATGGCCGTCTTGTTGTTTCCATGCCAGATGATGGACGCACGACTCGTATTTTTACGAAAAGCTTGAACATGAATACTCATCCCCAGATTGTTGTTCGTTATCCGAGCAAGGGTGATCTTAAGGCGAATGAGTATGATGGTAATTTGCTGATTTATGTTAATGGTGATATTACTTTTGTGAATACGGATAATGCGGACATGATGGGTACCTTGGTCAGTAATGGTACCATTGAAATGCGCTGCAATATGACGGTTGCTGGACAGTTTATTGCAAATAAAATCATTATTGGTAATGAAATCGAAGCAAAGAAGTTTACTTTTAAGCCGTTTAACAAAGTTCCGGAACTTGTTGTTGGTAACAATTCAAAGAAGATTACGGAAAATGACAAATGGTATGATCTCGACATTGTGTTGAATGGCGATGAACCGGCTACAGAAAAAGTGACTTTTGATTATTGCTTTGAATTCCAGTCTGCTAGTGGTGTTCAGAACACATTTGCAGGCTATCAGGATGTTGGTGCTGCAGATGACTCGCACAAGTTCCCGATATGCAATAAGGGCGAAGTCGGAAAGGGCGAAATCCCGGTTGGTGAAACTCAGGCTAAAGGTATTGGAATCAAGCCCTTGCTTGATGGTCTCGTAGAAGATGATGAAGCTCTTTGGTTCCAGCTCAAAAATATCCAAGGTGCCAAAACATCAAGTGATTATGAAGATGGCAAGGGTTACAAGATCTATATCGTAAGTAAGGATGTTGCTCCTTCTGTTTCTAGCCTGCTTGTTATTAAAGTCAATGAAGATAGCAAGTACACGTTCTCGAAGAATGATTCTAAAAATGAATTCAAGTTCAAACATGATACTCAGTCCTTTGCTGCTGTTATCATTACAAGTCTCCCGACGGCAGGTTCTTTGACTTTGGATGGTAAGGCTGTTACAAGAGATCAGAAAATTGTTGTAGGTGATCTTGGCAAGCTTGTGTATACGCCAAAGGCTGATGAATTTGGCAATAAGTATGCCACGTTTGGTTATAAAGTTGTTGGCGATGGTACTGGCACTAATACCTCTGAACCGTACACTGCTACCGTTAATGTTGTTCCTGTTAACGATGCTCCGACCGTTTCGACTAATAGCAGCAATGAAGTTGTTTTTACGGTAATGGAAAAGGGCGACCTTGCTGGTGGCAAGATTACCGTCGGCGATGTTAGCAATGAAAGAAACGTTGATACGTATACTTACAATTTGGTGAACGTTTCTGGTTCCGATTATGATGCCTTTAAAAACGCTTTCTCCATTGTTAAGGGCAGCGATCAGAATGCAACGCTCAAGGTCAATTCTGGTGTTACTCTGAATTATGCGACAAAGAAGCAATATGTCGTCTATGCTACAATTTCGGATAATGCTGCAACAGAAACGGAAACCGTTACAGGTGGCGGCAAAAAGTCTACGAAGCAGTTCAAAATTGTGGTCAATATCAAGAACGAAAATGATGCTCCGACGATTTCTGCTCAGACCTTTACGAAACCAGAAAAGAAGTCTGATGGCAGTGATTGGCCGAATGGCGAAAGTGTCGGTAAGGTGACCACCGCTAGTGACCCTGATGGGGATCTGTTGACTTTCACAGCCCCATCCAATGTGCCGTTTAAGTTCAAGGATGGAACGAACGAACTTGTTATTACGGATGGTAGTCAGCTTGATTATGAAACAAAGCCGACTTGGACTTTCAAGGTGACTGTCACGGATGGTGAATTTTCTGCATCCGCTAATATCACTGTGAACTTGACTGATGTCAACGAACCGCCTCCGCCGCCAATAGTTGATAAGAACTATTATATTGACGAAAATTCGGACAAGGGAACCACTTTGGGTACATTTAAGGTTACCGATGCCGATAAGATTTCTGGCTCCTATGAAACGCTGACGTATGAGATTTCTGGTGAGTTGACTGGTGCTGCCAATACGAATAAGACTTTGACTAATAAGTCTTTGAAAGATTTGTTTACCCTCACTCAAAAGAGTGTCGATAGCTCCACAGGCGAAAGAACTGTCGCTATTGTGGTAAATAATAAGGCTTTGCTTGATTACGAAGAACTCTATAAAACGAGTACCGGTAATGCAACTTATGTTGCGACCATTAAAGTCACGGATACGAAGGGCCATTCTGTTTCTAAGACAACAAATATTACCATTAGAGACGTCAATGAATCGTTGACAGCTACGGGTGGTACTTTCTACCTGCAGGAACATTCTCCGGGTGCTTCTTATGTGTGTGCAACTGGGTATGATACTGATGGTTCTTGCAAAAATGATAAGTATGGTCAGGTTGTGGGTAACGATAAGGATAAATACAATCCGGCCTTCAGAAAGTTTACCTATAAGATGTCTTCTGCAAATGCAAATAATTCGAAAAATGCAAAGGACGCTAAAAAGTTTACTGTTGACAGTCAGGGATTCATCAAGACGGCTAACGATGCTGAATTTGACTATGAAGAAGGTCAGAAATCATATGAATTCTATGTCACGATTTCTGATGGTGAATTCTCAGACGATGCTAAGGTGACTGTTGTAATCGAAGACGTTGAAGAACCTACAATCAACTTGATTGCTGAAGGCGAAGATGGCATTAACGAAAATGATGCTAGTGCTTCTGTTCCGTTCTCCGCTGATAAGATTACAGATCCTGTGATGAAACAACAGTTTAATGACATTGGTGATATTCAATCCTATCAGCTTGCTGATGGTACCAGTGATGATATCAAGGGAATTTTCTTTGTTGATTTTGATGATGGAACGATTTCCATTGATGATGTGACAAAGCTCAATTACGAAGCTTTGAGCTATGAAAAGGATAAGAATAAATTCTTGGTGAAACTGAAGGTTACGGGATCCAAGGGTACACTTGATATTACCAGAACAATTGTTGTGATGGATGTCAATGAAAAGCCTGTTTCAAAAAATCAGACATTTACGGTTCCTGAAACTCTTGAAAGCTTAGGCAAGGTGGGTTCTCTTTGGGCTACTGACCCGGATTCCTGCTCTGTAACAAAACCGTGCAAAAACGGAACTCATCCGTCTGGATTCAATAAGTTGAGTTATTCTATTGTTGATGACGAAGACCTTCCGTTCGATATCAATCCTAATACGGGCGTAATCACTCTCAAGAATGGTGCAAAGCTTCGCTATAAAGAAAAGAAAAAATATCAGTTTGAAGTCAAGATTTCTGACCGTTCCTTGGATAAGAACAATCCGCCTTTGACAACGTATGCTACGGTGACTGTCAATGTCACGGATGAAAACGAACCTTCTGAATTCAGAGTTCTGTCTAGTCTTTATGAAGTCAATGAAATGGTTCCGTTAAAAACTCAGCTCGACGATAAAATCGTGGTCTTTGATGATGACGATGCTGATGTTGATGCTTTGACGATTACTATAGAAGATAATGCTACTGCTGCAAGTCTCTTTGAAGTTGTCCAGGTGGGTAAAACGAAGGATAACGAAAGTACATTTGCTATCCAGGTCAAGAAGGACATCGACTATGAAGAACTGTATGATGAAGTCGAAAAGAATGCAGACTTTGAAGTCACTTTGACCATAAAAGATAGCAGAGGTAAAAATCCTGTTAGCAAGCAGACTGTGATTCGCGTTAATGACGTGAACGAGGAACCTGCATTTACAGAAGATTCTTACGCATTTGAAATTAGCGAAAGTACTACAAAGCCGACTGCGATTGGTGTAGCCGAAGCTAAAGATCCGGATATTTACAATCCGAAGTTTGGAACGAAGTATTTCTCACTTGAAGGTGATGATGCTGCTCCGTTTGATGTTGATGTAAGCACTGGTGAAATCTCTATTATTAAGACGTCTGAACTTGATCATGAAACAAAGCCTGTCTACAAGTTTACAGTCATTGTTACTGATAAGGAGTATACAGCTTCTGTTCCGGTAACAGTCAATATTTTGGATGCCCCTGAAGGTCCTGTATTCCCTGATCCTCCTCCGGCAATGGCTGTTGACGAAAACTCCAAGAAGGGGACGAAGGTCGGTGAAATTGTTGCTAGCGATGATGACTGCAAGAACAAGCGTCCTTGCAAGACTCCGACGTATAAGCTTATTGAAAGTGAAATTGCTCCTGATGATTACACTGCATTTGTCATTGATAATAACGGTGTCATAACGGTGGCTGCAGATAATTCCTTGAACTTCGAAAAACAGAGCGAATATCTTGTTCGTGTTGTTGCTACAGATGGCGCCAATAAGGACCTGACTGATACAGCAGAATTGACCATTATGATCAATGACGTGAATGATGCTCCGACATATGAACAGAAGGAATATGTCTTTGAAATTCACGAATCTGCTAAAAAAGGTGAGTTTGTTGGCTCTGTTGTTGCCGATGATGAAGACGCCTGGACCAAGCTTTCTTATGCACTTTCGGATTATGTTGATAAATCGGGAGATAAGGCTTCCTTTACGATTGACGGCTCTGGCAAGATTACCCTTACGGCTGGTTCCTTGAATTATGAAAAGAAGAAGCAATACCAGGTTTGGGCTACGGCTACAGATAACGGTGAAGCCTATGGTAAAAAGATTGGTAGAACTGATTTTAAGAATTACGAAGCATCGACTCTCGTGACCATCAACCTCATCAATGATCCGGATCCTCCTGTGATTCACGATGATGGCGAAGAAGGCTATGATGTCGAAGAAAATACGATCGACAAGAATTCGCCGACCGGTAAGGAAATTGCATGCTACGAAGTCGAGGATGAAGATGAAGGCCAGGTGGCAACACTCGTTCCTTATGTGACTGATGTCGGAGAAACGGATGCTGATCGTCTTTTCGATGCTAAGCTCAAGAAGGATGGCTCCAAGTATAAAGTTTGCCTTATCGTAAAGAATGGTGATCGACTGAATTACGAAACAATCGCTCATACTCATAAGGTTAAGGTCTTTGTCATGGACGGAGATCAGTTGACGGACTATGTTGCAAAGACCATCAACATTGTTGATGTGAACGAAATGCCGGTTATTTCGAACACGCCTTCGCTTTCGTTCTACGAAAACAAGGGTGAAAATTATGTCATTGGCAAGCTCCTTTCTGATGACATTGACACATCTAAGGCATTCACAAATAACGTGTTTAAAGCTATTGGCGGCGATACGGATCTGTTTACGATTACCGAAGATGGCAAGATCAAGGCAAAACGCGACTTTGACTATGAAACTGAAAAGCGTCATACGTTCGAATTGGAAATTTCTTTGTCCGATAAGGATTCCAAGAAGTATCCGAAGTTGACGACCTCGACAACGGTTACTATTACACTCAAGGATATGCCGGAATTCCCGGAAATCACGAGTACGGAATTCGATGTCGACGAAAATTCTGAAGGCGGAACGCTTATCGGAGTCCTTGAAGCTGTTGACCCGGACGGTGATACTGAATTCCTGTTCGCTCTTGCTGAAGACAATCCGTATGTGTCTGTATATACGACCGGTGAAATCAAGGT
>Ga0265300_10003371_pt1 | contig 13148 bp, 10 predicted proteins | sample AusTroGonzalo_MG_FD_193482 | JGI IMG/M metagenome (GOLD analysis project Ga0265300, IMG submission 193482) | Bovine rumen microbial communities from tropical cattle in Woodstock, Queensland, Australia - Gonzalo_03 | ecosystem: Host-associated > Mammals > Digestive system > Stomach > Rumen ... | reverse complement strand
CGAGCATTACGGCTTCGCCCATCATGCGTTCCGTAGCCTTTTGACGGGCTTCGTTCATCATTTCGGTGTAGCCTGCAATTTCGCCACCAACGATGGTTTTTAGTCCAGCGAAAATATCGCGGACGAAATTTTTCGAAAAGACGACACTCCCTTTGACGAGCTGGATCGTTTCGATTTCCTTGCCGCTAATGTAGTCTGTGTTGACGATGATCATTGGATCCTCCTGAGATATACCTGCCTAAAATATAATCGAAAAAAATTTTTAGGGGAACATTTGCAAAAAGTGTCGGGTTTTGTCACTAAGTATTTGTATATTGATTTCTAGAAAATATGCGTATATATAAATATATGCATAAATAAAAATATGGCTCAAAAAAAACGCTGAAAAACAGCTCTTATCCCGATTTGAAAGGGGTAAAAAGGAGTTTTTATGGCAATCATATTCGATGATTCAAAGTCGATGGACGCTTATCTCAGAAAGTCGGATGCTCATCCGGAGTCGTTTCTTTCGCTGTGTCGGCGGCAGTCGTCCGGCCTACAGTTGGTAAGCGACGATATGGAACAAGACCGGAAGGAACAGGAGGAGATGGCTAAACTTCGGGAAAAGAGTTTTGAACGCAAGTGCAAGTTGCTTTACGACAATCTCGAACTGGTTATGCGCCACCGGGAAGAAATCCTTGCGAATCCGCGGTACGCGAACATCGATGCACATTACGCGATCAAGGGGGGCGGTTGCTATGTCGGCCCGATTTCCACATCAATGCGCTACGATTTTGCGGGTTCGTCCCTCATCATTAATTTGTCGATGGGTTCGCTCCTGGAACTTTGGAATACGGATCAATTCAAGGTGGAATGCGGGTGCGGAGTCACGGCCGTCATCCGATCGTTTTCGGGGTCTCCGCTTTCGGGGGTGTCCGTCGCGAGTGCGTATTGTCCGCATTGCAAAAAAGCCATTCATGGTATAAGGAACCGTAGTTTTGGGGGATATATGGGGCTTTTGCGAACTAAGCTTGATGAAATCACCGAGAAAGCCGTAAATAGCGGGCTCCGTGGCGACGGTCTAGCATGTAGTTTGGAAACAATGATCAATGAACTGAAGTTGAAGGAATTTGCGGAGGTGTAAAATCATGACTCTCGACGAAAAAATCAATGAACTGTATTACGAACTGAAGCCGAAGTGCGAAAAAGAAGGGCTGTGCCTGGCTTGGGAAGTGCACAAAGCGATAAGAAGGTTTCGTAAAGGAAACTCTGATTTGGATGAACAATGGTCTAGGGAGGCGGGAAAAATTACTTGACAGAGCTGTTGATTACGCATAAGGTTTGCTTGTTTTATGTATACTTTATGACAAAAGTTTTTAGGAGGAAACATGAAACGATTTTTTTGCGCTCTGTTTGCATGTGCCGCGATGCTTGTTGGCTGTGGCGACGATGACAGCGATTTTGTTATCCGCCCTGACGGGGGAGTGTCTTCATCTGGTGCTAAGTCGAACTCGTCCAGTGTCACGCCGGAGTCGAACGACAGCTCAGAGGATTTTGATGCCTCCGTGAAACCTTGCAAGACGGAAGAAGTGGATAATTGCGAGTACGGCACGTTGGAGGACGAACGCGACGGTCAGGTTTACAAGACCGTAAAAATCGGAGACCAGGAGTGGATGGCCGAAAACCTAAACTTTGAGACTGATGATAGTTATTGCTATAACGATTCTGCTGAATATTGCAGCAAGTATGGTCGCCTGTACCTGTGGAACACCGCGATGGATAGTGCTGGCATTTGGTCAACAAACGGAAAGGGCTGCGGTTATAGTGCAGATTGCTCGCCGATATACCCTGTGCAGGGCATATGCCCCAAGGGCTGGCATCTGCCATCGAGGGATGAATTTGATACGTTGCTTGTTGCCGTCGGCGGGCAATTTATTGCGGGCCCAAAGCTAAGGTCTACTAGTGGCTGGATCGATGACGAGGGAACAAACTACAGTGGCTCAGATGCCTATGGCTTCTCGGCGTTGCCTGCTGGTCTCAAGGTGATTGACAAGTATGAGACTGAGGGGTGCGTCGCAGACTTTTGGGCCTCTAATGAGGGATATGGCAACAATGTTTATATTTTGGGTATGGAATGCGGATACGACAATGCTTCCGTGCGTGCAATTTACAATCGCATCGGCTTATCTGTCCGTTGCTTAAAAGATTAGCTGTTGATTTGGTTCTGTCAAGCCTGATTGTAATTTTTACTAAAAATGCGTTCTTGCTGCGTAAAGGACGAGATTCCCTTCTATACATTCCAAAAAGAAAAAAAACGGTTGCATTTCTATATTTGAAAATAATATACTTAACAAAGAAACTTGAGGCCTTATGTCGGGAAAGCTGCCGTGTTGTCTGTTCAAAGCGCTCCTTGGCGCTGTATTTTTTGCTTTGTTCTCCGCCTGCGGAGACGATTCTAGTTCGTCCAACAGTCCTGAAAAACTGAGTGATGCCGATGTAGAGGTAGACTCTTACCGAGGATTGCCCTCATGCGATGGAAAACATGAAGGTGAGATGGCCTATGTAGTTGACCAGGACCAGGGTTATGTCTGCAAAGGTGGTAAATGGGTCGAAGATGACGATGCCGTGGAAATAAAAAGTTCGTCTAGTTCTAAGGGCAGCAAATCGTCTAGTTCTAAGGGCGGTAAATCATCTAGTTCGACCAAATCCAGTTCTAGTTCTGAAAAAAACGATCAGGAATCGTCCAGTTCGTCGGCCAATGATTTGAAAGACGATTTGTCTTCTTCCCATGTCGCATCGTCTTCATCAGAGTCGATCGTTTCCTCATCTTCGATGACAATCTCTATTGTGATGCCGTCGTCATCTTCGATGTCAGTGATTCCTTCGTCATCTTCGGAACTCCTTGTTCTCGAGGAACCTGCCGGCATATGTATCCCAGGTTTAGAAACGGCGAGAATAAACGAACCGGTGAAATGGGAATTTAGCTTTAAAAACGAAACGACTAAGATTATAAAGGCTATGACGCTTGTTCGGGCTTCATATGAATGGATTTTTGAAGGAGAAGAGGGCTTTGCTCATGCGACGACTCGGTATCCAATTGTGGCATATTCTAAATCCGGGGTGAAAACTGCGAGCGTCAGTATCGAGATTCCTGGTTATGAAAAACAGGTGATAGAATGCCCTGAAGTGAATGTGACCGGAGAGGAGTTTGTCAATGATGGGGGTACTTCTGATGTTATTCGACTTTCTTTCTCGTCGTCTTCAACAAGGGATGAGGAACTGTCTAGCAGCAGCGATACTCCTTCATCTTCTAGCGAAATTCCAGATCCTGTTGATCCTTCGACAGTGACTACAGGGACCATGACCGACTCTCGCGATGGTCAAACCTACAAGACGGTAACCATTGGTGAACGGCCAATTGGTAAAAATGCCAAGCATGAGGATTGAAAATGATGGTGACGAAAGCAGCTTGGTTGATTCCGGCAATTGCCCTCTTGATTATCGCCTGCGGAGACGATTCTAGTTCGTCCAACAGTCAAGAAAAAAAGATTGAAGCCGATATGGAGGTGGATGCTTTCGACGAGTTGCCCTCATGCGCTGAAAAACGCCAGGGCAAGACCGCCTACGTGGTTGACCAAAACCGGGGTTATGTTTGCTCGGGAGGAGAATGGGTCGATATTGAAGGCGTATTGTTTGATGACCGTGACGGTAAAACCTACAGGGTCGTGAAAATCGGGGACCAGGTCTGGATGGCAGAAAACCTGAACTACGATGACAGTGTCGCAACTCCTGTCCAGAAAGACAATAGCTGGTGCTACGAAGAAAAGGCTGAAAAATGTGCTGCTTTGGGCAGATTGTATGCATGGGAGGCTGCAAAAGAAGTTTGCCCCAGTGGATGGCATTTGCCTACAAATGATGAATTTAAAACCTTGATTGCCTATGTTGGTGATGAGTATACTGCGGGTAAATATCTTAAATCCCAGAAAGGGTGGGAAAAAGACGGAAACGGAACCGATGACTACGGCTTTTCTGCGCTGCCTGCAGGGTACAGGCTTCCACCTCTGGTTTTCAATGGGGGAGACACGTTAATTTATTCTTATAGTGATAGATATGGCGAACAAACTGCTTTCTGGAGTGCGACAGAGAGCGTCCATGGAACCGTTTTCGGAATGGAACTGGAATATTATGAAGGGACAGCGCGCATATCTAGACATGATAAATCATCCGGGTTTTCTGTCCGCTGTATTCAAGGTTTGCCCCCGCAGTCTTCGAGTGCAGCCCGTATAGAATCCAGTTCCTCGGAGGTTTGGGATTGGAGTGTGCCAAAAGAGTCCTATTTTAATCTGAACGTTAAGTATGGAACAATGACGGATGAGCGCGACGGTAAAGTTTACAAGACGGTAAAAATCGGTAATCAGGTCTGGATGGCAGAAAATCTGAATTATGCAGACAGCGTAAAGACGCCCAGCTTAATAGGCAGAAGTACTTGTTACGATGACGATCCCGATAATTGCAACATCACCGGACGCATGTACAGCTGGGTCGCAGCCATTGATTCGATTGCGCTTGCGACGGACGCGGAGAACCCGCGGGAATGCGGGCCAGGTAAATATTGTGATTTGGACGGAATCCAGGGGATTTGCCCTGTTGGTTGGCATTTACCGAGCCGGAGCGAATGGGAAACTCTAATTGAGGCCGTTGGAGGGAAATTCGTAGCGGGCAAGGTTCTCAAGTCGCGGTCGGGATGGTTTAGTTATGAAATGGAAGACGAAGATGCGATAGCGAGTGGAAACGGAACGGATGATTATGGCTTTTCCGTATTGCCCGCTGGTGAGTGGGGTGCGTCGGAAGGCCCCAAAGGTAACGGGTTTGATCGTCTAGGTACTAGGGCTCCGTTTTGGTTTTCTGGTGGGAGCACTTTTGCGTTTAGTCGTTGGGACGATGTCGGTGTATTGAGTGTTGTGTCTTGCTTTGAGCATGAACATGGACGTCGAATTTGTTCTGATTCTTACCGGTTCTCTGTCCGCTGCGTAAAAGATAATTAGCCTGAAAAAACAGCTCTGTCAAGCCTGATTGTATGGCTACCGAAACGCTACAATGGTCAAAATGGCGTTTTTAGCCAAAATTCTGTATTTTCGCAGTGAAAAACAATTTCCAACGGGCTGACAAAAACCAATATTCTTGCTATGCCAAATTATGCGTATGATTTGACTTGACAGAGTCTTACTAAAAGACTACTTTTTGAGCAGTAAAACAAATGTTCACTAAATACAGGTCGTGTATGGCTCTCTCCCAAGAAATTAAAGGTCAAGTCGTTGTAGATTCCCTTGAGAGGGTGCGTTCCCGCTTGGACAAGGAACAGCTGGAGGCGGTCGAGACGACCGAAGGTTATGTGCGCGTTGTGGCGGGGGCGGGCTCTGGCAAGACGAAAACGCTGACGCACCGTTACTTGTATCTTGTGAAGGAGATGGGTATTTCGCCTGCGAACATCCTTTGCGTGACGTTCACGAACAAGGCCGCTGCCGAAATGAAAAAGCGTATCCGTTCGATTCTGGGCGGGGACGATAGCGGTTACATTTCGACGTTCCACGGGTTCTGCGTGCGCTTTTTGCGCGAAGAAATCCACGTGCTCAATTACCCGAAAGAGTTCATGATTCTGGACGAGGACGACCAGAAGTCTCTTTTGCGCAAGGCTTATGCGGATTTGGGGTTCTCGCTCAAGGACTTGAAAATCAGTAGCGTCCTTGACTTTGTTGGCGGGCGCAAGGCGAACGACTTGGATTACGTGTCGCTTTTTGCGGAATTGCCTTCGGAAAATGAAGCTGCGAAAGACCGTTTGCTGGAACTGTCCGATGCTGCCGACGACAAGTGGATGAAAATTTATTACCGCTACCTTTACGAGCAGAAAAAGAATTATGCGCTGGACTTTGACGACTTGATTCTAGTGACGCTGTACATTCTTCAGAATTTCCCGGAACAGCTCGACAAGTGGCGCAAGCGCATGATGTACGTGATGGTCGATGAGTATCAGGACATTGACGGGCAACAGTACCAGTTGGCGGATTTGCTTTCGAGTTACCACAAGAATCTTTTCGTGGTGGGCGATCCAGACCAGACGATTTACGGATGGCGCGGTGCCGACGTCAATCGCATTTTGGAATTCGACCAGTTCCATAAGGGCACGAAGACGATTCTGTTGCAGAACAATTATCGTTCGACGCCGAGCATTTTGAAGGTCCCGGATGCGGTCATCAAGAACAACAAGTTCAGAATTGAAAAAGTCTTGAGGCCTATGCGAGTTGGCGGGAAGACTCCCGTGTTTTACCATGCGAAGAACACTCGTGAAGAAGCGAAGTGGATCGTGGAACGCATCCAGAATGCCGTGCAGAATGCGGGCGGTATGCATTACAAGGATATTGCGGTGCTGTACCGTATGCATTCGCAGTCGCGCTCTGTCGAAGAAGCTCTGATGGCCGAAAATATTCCGTACAAAGTCTATAGCGGTGTCGGCTTTTACCAGCGCAAGGAAATCAAGGACGTCATTTGCTATTTGCGAATGCTCGTGTACGCTGACGATTTGTCGTTCTTGCGGACGGTGAATACGCCCAAGCGCCAGTTTGGACCTCGCAAGATTTCCATCTTGCAGGCGTTTGCCGATGCGCGTGGCGTCGGACTTTACGAAGCGCTGCTGGAAATCGTTTCGGAAGCGGGATTGCTGAACGATGTGGCGCGTGATATTTCGTCGCAGGCGGAACTTTCATCGGTCGGGAATGACCGTCAGAAAATTGATTTTGACTGCAAGGGATTCTTGGCGCGAAGCAATGTCGTGGAGTATGTGAAGCTGATTGAAAAGTATCGCTCCTGCTACAGGGACATGAGCGTTTCTGAAATCTTGGCGAAGATTTTGCGAGAAACGAATTACGAAGAAATGCTGCGCTTGGACGGCGACGAAGACCGCCTGGACAACCTGGCAGAACTCAAGCAGGGTATTCTTGAATTCGAAAATTATTACGAAGAAGACGCTTCGCTGGACGAGTACCTGCAAAACATTGTGCTCTTTACGAACGTGGATGAAGACGCGGAACAAAAGGATCGCGTGCAGCTCATGACCATCCACAATGCGAAGGGACTCGAGTTCCCGTACGTTTTTGTGTGCGGCCTGAACGAAGGCTTTTTCCCGGTAAAGCGTGTGCAGAACAAGGTCCAGCTCGAAGAAGAACGCCGCCTTGCGTATGTGGCGTTTACGCGTGCCGAGAATGTGCTTTGCCTAAGCGATGCCGAGGATGGCGTGGCGGGCGAGAGCGGAACGCGTTACCCGTCGAGGTTCTTGCTCGAAATGGATATGGGCGAACTGGACGTGGCCCGCGGATTTTCTGAAGATTTGCTCGAGGCGGCGAAGGCGCATATCGCTGGCGTCGATCAGGAACGGGACTTCTTGAACGATGAGAGCCTTGGATTGGTTAAGAAAGCGCCCACGGCTGAATTTTCCGTAGGCGATCGCGTTGTTCACAAGATTTTTGGCGTAGGGACGATCCGCGTTGTGGACGAAAAGAATTTTAGCTACGAAATCGCATTCGACAAGTTTGCGACCCCGCGCAGCATCCAGTTCGATTTTCCACTTCGTGGCTTGACTGCTGCACCTCGGTCATGACAGAACATAAATGTTCTGTCGCGACACTCGGTTTGCGTGTCATTCCGCTGGTGAATGGTTAACGTCTGCGCTGTCTCTGGAAGTTGTTCTCGGGGCGTTCGATATGGAGCGGCTTCAGCTGCTTGATGACACTCTGCAGTTCCTTGGGGAGCGGACAATCGAAAACCTTGTGCTCTCCCTGCCAATCAAATTCCAAGCGGCAGCTGTGCAAGAATAGACGGTTCAAGCCGAACAGCTTTTTGACTTCGCGGTTCAGTGCAAAGTCGCCATAGCGCGTGTCGCCAAGAAGCGGATGCCCGATGCTTGCGAAGTGGGCGCGGATCTGGTGCATACGTCCCGTTTCAAGCTTGATTTTCACGAGGTCGTAGCCTTCGTAATGCTGCTTGACGCGGTAATGCGTGATGGCTTCTTGAGCCTTGTCGTTGTCCTGGCCGACGAGCATCTTGCTGCCCTTGGCGCTGTCTGTGCGCAAAAGCGATTCGTTGATGGTGCCGCGGTCTTTCTTGAGGTTCCCCTTGATGAGGGCAAAATAGTACTTGTCGACTTCGTGTTCGCGAATCAGGCGCGTGAAGTCGCGGAGCGTGTCGCCGTGGAGGGCCGCGATAATCATGCCCGAAGTTTCTTGGTCGAGGCGGTGGGCAATCGTTGGCTTAAAGTCGAGACCTTCGTTGCGGCCCCATTCCCAGAGGTATTCCACAAGGCTTTCGCCGGGGCGCGTGCCGCTGCCGGGCTGGCTTGCAAGTCCCGAGGGTTTGTTGACGATCACGTAATCTTCCGTTTGGACAACAAAATCTAATTCCTTGGCTCCCCAAGAAGATAATCTCTCGTCTTTCGTCTTTCGTCTCTCGTCTGATACGCCCCAGGTGGACTTGTTCTTGGCGAAACCTGTGACATTGTTGGCTTCGGGGCGTTGCGGGGTGTCCCCGCTCGAAGGGGTAGCGGGAGCCGCTTCGGCGGCGGAAGCGAGGGGGAGGCTTCCCCCCTTTTCTTCGGAATCGTTTACGCTTTTGAAGTTTTCGTAAATGTTTACCACGTCGCCTTCGGCAAGCATCTGGTTTGCCTTACCGACGACTCCGTTCACGCGGACTTTCTTTTTACGGATGACCGCAAAGAACACCGAGAGGGATTCTTCGGGGAATGCCTTGCGGAGGTACCTGTCAAGGCGCATGTTGGCAAAGTTGCGGTCGATCGTGCGTGTAATCATTTTTGTAGTTACTAGTTAATAGTTAGTAGTTAATAGGTTTGAGGTCGCTTCGCTTGAGGTATGAGTTGAATTGCTCAAAGCGTAGCGTTCTCAGAGCGAGTTTACGAGCGGCCTCATGGCTCATGACTCTTTTCCTTTTTCGCAAAGTGGGCGAGGCGAACACCATCGGCGGCGCTGGTGACGATTCCTCCGGCGTATCCGGCTCCTTCGCCAAGAACGAATAGGCACTTGGTGTTGATGCTTTCTAAGGTCTCGTTGTTGCGCGGGATGCGGAGGGGCGAGCTCGTGCGTGTTTCCGGAGCGACAATCAAACCTTGTTCGATGAATCCCGGAATCTTGCGGTCAAAGTTTTGGAAGCCCTCGGCGAGGCTGTTGCAAATCGTCTTGTCCATCCAATCCCAAAGATTACTTTGTACGAGCCCGCAAGGGTACGTGGATTTGGGGAGCGATTTGTCTTCGCGGTGGGCGAGGAAGCTTTTGATCGTTTGTGCGGGGGCGGCGTAAACTTTTCCGCCGATGTCATAGGCGTCGCGTTCGATTTTTCGTTGCAGGTCGAGTCCGCCAAATAGCGAACCGCTTGAAGGAATGTCGAATCCTTCGGCTCCTGCGGTAATCGGGACGGCAATGGCACCGTTTGCGAAGGCTCCGTTGCGGCGGCTGTAGCTCATGCCGTTTGTCGCAAGTGTTCCCGGTTCAGAGGCGCACGGCACAAGGACTCCGCCTGGGCACATGCAAAAACTGTAGGCGCTCGATGTCTTGTTGAGCGTCGGCGTGGCGAGGAAATATTCGGCAGCACCGGTGAGGTTCGTGTCGACGTTTCCGAGTTGGCGTCTGTTGATGAGCGTCTGCGGGTGTTCTACGCGAACGCCCATGGCAAACGCCTTGCTTTCAAGCGCGACACCGCGGGCGTGGAGCAGTTCGTAAACATTACGGGCCGAATGACCGACAGCCAAAACCAACGCTTCGCACGGTTTCCAATGCGACTCCGTGACTTCCGTGCTGGCGCATGTCATTCCCGAGGTGGCGGGAACCTTTCTCAGCTTAATGGCCGTAATTCTTCCTTGCTTGATTTCAATATCTTCAAGGTAAGTGCTAAAGTTGATGCGTCCGCCGAGTCGTACGATTTCGGCACGGAGCTTGCGCAACATGAGTACGAGTTTGTCTGTGCCGATGTGCGGCTTCGCGAAGGTAACGACGCTTTCGTCGACGCCGAATTCGACCATGTCCTTGAGGACGGTTTCGCTAAAGAGGTTGCGGCTGCGGGTATTGAGCTTGCCATCGCTGAATGCGCCAGCTCCGCCTTCGCCAAAAAGTACGTTGCTGTGGGCGTTGAACTTTCGGTCGACAAAGAACCGGCGGATGTCGCGGAAGCGTTCTTCGACTTGCTTACCTTGTTCGTAGATGTCGACGGAAAAACCTTTGCGCAAAAGATGTAACGCCGCCCATAAACCGCTAGGCCCTGCGCCGATGATGTCGACGTGGGTTGCCATCGGGACTGTACTCTTGCCCGGTTCTGCATCAAGCGTGCGGATTTCGCGTTTGGATTCGATGAGCCCGCGGGCGTTGTTGCCGGTGGCACGGACTTTACGTTTCAAGTCGAATACAACGTTGTAAGACCAGCGCAAGTCACCTTTACGTCTGGAGTCCAGCGAAAAACGTTCCACTTCGAGGTTGAAGATTTCTTCCGGGTTTACGCGGAGCGTTTTGGCGAGTGCAGAACGGACTTCGCCCTTCTTGTCGAGGGCGACAGCGAGTTCTCTGTAGCGGTAAGTAAACATGGTATGCGCTATAATTTAGAAATATGGCAAAAAAATATTTTTTTGGACTTGAGATGGTGGTTTACATTTTTTTATAATTGTCAAAAACACTCAAACTGGTATTTGAAATATGTTTAAAGTTGGTTTTGATAACGAAGCTTATCTAAAAACTCAATCTGAAAAAATTCAAGAACGTATCTCTAAATTTGGCGGAAAACTCTATCTTGAATTTGGTGGCAAACTTTTCGACGACCATCACGCAAGCCGCGTTTTGCCTGGCTTTGCTCCCGACTCCAAGATCCGCATGCTCGAAAAGCTCAAGGACAAGGCCGAAGTCATTATCGCCATTAACGCAGGCGATATCGAAAAGAACAAGGTTCGTGGCGACCTCGGCATCACTTACGATCAGGACGTTCTCCGCTTGATCGACGCCTTCCGCGGTTACGGTCTTTATGTGAGTAGCGTCGTGCTGACCCGCTGGCAGGAACAGCCGAGCGCTGTCGCTTACCAGAAAAAACTCGAAACTCTTGGCCTCAAGGTCTATCGCCATTATCCGATTGCCGGTTACCCGAGCAACATCCCGCTGGTCGTGAGCGATGACGGTTATGGCAAGAATGAATTTGTTGAAACTTCCCGTGAACTTGTCGTGGTGACTGCACCGGGTCCGGGAAGTGGAAAGATGGCTGTTTGCCTTTCCCAGATTTATCATGAAAACAAGCGTGGCGTCAAGGCTGGCTATGCCAAGTTCGAAACGTTCCCGATTTGGAACATCCCGCTCAAGCACCCGGTCAACCTCGCATACGAAGCTGCTACCGCCGACTTGAACGACGTGAACATGATCGATCCGTTCCACTTGGAAGCTTACGGCAAGACGACCATCAACTACAACCGCGACGTCGAAATCTTCCCGGTTCTCAACGCCCTCTTTACGCGCATCCTCGGTGAATCTCCGTACAAGAGCCCGACGGACATGGGCGTGAACATGGCTGGCAACTGCATCGTCGATGATGCAGCAGTCTGCGAAGCCGCCAATGCCGAAATCATCCGCCGTTACTACAACACGCTTTGCCAGGTCCGTAAGGGTAATGCCGATAAGGATCAGGTCTACAAGCTCGAACTCGTGATGGAACAGGCCCACATCAGTGCCAAGGACCGCAAGGTCGCTGTCGCCGCTGTGGCCAAGGCCGAAGAAACGAACGGCCCGGCAGTCGCAATCGAATTGAACGACGGCACCATCATTACGGGCAAGACCTCTTCGCTCTTGGGTGCATCTTCTGCAATGTTGCTCGATTCCCTCAAGCATTTGGCTGGCATCCCGGATGAAGTCCGCTTGCTTTCTCCGATGGTGATCGAACCGATTCAGAACCTCAAGACCAAGCAGCTCGGCCACAACAACCCGCGCCTCCACATGGACGAAGTTCTCGTGGCTCTCTCCGTTTGCGCCTTGACCGATTACAACGCCAAGATCGCTCTCGAAAAGCTTCCGGAACTCCGCCATTGCGAAGTCCACTCCAGCGTAATCCTCTCTCAGGTTGACGTTGGCGTGTTCCGCCGCCTTGGTGTGAACTTGACATCGGAACCGAATTACCAAACGAGTAAACTCTATCACGGTTAACAAAAATCGTCTAAGCTTCGCATAGCTGCGTTCTCGACCCACTCGCCGTACTATTTGTACGCCTTCGGGGTCTGCGGCCTTGCTCTGCTCGCTTATCCGATTTTTTAAGAATGATCCATGCTTTGTCATCCCGGGCTGTCATCCCGGACTCCGTTCCGGGATCACCTTACACGGAAATAAATGCAGATAATTTTAAAGGCTACCATGAATTTGGTAGTCTTTTTTGTATATATTAAAATTGTAAATAGTTTTTACTAAGGTGGTTCGGATGCCTCGCGAAAAAGTTTATGATGATGTTGAAGTTCATGATATGAACGAAAAGCGTCAATGGAATTCGAAGGATGCTAAGTCCGGGGAATTGCAGAATGGTGCGCCTGTGGTGTGGAAAGCGCTTTCTGTCTTGATTGCGATGCTTGCGATTGCTTATGACTTGTCGCCTGTCGATGCTGTCCCGGATCCAGTTCCTGTATTTGGTTGGCTTGATGACGTTGGCTTTACGATTATGGCCGCGCTCAACGCTTACCAGCAATTTTCAAAAGACCAATCCGCTTTTGTGGTTCGCTTGGCGAAGTATGTCAAGTGGATGATGGTGGCTTTTATTATTCTTGCTGGCGTCGCTGTTGGCGGGCTTGTCACGGCCATCGTGGCTCTCGTTACGCACTGATGGGATAACTCGCCAAATTGGCGCGGACGATATTTTCGACAAAATACTTGTGAACATTAAGGTCGCTGTTCAGCTCGGGATGGAATGAAATCGCGAGCTGATTTTTGTATTGGACGGCGACGATTTGCTCGTTGACTTTGGCGAGAATCTGGACGTCTTTGCCAGCATTCTTGATGAGCGGGGCGCGGATGAACGTCATCGGGATTTTGCCGATTCCTTCGAAGTGTTCTTCGGCGTAGAAACTACCGAGTTGACGGCCGTAGGCGTTGCGTTCGACG
>Ga0265300_10003368_pt1 | contig 13155 bp, 10 predicted proteins | sample AusTroGonzalo_MG_FD_193482 | JGI IMG/M metagenome (GOLD analysis project Ga0265300, IMG submission 193482) | Bovine rumen microbial communities from tropical cattle in Woodstock, Queensland, Australia - Gonzalo_03 | ecosystem: Host-associated > Mammals > Digestive system > Stomach > Rumen ... | reverse complement strand
TTCGCTTGCACTTTATATGCTCAAGCAAAAAATCGGGGCGCGTTTTGCCTACGAATTGGTCGGGTTCAGCAAGCCTCCCGTTCCGCAGGAAAGTCCCGCAGAAGACTTTATGGAGAACTTGGTGCGGCAGAAAATATCTGCAAGGCAATTGGACCGCGAGCATCTCTTTGACGACTCGCTTCCGTTATCGCTCAATTCTCGGCTCGAAAAAATGCGCGCCTCTGTGCTCGAAAGCGGGCAGGTCGTATTCGAAGACCTGATTTACCTTGCCATTCGCTTGCTTGAAGGTCACGAGGATGCGCGTGAGTATTTCCACCGGCAGTGGACTGAGATTCTTGTGGATGAATATCAGGACATAAACCCGTCGCAGTACCGCATGGTGAAGGCTTTGCTGGGGGAGCGGAAAAGCCTGTTTGTCGTAGGCGATGACGACCAGGCGATATACGGGTTCCGTGGGGCCGATATCGGGAACATCAACCGTTTTTGCGAAGACTTCAAGGAGAGTTCCCTTATCCGTTTGGAATGGAACTACCGGTCGACTTCGAACATATTGCACTTGGCAAACGAGATATTCGAGAACAAGCCTCTCCGGTTGCGCAAGGTGCTGCGGGCGGGCAACCCGAATGGTTCTCACGGAAACCCGCTGTTCAAGGAAAATCGTAAACCCGAGGTGTGGGTTTCGGAGAATCCCGTCGAGGAGATGATGAAGATTATATGCAAGATCAAGGAATTGCGGCAGGCATACGACCTTGCGTGGAAAAACTTCGCGATACTTGTGCGGTATAATCGCCAGCGGGCTTATTACGAGGAGGTGTTGCGCGATGCCGAACTCCCGGTGGCAGGGGCCGAGGCGGGGGAGGGCGAGGAGGTCGAGGATGGTATCCACATCGAGACGGTGCATGCCTCCAAGGGCCTGCAGTATGCTGTCGTCTTTTACGCGGGACTTGCCGAGGGGCTTACTCCCGGGGAATGTACCGGAGGCGCAAAAGAGCGGAAAAAGCAGTTGGACGAAGAACGCAGGCTGTATTATGTGGGGGTGACCCGTGCCGAGGCGTACCTGATTTTGTTATATTGCAAACAGCGGTTTTGGAAGGGCCGGCTTCATAACTACAGAAAGTCAAGATTCCTGCCTCGAAAAAACAGTTTAATTACGGATTTGAAAATGCCTCTTATTTTGTTTAAAATATACGTTGTCGTTGCAGTGCTTTTGTACATGTGTGTCCATATCTTGGTGCTGCCGTTAATGCACGTTGTTCACAGGGGTGAATTCGATCTTTGGGTAGACAAGAAAATCCAGTGCTTTGCCCGGTTCTGCATGAAGGTTCTCCGCGTCGACCTCTCTATTGAAAATCAGGCGATGCTTTCGAAGGTAGACTGGAGCAGGCCCGTATTCGTGATGGGTAACCACAATTCGTATGCGGATATCCCGATTATATTTTTGGCTATTGAACGTACGATTGGTTTTATCGCCAAGGCGGAACTCCGCTTCATTCCGTTTCTCGGATTCTGGATGAAGAAGATTGGTAGCGTGCTTATCAATCGGGAAAAGGGTGGCGGGGCGGTGCTGATTCGCGAGGCGATGGCGCATGGGCGCGCTCCGAGGCTGTTTATATTCCCCGAAGGCACGCGCGGCAAGGACGAAAACATGGTGCCGTTCAAGAGTGGCGGGTTTAGGCTCGCACTCGAGTCGGAGGCGACGATCCTTCCCGTGTTCATCAAGGGCTCGGGCTTTGTTTGGGAGCACCGTAAGGATGCAAAGCGCAAGAAGGTGTCGGTGCAGGTGCTGGAACCGCTCGACGTGAAGGCCATGCTTGCTGAAAAACCGAACCTCGATGCCCGCAAGGACCTAATGCGCATTGTCCGTGAACGGATGGAAGCTGCTATATGATAGGCGTGTTCGATTCGGGTTTTGGCGGGCTCACCATATTGCGCGACCTGAAGAAGGCCTTGCCGGATTATGACTTTTTGTACCTGGGCGATAACGCACGCGCGCCGTACGGGTCCCGCAGTTTCGAGACCATCTACCGCTATACGCTGGAATCGGTACGCACGCTTTTTGCGCACGGCTGCCCGCTGGTGATACTTGCCTGCAATACGGCCTCGGCCCGAGCGCTTAGGAGTATCCAGCAGGATGTGCTTCCGTTTGAGTTCCCGGACAAGAGGGTGCTTGGCATTATCAGGCCCACTACCGAAGAGATTGGCAAGTTCAGCAAGAGCGGGCATATTGGGATTTTTGCGACTGCGGGCACGGTATCCTCGAACAGCTACGGGATAGAAATCAGCCATTTTTTCCCGGAACTCAAGGTGACCCAGCGGGCCTGCCCCATGTGGGTGCCGCTTGTGGAATGCGGCGAGGCGGGGACAGATGGTGCGCGTTTCTTTGTGAAGAAGGATGTGGATGCCCTGCTGGCGCAGGACCCCGAAATTGATACGGTGCTTTTGGCCTGCACGCATTACCCGCTTTTGGAACGTGAAATTCGTGCCGCACTGCCACCGCAGGTTCGGCTCGTTTTCCAGGGCGACATCGTGGCGAAAAAGACGCTCGACTACCTGGAACGCCACCCGGAGATGGAATCCCGGCTCTCGAAGGGCAGGAAAACGAAGTATTTGACTTCGGATACTGCCGAATTTTTCGAAAAAGGGGCGTTTTTGTTCGGAATTGAGGGAATCTCTGCCGAATCGGTAGTCCTTTAAGTAATAAAAATGTACATTGCGAGTGTAACTGACGAACCTGTTTAGGTCCGCTTGTGTTTTTTTTATCATAGTGAGTATATAATATGCCGAAGACACAGATCAATCTCGAAGGTTGGCAGGATTACCGTGGCAATGCTGCAGGTAGCCTGCTTTACGTGGAAACCAGCCACCAGACCGAAATGCCGGTCCGTGACCAGCTGAACGAAAACGAGAAGGGCTTCCTGTACGAGCCGAACTACGAAACGAGCACTTACGGCCTGATGAGCTGCTACAATGTGAAGAACATCAACGCCATTGTGCGTGCCAAGAGCCGCTACATCCTGTTCGGCACCCGCTACGAGGGCTTGAGCGATTCCGAAATGCGCAACAAGTACCTGATTATGGGTTACATGCGCATCGACAAGATCAAGGATGTGCGTACCCGCCATATCCAGCGCTTCATGTCGAACCCGGAACTCCAGGAACCGGAATGCATGCAGATGGAACACAACTGGGCTGTTTATGGCCCGATGCACTTTGTTTCCATGGATGACTCTTTCCTCGTGACTGACGAAATCCTCAAGGAATGGGGCTACAAGGGACATGCGAGCCGCCAGCTGAAGGCCGTGTTCCAGAAGGAACATCTGGACCAGATTCTGAACCACCTGAATTCCAAGGAAGACAAGATTGACGAGTATATCGCCATCGTCGACGAGTTCAAGGAAGCTCTCGCTGAAGGGTAATACATAGAGTGTAAAAGCAAAAGACGCCGGCATTAAGCCGGCGTTTTTCTTTTTTGAAATTGCAGCGCGGGTGAGGTTGCCGCGCGCAGGTAGATTACTTTGCTGCCTTCACGGTGGAGGAGCCGGTCTTCACGATATACATGCCTTTGCGCAGGTCAAGGCGGAGCGTGCCGTTGGCGTTGAGTGCCTGGCCCTTGATGCCGGTCCAGAGCAGGTTGCCGTTCAGGTCGAATACCTTGGCATCTGCGTTCATGTCGCTTGCGGCAAAGTTCGTGCGGATGCCCTTGATGGGCGAGGTGCCGCCGCAGCCGGTAGCCACGATCTTTGCAATGTAGATGCCTGCATTGTCGCTGTTGAACGAGAGCTGGGTGGAACCGTAGGGCGTGCCAGTGGAGTCAATCTCGTTTGCGAGCGGGACAGATACTTGTTCCCATCCGCTTGCCGGAGCGGTGTTGCCGTACTGGTAGTTGATCCAGGTGCTGCCGCCTGCACCGCCAATGTTCACGGAAGCGTCTTCGGTGTCGATGCTCTTCATGGTGAACACGAGCTCCTTGCACTTGGTGAGCGGTTCCTTCACGGCGGCTGCGTCGGGGATGGTGAAGAGGGCGTGCTGGTAGCCGCATTCGTCCTGGGCGCAGTTTGCAAGCGGTACCTTCACGGAATTGTTTTCATATGTGACCGCACCGAGTGTTTCATCGCTCTTCCAACCTGTGGCTGAGTTCTCGCTCGCGTAATCAACAATCACGAGCGAATCGCCAATCTGGCTATTGGGGTCAACATACGGGTCGACGATGGGGGAGTCTTCGCACTGGAGGGCGGCGGTGTTGCTCGTGGTAAACACGACTGTCGTGATGGATTTTGCCGGAGCGTCAATGATGGCGCCTGCGGTAATTTCCCTGCTCTTGGATCCGCCTTCGCTGGATTGCACTGCGGAAACTGGGTTGTAACCGTTTACGGAGAGGTTCAGGTTCTGTGCCGAACCCTTGTTGATGGCGACAACCGTAATAGAATCGCAGTCGGCACTGCGGAAGGCGACCGCATACACGTCGGAACCGTCAGCCGTGGAACTCACCACGCGCCAGCCCGGGTTTACGAATTTGGAGTAGTGGCGCATGGCGTGGTATTCGGGATTGATGTAGAGCTTTTCTTCGGTGCAACTGCTCCAGCCGTTGCCCGGACACACGCCGATAAGCTGGCCATTCTGTTCGCCCCAGAAGAGTTCCCAGGCAATATAGGCGTTCAGCTTGCCGCTGGTGAAGCCGACCTGCATGATGTGGGCGAGGCCAAGCATGTCCTGTTCGCGCACTGCGTTTTCCATGGTGCAGAATTCGGTCATGATGATGGGCTTGCTGTCGCTGCCGTAATTCTTGCCGATGTTGGTCATCGCCTTGCGGAAGTTCTCCGGATTCAGGTAGTTCGTGCCGGAGTTGTCGTTGCCGTCGCCCGCATGGTACAGGTGGTAGGCGTAGCCGTCGAGATTTTGGTCGTCAAGAGCTTTCGCATATTTTTCGAAGTTGCTGTAGCCGATGCCGAGCGGTTCGGGACCGATAATCTTCGGCGGGTTCGCGAGCGTGCTTATAGAGTCGCGCACTGCCTGGAGAGCCTGCTTGTAGCCGGCGATTTCGCCTTCGGTGGGGTCGAACAGGGTTTCTTCGTAATCGGCTTCCATGTCGGGTTCGTTCTGCAGGCTGATGTAGTCGGGCGTGATGCCCATCTGTTCGTAGGCTTGGAGCGATGTCTTCCACCAGTGGGCGAATTCGCTATAGACGAACTTGCCGTACGGGTCGCTGCTGGATGTCTTGAGTGTCTTGTCGCTCTTGGAATGTCCCTGGTTGCCGTTCACGCTGCCGCTCGGTTTTAAACGGCCCGGTGCAGACCAGCTGGACATTTCGATTTTCAGGTTGTTACCGCGGCGCTGCTTGCCCGCCTTGACAATCGCCACGTCTGCGGCGATGGAGGTCGTGTCTTCCTGTTTCCAGTTGCCGATACGGAGAAGCGAAAGGTTGAGCCCCGTGAAGGCAGTGTCGTAGAAGTCCTTCTGCATCGAAGAACTCATGGCGGTAATCCAGCTCTGGTAGTAGGCGGCGCCGGCACCGAAACCGACGATCTTCTGCGCGGTGGCGGTCGGGTCTACGGTAATGTTTGCGGCAGCGGCAATTGATGCTGCCACGAGGGCTGTTGTGATTGTTTTTCTTCTCATGCACACATCCTTTTTTTACCAACCACCCCAGAAAATGTGTAATGTGAAATGCGAGAAGTGTAATGAGTAATCTCACATTACACATTCTAAATTTCACATTGATTAGTACGCGCCTTCGCCCTTGAACACGACCTTGAACGTCTTGAGGATGAGCTTGAAATCGTCCCCGAGCTTGCCGTCGCGGCGGATGTAGTCGTTGTCGAGGCGCATCTGGCCTTCGAACGAGATGTTGCTGCGCCCGCTCACCTGCCAAATACAGGTAAGGCCCGGCGTAACAGACAGACGCATACGGTGCCACGGCTCGTATTCCGCCACTTCGGAAGGAATCGGCGGACGCGGCCCCACGATGGACATGTCGCCCTTGATGATATTGACCAGCTGGGGCAGTTCGTCGAGGCTGAACTTGCGCAGTACGTGGCCGAACGGGTAGATACGCGGGTCGTTCTTCATCTTGAAGGTCTTGCCGCCCGTTTCGTTCTGAGCCATCAGTTCTTTTTTGCGCTCTTCGGCATCTACGTACATGCTCCGGAACTTGTACATGGTAAACAGTTTGCCGTTACGCCCCACGCGGGTCTGCTTGAATATGACAGGCCCCTTGTGGTCGCTTATCTTGACTGCGAGAGCGCAGAACAGGAGTAGCGGGGATAGTACGATTAATGCGAGGCCGGAGCATGTAACGTCGACGATACGCTTGATGGCGTGACGGTAGCGAATCTTGTGCGGGTGTTCCCAAATGTGGTCGAGATTCAGGCGTTCCAGCGAGAAGAAACTTCCGTTGGTGCTGTTGAATTTCTTGAGGGCTTCATCCATTTCCAGGTTGTCTTTTTCTTGCAACCCGGTGTACAGGTATGCCTGGAATATGGGGCTCTTGGGCTTGTGCCTGAGGGCCTGAATAAGGCCTGCGTCGTTCAGTTTGTGGAGAATCTCCTTGCGGATGGATTCCAGCGTGTTCATGTCGGAATTGAGGAGGATGATTCCGATACCGCTCTCGTCGGTCAGGTACCCCAGAACATCGATAAAGCGCAGGTGCGAAAACATAGTGAGCACGCTGATGCGCCAGGTTTTTTCCACTATGCGCGAGGGGCGGCCCCAGCCGAAGAAGTCGTACTGGTGCGAATAGACCTTGATAAACAGGAAAGGCCTGCGAGTACGGTTTGCTCTCAGGAATTCCTCGTTCAGACGTGTCCTGAAGAGACGCGCCGGATACACAATGTTCTTTAGCCTCTGTTCGTTCAGAAGGTCGCTTATCGCTGGATTGGAGATTTCCTGTTCCATAGTGAAAAATATAGTAAATATTATTTTCTATCTTTACACCCGAAAAATTTAAAAATGGAGACGCAATATGCTGCGTATAGGTTTAATTGGTACTGGAACCGTCGGTGGCGGTGTCATTCAGATTCTGGAACAGAAGATTGCCGAGTACAAGGAAAAGCTCGGTGTCGAACTGGAACTCGCCTGCATCTGCGCGAAGTCCGAAGAAGAAGTTGCCCCCTACAAGGCGAAGGGCTACAAGGTTTCGACCAACGCCGACGAGATGATTGCCGGTAACGATATTGATGTGCTCGTGGAACTGGCCGGCGGCTACAACATGCCGCGCAAGTGGATTCTCGCCGCCCTCGAGAGCGGAAAGCACGTGGTGACGGCCAACAAGGCCCTCCTCGCCAAGTACGGTCACGAGATTTTCCCGCTTGCTGCCAAGAACGGCCTGCATGTGCTGTTCGAAGCTGCGGTCGGTGGTGGCATTCCTATAATCCGTAGCCTGCAGGAAGGCCTGCTCGGTTCTACGGTCGAAAGCCTGAGCTGCATCATCAACGGGACCTGCAACTACATCCTTTCCCGCATGGCCGACGAAGGCCTCGACTTCGACGTGGTGCTCAAGGACGCCCAGAAGCTCGGTTTTGCCGAAGCCGACCCGACCTTCGATATCGAAGGCATCGACTCCGCCCACAAGACGGCCCTCCTCGCTAGCCTCTGTAGTGGCAAGCGCGTGGATTTCGAGAAGATTCACGTCACGGGTATTTCTAAGATTACCGCCCAGGATATCGCGTTCGCGAAGGAAATCGGCTGCTGCGTGAAGCTGCTCGGTATCTACCACCGCGACGGCGACCGCGTGGACGCTCGCGTGCATCCGTGCTTCGTCTCGAACGAGAACCTGCTCTCCAATGTGAATGGCGTAATCAACGCCGTTTACCTCAAGTGCGACAACCTGGGCGAAACGGTGCAGACCGGCGCTGGCGCTGGCCGTCTCCCGACCGCTTCCGCTGTCGTGGCCGACCTCGTCTCCCTGGCCCGCTCTGTGGATACGGGTAGCCGCAAGGCGCTCCCGATGGGCTGGTTCAACGTCGACAATTCCGCGACGCTAGTCCCGATTTCGGAAACTTCTTCGCGCTACTACCTGCGCTTCACGTCCCGCGATGCTTGCGGTGTTCTCGCGAAGATCACGAGCGTTCTGGCCGAAAACAACATCTCCATCGAGACGATAATCCAGAAGAACGTGAAGGATCCGGGCAAGGTCTCCATCGTGGTCATCACCGAAAAGACCCAGGACTGCAAGGCCTCGAAGGCGGTGGACGCCATCGACGCCCTCCCCGAAATCGTTGAAAAGAGCCAGGTTATCCGCTTCCTCGTGTAGCGGCGTGGTTTCTGACCTCGTATTTTTGTAGTTTAGTTCTGCTATGTTCCGCGCAACTACATTGGAACGCATCCTCCTGGTCCTTTCGGACTTTGCTGCCGTATCGATTTGCTTCCTCGGCGCGTTCTGGGTGCAGTTCCACAGTGGCTGGATCGCGGACAAGTTTGACCCGAGCAAGACGTTTGACCAGTACCTAGTGATGGGGATTGCCCTCAATATCGGGTGGCTCCTGCTTTTCACTTGTGCCGGACTCTACCGTTCCTGGTTGTTGCTTTCCAGAACCCACCAGATTTTGCGGGTGCTCCGTGCCGTGGTTATCGGTATTGTACTGGTTATCGTCTGCTTGTTTGGAACCGAATTTTTGGGAAAGGTTTTCTCTAACCAGCCTCTCAACGAGGGGTACCTGTACGGTTCGCGCTTCCCGTGGATTTTTATTTACGGCGGCCTTGCCATGGTGCTTGTGGCTAGTTTCCGTATGCTTATCTACCTCTGTTTGCGCGGCTTTTTGCGCTTAGGCTATGGGGCGAACAATATCCTGGTACTTGGCGCTACCGAGGCGGGGCGAAAGGTGGCGGAAACGCTCAAGAACACTCCGGAACGGGGCCAGCGCGTGGTCGGTTTTGTGGACGAACGCTACCAGGTGATGCCTCATGATTTTGAAGGCTTCCCGGTTCTGGGTAAGTATTCGGATTTGGCTGCTCTCGTAAAGAAGTATAAGGTCACAGGTATCGTGATTGCACACGAGAGTTCTTCTCCGCAAGAGATTATGCGCGTGCTGGTATGGGTCTGTGAACTGCCCCTGCATATTTATATTGTGCCGGAACTTTACCCTGTAGTCACGGGTCAGTTCAAGGCGAACCTTGTTTACGGATTTGAATTGCAGGAACTTTTCGCGTTTACCATGCCCCCCTGGCAGGTGCGCGTAAAACGTATTGGTGATATTCTCTTTGGGGCGTTCCTTGGCTTTTGCTCCATGCCGGTATGCCTGCTTGCGGCTATTGCCATCAAGCTCGAGGACCGCGGCCCGATTTTCTATTCGCAGGAACGCATCGGCCTGTATGGCAAGCCGTTTACGGTATACAAGTTCCGCACTATGCGCACCGATGCGGAGAAGTTCGGAGCCCAATGGGCCACCAAGGATGACCCGCGCATTACGAAGGTGGGCAAGTTCTTGCGCAAGACTCGCATTGACGAACTCCCGCAGATTCTTTGTGTATTGAAGGGCGATATGAGCATGGTAGGCCCGCGCCCTGAACGTGCGGTGTTCATTAGCCAGTTGCGCGAACAGATTCCGTTCTACATCAGCCGTCTCAAGATGAAGCCGGGCCTGACGGGCTGGGCGCAGGTGCGCCACCATTACGACACGAGCATCGAGGACGTGCAGATCAAGTTGCAGTACGACATGTACTATTACGAGAACATGAGCCTTTTGCTTGATTTCCAGATTCTCGTGCGGACGGTCTATGTGGTGCTGACAGGAAAGGGAGCTCAGTAGAGACGAGAGAACGCTCACTTCGTTCGCTACAGACGAGAGAAATAAAAAAAGAGTGGTAAAGATATGTACGGAGACAACTCTACACCGGTATTTCCGAAAGATGATGCCCTCACGATGATCCGTTTGGCGCTTGCCGAGGATGTGCGTACGGGTGACGTGACCAGCGAATGGACTATCCCTGCCGACCAGAAGCAGCATGCCCGCCTGATTGCCAAGGAAGACGGTGTACTCGCCGGTCTCCCGGTAATTGAACTCGTGTTCCAGGAACTGAAGGCGAACGTGAAGGTGACGCTCCACAAGAAAGATGGTGATGTGGTAAAGAAGGGCGACCTGATTGCCGAAATGGATGGCACGACGCACGAACTCTTGACGGGCGAACGCACTCTTCTGAACTTTATCCAGCAGCTTTCCGGCGTGGCGACCGTCGCGCATACCTTCCAGGAAGCCCTGAAGGGAGGCAAGACGAAGGTGCTCGATACGCGCAAGACGGTGCCCGGTTTCCGCACGCTGCAGAAGTATGCGGTTCGCGTGGGTGGCGGTTCTAACCACCGTATGGGCCTTTTCGACATGGTGCTCGTGAAGGACAACCACATCGCTGCTGCGGGTGGCGTGCTCGAAGCGCTTGCCGTGGTGAAGAAGAACAACACGCAGAACCTGATGGTCGAAATGGAAGTCGAAAACTTCGACCAGCTGCGCGCCCTCCTCAACAAGGGCGTGGATGTCATCATGCTCGATAACATGAGCAACGAGATGATGGCCGAGGCCCTCAAGATTATCAAGGAAAGTGGAGACAAGTGCCTGGTGGAAGGTTCCGGCAATATGACGCTTGAACGCGCGAAGGAAATCGCGACGCTCGGACTTGACTACATTTCGGTCGGAGCGCTCACGCATAGCGTGAAGGCTCTCGACATCTCGATGCGCATTTAAATCACTTTTTCTGTAACCACGCGCCACTCGCCGGGCTGTAGATTGCCCAGCGGGATATTTCCGATTTGTGTGCGGATAAGGCGCAAAGTTGGAAACCCGACCGCAGCGGTCATGTGGCGCACCTGGCGGTTCTTGCCCTCGATTAGGGTGAGGCGAACCCAGCTTGTGGGAATGTTCTTGCGGAACCGTACCGGCGGGTTGCGCGGCCAGAGATTTTCTGGCGGCGCGATGATTTCTGCCTTGCAGGGCTTGGTGCGGTAGCCTTTAATGTCCACGCCTGCGGAAAGTTTGCGGACTGCCTCTTCGGTGATTTGCCCGTCCACTTGCGCGAGGTATGTGCGCGGGTGCTCGTATGTGGGGTCGAGCAGTTTTTTAATGAGTTTCCCGTTGTCTGTTAAAAGCAATGCGCCTTCGCTGTCGTGGTCGAGCCTGCCTGCTGCATACACTCCCGGCGGAAACCCGAAAGTATCGAGGGCTGCATGCCCCGATTCGGGCGTGAACTGGCTCAGAACGCCAAAAGGCTTGTTGAAGAGGATGACGGTCGACATCTTGGGACTAGCTTATGCTCGTAGTTCCTGGAAGAACTCCGGACGGTGAAAATCCGGTTTTTCGGTATCGATGGGGAAGGCGCTCAGGTAATGCGGTGTTTTCGCCTTGTCGGCGCACTTGTACATGTTCCCGCGCAGGTTCACGCCTTCGAATGAACTAATCCCGAAGATGCTTGCCGGAATGCGCAGGCTTATGCCCCAGCTGATGAATTCCCCGATGACGCTGGCGAGTTGCTTGGTGCGCTTGATTTGTGAGAGTTGCGATTCTCCGAGCATGGTGCGGTTCTCGCGGTCGGGGCCACGGGCGGCCAGCAGGCAGCCGCGACTTGTCACCTCGAAGTTGAAGTATTCGCTCGCATTTGCCGGATTCTGCAGGAATATTTCGACGCAGGAATCTTCCCAACTGTGGCCGTTGTCTTCCATGACCTCGGCGCGGAAGCAGTTGAGCGGTTCCTCTACGTAGAAGTCGACCTGGACGAATTCGCTGTCGATAGAGAAGTTCGCCATCACGGTCGGGAGCTCTGTTTCCTGGTTCGCCTTCCAGTTCATATTTGGTTTTAATAGCATAGTGATTAAAAATAGAATAATCAGTGATTAATCGATTAATCACCTTGTTGATGTTTCCCGATATGGCGATTTTTTGCTAAAAACGCCGTTTTCAAATTGGCACGATTATTGCAACTACCTATACGCCTGTCGAAGCGGCGAAAGGGTTGCCGTGGAGGACAGTTTAATACAAACTATAGGAGGCCATATTATGGCAGAAAATACGAATGCGCAGAGCAGCGCTCCCCAGCAGAAGACGGTGGACCCCGCCTTCGATTGCCTTGCGGTAACCCAGGTCCAGGTTTTCCCGTTCAAGGAGGGCCCGAGTCTTGGGCACCTGAAGGGGCTTGCCCAGATTGTGCTCAACGACCAGATGGTGATCCGCGGGCTCCGCGTGATGGACGGCGTGAATGGGCTCTTCGTGAGCTACCCGCTTGACCCGTTCTACAAGGGCGAGGACTTCAAGTCCATCTGCAATCCGATTACGCGTCAGCTTCGTGAACACATCGAAAATTGCATTCTGGAAAAGTACCAGGCTGCTGTAGCATAGTAGGTGCAAGATGTTTCGCAGAATCCGTTCTTATTGCCTGTTTGGTATAAAGGCTGTCCCTGTGAGCGTCGAGGTCGATGCATCGCAGGGGCTGCCGGGGTTTACCTTGGTCGGCCTGCCGGACAATGCGGTGAGGGAATCCCGCGAGCGTGTCGTTTCGGCGATTCGCTCCATCGGGAAAGTGGTGACGGGTTTCCGTACAACGGTAAACCTGTCGCCTGCGGATTTGCGAAAGGAGGGGAGTGCATTAGACCTTCCACTAGCTATCGGGATGCTCGTTTCTACCGGTGAAATCAATGTGGAGTCGGTGGAACGCTATGTGTTCGTTGGCGAGCTCTCGCTGGACGGGTTATTGAAACCAGTAAGAGGGGTTTTGTCCATTGCGATGAGTTTGCCACGGAACGGCGAGAATATCCTGGTGATTCCACGGGCGAATGAATCCGAGGCTTCGCTGGTGGAAGGTCTTCATTACGTTTGTGCGGATTCCTTGAAGGAATGCGTAGAATTCCTGGAAGGGGGCGGGGCGTCGGTACCATTGATCGCGTCCGGTATTAAGAGGGCCGCTCTGCCCCCTTCTCTAGATGTTCCCGACTTTAGGAATGTCGTGGGGATGGAAGGTGTCAAGCGCGCGTTGGAGGTGGCGGCGTCGGGCGCGCATAACTTTTTGCTTGTGGGGTCGCCGGGCGCCGGTAAGACGCTGTGTGCAAGGTGTCTGCCGGGAATACTTCCCGACATGACCGACTTGGAGGTGCTGGAGACGACCCGCATACATTCTTGTGCTCGCCGCTCGGGCGATTCTGCAGAATTCAAAGCGGTGGTCGTTCGCCCGTTCCGCACGCCC
>Ga0265300_10003367_pt1 | contig 13156 bp, 9 predicted proteins | sample AusTroGonzalo_MG_FD_193482 | JGI IMG/M metagenome (GOLD analysis project Ga0265300, IMG submission 193482) | Bovine rumen microbial communities from tropical cattle in Woodstock, Queensland, Australia - Gonzalo_03 | ecosystem: Host-associated > Mammals > Digestive system > Stomach > Rumen ... | reverse complement strand
GCGAGCACGCCTTCGACAGTCGTCTTGCCGATGGCACGCGGCGGCGTATTGATCACGCGCAAGTAAGCAGCATCGTCTTTTTCGTTGGCGAGCACGCGCAAGTACGCCAAAATATCCTTGATTTCCTTGCGATCCCAGAATCTCGTTCCGCCAAAAATCACCGACGGAATACGCAAATCGTTCAACGCTTTTTCAAGCACACGGGACTGGGCATTCGTTCGGTAGAACACTGCCGTTTTTGCATAAAAATCAGGCCCCGCCTGCGCAATCGCCTTTGCGATATTCGTTGCCTCGGAGCGGTCATCTTCAAAATAACGCACGTGAATCAACTCGCCCGCTTCTTCTTTCGAAAACACATTCTTCTGCATTTCAGCAGGTCGAACGTTGTGCGCAATCACGGAACCAGCGCCCTTCACGATATTCGCGGTCGACCGGTAATTGCGTTCGAGCTTGACAATCGTCACGGGAGCAAAATCGCGGTGGAAGTTGCGGATAATCTTGATGTTCGCGCCACGCCAGCCGTAAATACTTTGGTCGTCATCGCCCACCACCGTCACATTCTTGGTTTCGGGATTGATGAGCAACTTCAAAAGTTCGTACTGGACATCGTTCGTATCTTGATATTCATCGACCACAACGTACTGAAATTGGCGTCTCAACTGGCGAACAAGTTCCGGCACCATTTGCAACATCTTGACCGTATTGAAAAGCAAATCGTCGAAGTCCATCGCGTTCGACTCCGAAAGCTTTTTCTGGTAAGCGGCGTAATAGCGGGCATTACGTTCCTGGTCCGCAAATTCAGCATTCAACATCGCGATGTCTGGAGTCTGCAACGTAGCCTTGTCGCCTTTGTACAAAATTGTATTCTTATAACGCGAAATTGCGCCATGAACTTTTTTCAATTCGGCGGCATCGTAATCATCACCCAAATCATCCTTCAAAATTTCCTTGAGAATGCGCTTCTGGTCATCGTCATCGTAAATCGAAAAATTCGCATCGAACCATTTGCCGCCAAGTTCCTTGATGACAAAATCCTTTGCCAAGCAGAGTTTCAAAAGCTTTAAGCAAACGGAGTGGAACGTTCCCATCCACATAAACGACAAACGGCTATCCAACAGTTTCTGGATTCGTTCCTTCATTTCGCGAGCAGCTTTGTTCGTAAAGGTCACCGCCAAAACGCGATTGGACTCCACATTGTGATGCGAAACCAAATGAGCAATTTTGTAAGTAATGCAACGCGTCTTTCCCGAACCTGCGCCGGCAAGAATCAGCATCGGGCCGTTAATTTTCTTTGCGGCAGCCGCCTGTTCCGGGTTTAACTCACGATCTAAAACACTACCATCTACAATATTTGCCATCCTGCACCTCTAGTCGATATACAGATGTGCAATATAGTAATTAGTAGGAAGTTAGAAGTAGGAAGTAGACAGTGGTCAATGGTCAATGGTCAATGGTCATTGTTCATTAGTCATTAGCTTACAAAAAAAGGAGATCCCGGAACGGTGTCCGGGATGATTCACCAACCAAATTCAACAAAAGAGCACTGGATCCTATCGCTACGCTTCAGGATGACGGTCTGGGAAGACGGCGTTCGAAAATAAACCTTCCTACTTCCTACCGTCACAGCCTACTTCTTGCTTTTCTTCGCAGGAGTTTTCTTCTTCTTTTCGCTCATCTTGATGCGGCGCGAACCGGCACGGAGACGCTCCCACGGCGCAAAAGACATCGTCCCGAACGTGAATCCAAAGAACCACACGTTAAAAGCGACCCAAAGAATTGCGGCACTCCCAATCTTCTTTCCATCGACAGCACCGCCCATATCGACCACAAGCGCCGAAAGCGACAAAAGCGAGGCAATCATAATCGGAGCCAGCATTTTTTTGCCAGCCTTCACAAGCGCACCCGCCTGCGGCGAACCTTCACCGAGTTCCTTCCCGGCAATCAAAGCACATGCGATAACGCCCGAAAAGCCAACACCGCTCAACACCGCCCACATAAGCCACGCCTTACCAATCATCATCGGGAACCATCCCAAAAAGCCGGTCAGCAAAAGCCAAGACAGCGCGAAGGGGAACAAGGCGCAAGCGACACTCCACTTGGCAAAAAGCATCAGAACAAGCGCAAGACCTGCAAATACGGCAAAGAAAATCAATAGCATGTCTTCGTCGCCGCCCAAGGCAAACAGCGCTCCGACAAAAGCGGCCAGCGCAAGCAAGCTGCCCACGCCACCACGCCATCCGCCAAAGACAAAATAAAGCACGACCATAGAAAGCCCGGCCACAAAAATGTATTGCGACGAATTCCAAGCAGAAACAACGTTTGTAAATTCGGCAATCCACATGCCAAGAGCTTCAGAAGCGCCAAGCGGCAAGGACCCCATCTGTTGCCAACCTGTAGCCACAAACGCCACGGCAAAGCCCACCATCAAAAGCACAAAAATCAAGCGAAAGCGGAGAGACAGTTCGAAAATTTTTTGAATCATCCCCGGTTTTTCACGTAAATCCATTATTTACCTCGATATCAACAATTTTTGTTTTTTAGTCCATGTTTTAGTTTTAGATTTTTTCGATTCGGCATTCGTTTCCGAAACTTCGCTACGAACAACATAGTGATACAATCCGTTAGCGAGCAAGCGACCGTAGTTATCCTTGCCATTCCAATGCGTTTCGCCAGACCTTGCATCCTTGATAACCTTGACAAGTCTGCCATGCTGGTTGTAAATGAAAATCGTCACCTTCGAATTTTGTTCGGCAGCAAGATTCTTAAAGTAGAACGTCGTTCCCGACTTTCCCATCGGATTAGGAACGTTGAAAACATCCGAAAGTCCCGTCTGCATAGCATCCGTAATCTGGAGATTAATTTGCTTCGTGGAAGCATTCCCAAGAACATCCAAAGCGCGAACCTTGAAAACATAGTCCCCTGGCGGATACGATTCACTTGTCAAAGATTTACGAGCCACGGCACGTTTTGAAGTTTGTTCCAAGAACGGAGAGGGGTGGTAAGGATTTTCGAGTCCGACCATTTCAAAAGAAACGCCTTCATCAGCCTGTTCACGGTAATCCAAAGCAGTTTCATCTTCAACAACAACCTGCAAGCAAGCGGGCGTCTGAAGTTTAACATGCTGGTTATCCGCAAAAGAAGACGATGCGCCGGCATAGCAAGACTGGATGCTAATGGTCGGAGGAGTCCTATCATTCAGCGAATCAGCATAGTTCGAAACGCCGGTAATCTTGATATTTTCTTCAAGATAGCGACCGACCGAAACTTCATTCGATGAATACGCCCAAGCACGCAATTCAGCAAGCGTATCGCCGATATTCAACTTTTTCGGTGTCACAAATTCAGTTTCAAAGCGCCCCCCGACAACAGGCACAATTTCAGAATAAATTAGCGGTCCATCATAGGGAACTTTAAGTGTAGAATCTCTTGAAATCAACAACAGAGGTTTATCAACACGCCCTTCCCTTAGCGTCAAGGCAATGCTTCCCGATGTCATTCCAGAAACCTTCCCGGACAATTTCATCTTGTCCAACGCCTTTATCGAATCCACTGGAGAGTCAATGGAAATCTTCAGTTTCGCATACGGCATACGAATAACGGGTTCACCAATCAAGACGTAATGTTCTGAATTGTAGATGGCATTATCATCATTATTTTTGACGATATTGTCCTTGGCCTGCATATAGGCTACACCGAGATAGTTACCATTTTCAAGAACCGCTCGGCTTATAAAATTACTTGCAAAAATTTGGTTGTAACTGGCATACGTTTCGCGAGTCGCCCCGACAGCGGCAATCGCTCCAGCATTCGGCGCAACTACGAACGATTCGGACAACGACCTTGCACCACCTTCATCAAATCGGCCTACAGTACACGAGAACGAATTCAATATCGTATAAAATTTTTTGTTCGAAAGCTTGGATACGTACCAGTTCTTGAGCAAACCTTCAGAAGCCCACGCGACTTTTGAACCATGACCATAATACATTGTCATCAACGCACCCTGGTTCATGATATTCATAAAATCGTTCACGGCATCTTGTTTCTGCCCTGCGGCATCGTACTCATAATTCAAAAGATAGACCTTCTTCAAATTCATTCTAAACCCAAGCTTTGCAGAAGATGTATCAATCAACCGAGCAAGCGCCTCCTGGTGCATGGTATGCGGAGTCAAGTCTGTTTCCGTCCCGTTCCGCGCATCGTCTGCAGCAAGCAGTAACGTAGATCTCCATTCACCGTGATCAAACTTTCCAATTTCATCGTAATCTTTCGCTTTCTCGTTATAATCAAAAAATTCATCAACCGACGAAACAGGCAAACGCCCTACGGCAATATCGACATCATACGGTTTGCCACTGCGAACAGTTTCTCCCGAATCAAGCGCCGCAAAGAAATCTTCCGTCACAGTCGCTTCTTTTTCGAACGGCGGCATGTAATTTTTTCCAAGCTTTGCATTAACACCGCGATAATCATAATGGCCGGAACCGGCGAGCAAAACGAACCGCAAATCCGGGCAAACACTACGAGCGTATGCGATAAAGTTTCTGATGGCAATCGGCGATAAACCACCACCCGTATAATGCCTATAGATGTTTTCCACAGAAACAACAGCAGTCACAAGCGGACTTGCCGCCTTGTCGCTAGAGCGAAACACCGCCAAGGATTCTGCCGGAGCAAGAAATTCTTCGGGCGTGATAATCAAGTATTCCGTTTTTGAAGAAATCTTAGAAATATTCTGAACAACATTACTCGATGTTTTCGGAATGCCTTCAAGACTGATAGCCTTGCGACGATCCTTTTCGCGATAAAGCATGTAGCGGACATCTTCATTTTCTCCAATACTATCCACCGCAAATCCGTTCGCGATTCTCAAAAGCCCAACAGGCTTGTAATCCTTGAACTTCAACAAGCGAAGGTCTTCGCTCTTCCCCACCGGGATACGGACAACGCCCGTTGCAAAACCGGGCAAAAGCCATTCCGAAGAATCTATAGACACCGTCGATGGATCCCACTGGTACGCCACAGAATAACCGTCAAAACGGTCAGGCTGCTTTGTATTCGGCAGCATCGTTAGTTCATATTCATTTTTTGACTTTTTCAAAGACTTTACACTAATGCCAAAATTTCCGCCCGGCAAAAGCGTTCCGCGACTCCATGAAAAATCTTCACCATTCACCTTCAAGCTAAAGCGCATGAACAGCATTCTTTCTTCGTAACTTCTGGTAGAATAGCTATTGTCAGCCTTCTGCGCCACGCCATTCGAAGATTCAATCGAACGGTACGGGAAAAACGAGACAGCCACAAAGCCCCTGCTATCAGGAACAAAGCCCGGCAAATCCGTCGTCGATGGAGAACTCAAGTCCGACGACGAAAGCACTGTAGTATCATTCATGCCATGCCAAATCCAGAACCATTCCTTACCGGAAGAGCTTTCCCAATCCAGATTCTTGCCAAAATAAGTATCGCGCAGCAACATGTCTTTTTCGACACGCACATACCTAAACCAGTCGATATCCTTCGGCGAGGACTTCGGCGGAGTAAGCGTTTCCAAGCGGAGCCCCTTGTCCATTTCTTTGTAACCGAGTACAAAATACTGGTAGTAGGAATAAGGCGAATACGAATGGAAATACGCCATATTCAATTTGGAAAATTCCACCGGCTCAGAATCAATCCGTTTCCAAAACGCATTTCCGTACCCCACGAAATAAAGGGTATCGCCCTCATCAAAAATCTTATTGGAATTGCGGTCATTAACTTTGATAGGCAGTTCAAAGATTTGGTTCGGATTACGCAATTTTGCACCAGGAGCCATGTCGGGGAGCGTATCGGGAGAAGCGCCATAAACGCAGAGTTTCTCTATAGGAATGCCATCCAACTCATTTTGACGCAGCACCTTGAGGAGCGAATTACGAACCGTCTTGAAATCGATTGCGTACATGCCATCTTCTGTAAACGAGGCCATGTTCTTGTCGCCCACGACTAATTGGGCAAGCTGAACAACGCCATCTAATTCCGCAGAAGCTTCACGGCGCAGCACGGAATTGTTCGCAGCAGCGATGCCAAACTGCGATGCCGACTTCGTATTTTCAACAAGCATGAGGGCACGTGCACCGGGGTTCCTGCCACTCACCGCCGAAGAGGCAAAATCCACTTTCAAGCGGAAATTCTGACGGAGCGACACGGACTGTCCACGCACCAAGTATAACGGGACCTGAACATCGGCCTGCCACAGGTTGTCCTTCAAGTACGGTTCAGAAACTGCAACCGGCAAAGGCTTTACCGAAGTCGATTTGCAAAGCGAACCTCCCAACGGGACAACCTTACTATCCGTCACAGAAACCGTCGGTTTCGCGTTCGAAGGCAACGCAATGCGGTAATGCCTGACAGGAACGGCGTTGGAATCACTGTAAAAAGCTTTCTCGGGAGTAAAACGCATTCCCGTTCCGTCTTCACAAGGTACCGCCGAAGAATTGAGGACTTCATCGTCCAAGATAAAATGCTTTTTGGAATCTTCCACGACAGAAGACGCCAAACTAGAAACCGTTGCACAGGCAACAAAGAGAATCTGGATTTTTTTTACGATGGATTTCACGAATTCTAAAATAGAAAACTATCACCCATCAAATGTTAAGCTAGGGCCGCGTAATGACCATTTCAAGGAACCCGTTCCCCGTCGTATGCATTTCGACAACTTCACCGCCCGAAGCTTTCGCCTTAAAGACTGTAATATATTCAGGAGGGATACCCTTCGAAAGAATCATCTCGATTTCCTTGGGCGAAATCATGTATTTCGAATTCCAGGAATCCATGTACCAATGCCACGGTTGCCAGTTGAAAATGCCACGAGTCGATTGCACAAACGCACGAAGCATCATGGAATACTCATACTTCAAGAACCCCAGATAATCATTCACTTCGTCGTGTTTTTCGACAATGGTCTTTTTGGCAAAGTCAGCATCGAAACGGAGCGGCGTCTTGTCAGGATTATCGTAAGAAAAACGAATTTGTTTATCCAAAACCTTAATTTTTAAATTCGAACGGTCATAGTGGACAAATTCAGTTTCAGAAACTTGTTTGTAATCCCTAAAGACGACATCGGGCGTAAGGACTTTATTGAGTTTAAGCGGTACGGGCTTTGCATCAAACTTTCCAAGTTCGTAAAAGACGATAACTTCTCCAGAACCCTTGGGCAAAAGCACCGCAAGCAAAGGTTTATCGCGTTCGGTAATGAGCCACACCATTTTCGGTTTGTTCGACGAGTTCAACATCGGATCAAGGATTTTCATCACGGAGGGGTCGCGGACACCATTCACGTCCCATTCCATCCACGTTCCCGTGCCACCGACAGAATCGAGAACGTCAAAGAGACGGCCACCGTTAAAGCCTTCTTTCGCATCGATTGCTCCGTAAATTTTAGTCGAGGAAGCAACCGACTTTGCCTTGGCTGTAGAAACCGCAGAACTCGGAGCCGCCCAGGAAGCAGCCGCTAAAGCACAAGCAATGGCGCAAGCCGCAAAATATTTACGCATAAACGTTACATCCTAATTAATCTATACAAATTAAAACTTTACTAGAAACCAATCGGTTCAAAAAGCGATTCGTCTAGACGCGTATATTGCATGTGGTATTTCTTGTCCAGCCAGTAAAGAGCGAGCTTCACGTCGGTCCATTTTTTCTTTGCGGCAGTCGCTTCTATGCCCTTCGTAATTAGCGGCAATGTTTCGATAAGATTCAGCTTCCACTTGGTATCGTCCCAATCGAACAACATAATCGGCACTTTCGGACTAGACGCAAGTCCAACGCTTCCGCGATCGTTCTTGACTTCGAACGGACCCATGTTCACACGATCCACCAAGTCCAAGAATCCGCTGCCATACAAAAGCAAATAGAGCATGCGGTAATCCGGCACTTGCCAAAGGTGTTCGCGCTCGTACAATCTATAAAGCAGAATGGCGTATGCCTCGTAGAACTGGCACGTGTCCAATGCCGTAGAATCGTAATTTTTCGCATGGTTTTCAAGTTCGTTCAGCCAATATTCCGACGAATCCGTCAAGAAATCAAGCAAGACATCCGACGGAGCATGATCCTTGACCGAAGCCTTGAAGGAATCATACATTTCGCCCAGCATGGCAAGTTTGTCCGCTTCACGAGCCTGAACCTTGGCATTACGGGTCGCCGCAGTTTCCGTAGATTCCTGAGACGAGCCGTTAGACGAACCGGCACAGCCTGCCATAAACGCAAATACGCTCACCAAAAGCGCTAGAACTATTTTATTTTTCAGAACATGCATCGCGATACCTACCTGAAAATGAATCTTGACGAACTTTTGCGAGCCTGCTCCTTGAAGGGTTATCAGGGCAGCGGACCCGGCGGCCAGCACAGGAACAAGACCAACACTGGCGTCCATCTGACATTACAACAATATAATTTAGAAATAAAGTCTTCCGAAAGCAGAAGTGCAAAAGAAAACAAAATTCATGCACTGCACCGCATGCAAATGGCACTTGCGTTGAATGTCCGCGAAACTCCGCCCGAAGTCGAGATGAAATTTCCGGGCAGCAACGGGCATATCCAGCCAAGCAATCCACAGTTTCCGCTGTTCGTCGCCCATGTCTTTGACATCATGGCCACAAAGAACGGCGATACGAAAGCTGCTGCGGCGGCGTTCGGGCTCTCTCCAAGTGCCCTCGTGAAAATACTCCGGCAAGACAAGTCGTGTGCCGTGAAACTCCAAAGCAACCGAGTCGAGAACGGCAAGAGCAAGCTGTGTTTGTGAGGAATGAGGTGTGAGGTATGAGGTGTGAGGAGTGTGTGGTGTGTGGTGTGAAGTGTGAAGTGTGGGGTGTGGGGTGTGAGGTGTGGGGTGTGAGGTGTGAGGTGTGAGGTGTGAGGTGTGAAGTGTGGGGTGTGAGGTGTGAGGTGTGAGGTGTGTGGTGTGTGGTGTGTGGTATGTGGTGTGTGGTGAGAGGTGTGTGGTGTGTGGTGTGTGGTGTGAGGTGTGTGGTGTGAGGTCGGCACTTCGTGCCTTTGAGCAATGAGCGATGAGCGGCGAGATGTCATTCTGAGCGAAGTGTAACGAAGCCGAAGAATCCAGTGAATTCTAGAAATCAGCGACTAGAGATTAGCGATTGGTGGTTTGGAGGTTACAGGTCTCAGGAGGTCTGTAGGAAGTTGACAAGGAATTGTCACCCTGGAGCAACGCGATAGGGTCCAGTGAGTTTTGACGAGAGAGAGGTGAGCTGTGAGGTCGGCATTTCTAGCCCCTAACAACAGTAAACATCTTTTTACAAAAAATTTGCGGACAAAACACCCCCTAAAAGCGTGTTAAATAAGTAGGACCATTCCAAAAAACAGGAGGTTATATGAGTCCTACAACAAAAAAACACGTCTGCTACTGTGCAGCGGCCACCATCATGGCGCTTTCTCTCTGGAATTGCTCCAGTGACTCCAGCACCGAATCGTCCAGTCCGTCCATCCAGGTTGGTGAAACGTCCAACGTCGCACTCAACTTGGACTTTACCGAAACGCCGTTGCTCGACAGTCTCGTGCTGGACTGCTACGGCACGGACACGCTCCATTTCGTCCACTCCATCGAAAAGAAGTCGTTCAACCTCGACCTTTTCCCGGGCGAAGAATGGGTGTTCAACGCAAAGCTCTACGCCAACGGAGCCTTGATGCAGGAGGGCGAAGTCACGACCGCCCTTGAAGCGGGTTCTGCGGTAAACTTGAACATCCCGATGCATGCGCTTGTCGGGTTCGTCTATGTGAAGATTCCCATCGGCTTCGGCAACCCGGCGGGCATCAAGAAGGGCGAAATGAAGCTTACCAGCAATGGCGAAACGTTCACCTACCCCATGGTGTTCGATTCCGAGAACGTCACTTTCACCAGCGACGATCTCAAGCTCGACCGCGATTACCACATCACCATCGCCATGCAGGACGAAAGCAACAAGACCATCTTCAGCATGGAAGATGACTTCACGCTCGACGAAAACTCGCCCATTCCGCACTTCCAGATTGAATCGTTGCGCAGCAAGATTGCGCTTGCGATTGACCTCGCGAAGGACGTGAATTTGCAAGTTTCGCTCAAGCTCCCGGCAATCAAGCGCGCCCCGGCGGTAAACGACATCGTTGTCAGCGAATTCTTCGTACAGCCGAACACCAAGGATTCTACGCAGTTCACCTTCGTGGAATTCTACAACGGCAGCACGGACTCGCTCATTTTGGACAAATGCACCTTCGGAAAAACGTCCAACGTCAGCGGTTCTGCCGAAATCGCGAAACTCGTTCTTCCGCCAAACGAAGTCCTCGTCGTGGGCGATCTCGAAGGGGCAAGCTCCGCTGGCATCTACAAATATACCGAAAGCATGCCGTCGTTCGGCAAGACCTCCGGTTCGCTGGTACTGCAGTGCAACGGAACGGTTCTCGACTCGCTCTACTACGGCAAGGCCGATTCGCTCCACGTGTCGCCGCTGCCCATCGGTTCGTCTTCGGCTGCTGTTCGCAAGAGCACGCAGTTGAACATCGGGCTTTGGAACAAGCGCACGGAACCTGATTCCTGGTGCACGAACGTTCCCACCCCGGGAATTATTTCGTCCTGCGGAATCTAAGAAGCCATTCTAATGACAACGACATAGCGAACAGATGGCGGATCAGGTCCGCCATGACGTCGCCATCTGTCCGCCAAGTTATAAAGAGAAACAAAGTCGTTTATAAAACGTGATGGATCCATCGCATTTTGCAATGGATTCATTACTTCTTATTGGCTAAAAGCTGTCGTTAAAATGCTACCTTTGAAAACGAATCAGAAGCAACAGGCACAACAATCGCAAAGGCGTTTATGACTCTTTTCTGGATTTTATTCCTTATTCTCGTCGGAATTTTCTTGGCTTTGGACCTCGGCGTATTCCACAAGAAGGATTCCGTCATCGGCATCGGCGAAGCATTGCGTTGGACAGGCATTTGGATTGCACTTTCTCTGTTGTTCGATGTTGCACTTTACTTTCTTTACGGAAACGGAACACTGCACGGCCCGGCAGGAGCAGTTGCCGGAAGCGAAGCCGCACTTGAATACTTGACTGGCTACATCATCGAAAAATCGCTTTCGCTCGACAACATTTTTGTGATGGCCGCAATTTTTACGTACTTCAAAATTCCGCAAATTTATCAACATCGCGTACTCTTTTGGGGCATTCTCGGAGCAATCGTCCTTCGCGGAGCCTTTATTTTCGCGGGAACAACGTTACTCCAGCATTTCCATTGGGTAATTTACGTGTTCGGCGTATTGCTTTTGTACAGTGCATTCAAGATGCTTTTCCTCGATGACGACAACGACCAGGACTTGAGTAAGAATAAAGTTGTAATTCTCGCCAAGAAGTTTTTCCCAATCGCGACAGAAATCAACGGTCATGCGTTTTCGTCAAGGTGAACGGCAAACACTTTATGACTCCGCTCATGCTCGCCCTCATCGTCATCGAAACATCGGACGTTCTTTTCGCGATGGATTCCATCCCCGCCATTTTCGGCGTGACGCTCGACCCGTTCATCGTCTTTACAAGCAACATCATGGCAATTCTCGGACTGCGTTCGCTGTACTTCGCACTTGCCGCCATGCTCGGCAAGTTTGACAAACTCAAATACGCCATCGTTTTCGTTCTCGCGTTCGTCGGCGTTAAAATGCTCATCGCCGCCTGGTACGAAATCCCGACTCCCGCAAGCCTCGCCGTCATCGTCGTGAGCCTCACCATCGGGGTACTCGCCAGCAGGAAAAAGTGATTACTGTCCCCTAACCACCAACCACTTTTTACTAACCACTCTTTACTTAGATTACGGCTCAAAAAAATTTCCCCGAATGATGTTTCATCATCCGGGGCATTTCATAAAAACAGATCCCGGCACAAGACCGGGACAACATGTATGGTTAAGCGTGAATTTGCGTGCTGGCGCGTTCGATATCAAACAAACGACGCAAGGTTTCTGCCTTGGCCGGTTCGCGTTCTTCGGGTAGCGTCAGCGGAGCCATGGCTATCGCCACAAGGATGGATCCCGGATAGTTGTTCACACGCTTGATGAAGTCGCTCACGGACACGCCTTCGGTGTAGAAATCCACGACGAACGTATCCCAGTCGTCTTCTTCGAGCTGCTGCATCGCTTCTTCTTCGGTCTTGACGGCCTTGAAGTAAGCCCCCACGAGCAAATCCGAAAGGACTTCGAGGCATGCATCACGGCGCACATCGTCTTCTTCCCAGATAAGGATGCGGCGGTCACTGTAATCACGAACTTGCGGAACAAAGTTTTCTTCGGCATTCAATGCGTCAAGCATCGCACCGTTCGCTTCGTCCATCTCTTCATCATCAAAATTATCGAAATCTTTTGCCATGCTGTAAATATAGTAAAAAAATGGTTAAAGGTGTGAGCCATGAGGTATGAGGTCGGGGCTGCGCCCCTTTGAGCTTTTTAAGTCGAGCCTCTGGCTCCATACATTTGCTCACCGCTCATTGCTCATCACTCACTGCTCGTCGAACCAGCGCTGGAGTATTATCGCGGCGGCGGTGCGGTCGATAATCGCCTTGTTCTTCTGCTTTTTCTTTTTGCTCATGTACGAGGTAAATTCTTGCGCCTGCACGCTGGAATACGACTCGTCTTGCGTATGGATTTTCATTCCCGGGAAGCGGAGCGCCAAATCCTTGATGAACGCCTCCACCACTACGTTCTTTCCGTCTTTGCGACCGTCCGGGTGGTACGGCATCCCGACCACGAATTCGTCTATCTTGTTGATTTTCACCAACTGGTCCAATCGCTCGAACAGATTGGTCGTTTTCTGGTCAATCGTCTCGCGCGAAAACGCCATTTTAAGCTCGGAATCGCCAAATGCGACCCCGACTCGATGTTCACCGTAATCTAAAGCAAGGTAATTCACGTCACTAAATATAGAATACGAGCCGTAAATATTGCATTTTTTCACTCATTTTTCTATCTTTGCGCCCGAAATTAAACGCCAACGGTGGATAAAATATGGATCAATCAAAAATCAGAAACGTCGCCATCATCGCCCACGTTGACCACGGTAAAACAACCCTGGTGAACCAGCTCCTCAAACAGTGCGGAACCTTCCACGAAGGTGAAGAAATCGTGGATCGAGTGATGGACTCCGACA
>Ga0265300_10003366_pt1 | contig 13156 bp, 10 predicted proteins | sample AusTroGonzalo_MG_FD_193482 | JGI IMG/M metagenome (GOLD analysis project Ga0265300, IMG submission 193482) | Bovine rumen microbial communities from tropical cattle in Woodstock, Queensland, Australia - Gonzalo_03 | ecosystem: Host-associated > Mammals > Digestive system > Stomach > Rumen ... | reverse complement strand
GAAGCAGTGTTCGCTGTTGTCGTAGCCCTTCAGCTCAGGCGCGTTGTTGTATTTGGTCAGGTGACCGCGGAAGGTAGCAATCGTTCCTGCCAGAGGCACTTGGCTGCGATTACGGAAGGCTACGTTGTTCAGACCCCACGAGCGATAAGCCACCACTTTCTTATTGGTGTTCGTTGCGCCAATAGGAATGATCTCAAAGTCTACGTTGGTGTAGGTCGACGGAATCAGGAACGGATTGGTCTTCACCAGACTGATCTCACCACGGATCTTATAGATCTCTGCCGAGGTCGCGTTGGCTGGCAGCGCGTCTACAATCTTATAGGCACTGTCGATACTGATCTCAATACCGTCGGTGTCCGGTATCAACACAGGAATCGTGTCTGGAATCTGCGGATTGTCTTCGCCCGGGCCCCCAATATACGGGTTCTCCTTGCAACTAAACATTACCAGCGCTACAAGCGCGATCATCATAAATAAGTTCTTTTTCATAATCGTTATTTTTTTGATATTAGATTCAGGGTTTACACACTTTCTCAAAATAGCGCACAAAATTACAAAAAATATTTTGCTTACGCAAATAATTACAGAAAAAAGTGAAAAAAAATTCATTTTTCTTGCGAGTGTCACAAAATTGTTGTATCTTTGCACGCTTTTTCGATGGTGGGGTGTATTGTGCCCGCACGAGAAGGTGGATTATTAACCACTAAAAGTTAAGATTATAGCAACTCCTCAACCCAGACCGCGTGGCGGTCGCGTTATTAAAGAAGACCCGCATCGTATCAACGACAAGATACGCGGTGTCCAGCAGGTTCGCCTTATTGGCGACAACGTAGAACCCGGTATCTACACCTTTCAGCAGGCAATGCATATTGCCGACGAGCAGAATCTCGATCTCGTCGAGATTGCTGCAACGGCTACGCCCCCTGTCTGCCGTGTGATTGACTACCAGAAGTTCCTCTACGCCCAGAAGAAAAAGCAAAAAGAGGCCAAGGCCAACCAGAAGAAGCAGGAAGTCAAGGAGATTCGTTTCGGTCCCCAAACCGACGATCACGACTACAACTTCAAGCTCAAGCATGCGCAGGAGTTCCTCAAAGAGGGCAACAAAGTGAAAGCCTACGTCTTCTTCCGCGGACGCTCTATCGTCTTCAAGGAGCAGGGCGAACTGCTGCTCGCACGCTTTGCCAACGACCTCGCTGAATTCGGTAAACCCGATAATGTGCCCAATCTTGAGGGGAAACGCATGTTCCTCAACCTCAGTCCGAAAAGCCAGAAATAACCCAAGTGTGATCGAGACTTTATCGAGACATTATCGAGACATTATCGAGATCAGAACGAGACAATAATGAGAGTGCACCCCCTCCCAGGGGGACCACTGATAGATAAAAAACAAGTCGTAAGGCTTACCTTGGAAGCCCCATGAACTGGGGCCGGCTGCCTGAGACTGTGTATTTACTAACAAACTAAATTTATTACAAAATGCCAAAGGTAAAAACGAACTCCGGTGCAAAAAAGCGTTTCACGCTTACCGGAACCGGTAAAATCAAGCGTAAGCACGCTTACAAGAGTCACATTCTGACGAAGAAGACTAAAAAGCAAAAACGCAACTTGACTCATGTTGCTATTGTTGATCAGACGAACATGCGCTCCATCCGTGAGATGCTCCTGCTTCGTTAAGTACTAACCATTAAAGTGAAAGGACAAGAGAAATGCCAAGATCAGTAAATCACGTTGCTTCGCGCAACCGTCGTAAGAAGATCATGTCGCTCACCCGTGGTAACTTTGGTGGTCGTGCTAATGTATGGACCGTAGCAAAGAACACATGGGAGAAAGGTTTGCAGTATGCTTACCGCGATCGTAAGAACAAAAAACGTACGTTCCGTGCGCTCTGGATCCAGCGTATCAACGCTGCCGCTCGCCTCGAAGGACTGAGCTACAGCCAGTTGATGGGCTATCTCAAGAAAGCCGGCATCGTCATCAACCGCAAGGCACTTGCTGACCTCGCTATGAATCAACCCGCTGCTTTCAAGGCAGTTGTTGACCAAGCGAAAAAGAAAGCTGCTAAGTAAATCCCCAATGGGGCCCCCGAAAAAATCGTGCATTTGCTAAGAAAATGAACGTTTTTTTGGGGAGAGCGGAGTGCCCGAGTACCTACCTTGAAAACATAGTTTTCAAACGTGTACGAGGGATGCGAACGCGACAGTTCTTACAACAAAAAAGGCTCGCAATCACGCGAGCTCTTTTTTTATCTTTTCCTGTAGTTCCTTGCTTGCTGGAACCAACGGCAACCTCAAGTTGTTCTCGATAATTCCCTTTTGTGCCAGCACGGCTTTGATGCCGACGGGATTACCTTCTGCGAACAGCAAACGAACCATCTCTGCATATTTCGCTTGCAGCGCCGCATCCTTGTTATGTACGATATGCCGGAAATCCTCTGCAAACGCGTTACTTGCCACGCTTATCAGTCCTGCACCGCCAGCTTCCATCACCTCAGCCGCAATACCGTCATCACCGGAAATAACAAGGAATTTTGAATTTTTAATTTTTAATTTTGAATTGGCAAGATCAATCAAATTTTTAATTTGAATGAGATTGCCGCTCGCCTCTTTAATTCCTGCAATCTTCTCCGGATGTGCCTCATAGATTCGCATCACCGTTTCCGGCAACAAGTTCACGCCCGTACGTCCGGGTACGTTATATAGGATGACGGGAATAGGCGATGCTTCAGCCACCTTGCAGAAATGCTGATACAAGCCTTCTTGGTTCGGCTTATTGTAGTACGGACAAACGCTTAAAATTGCTTCAAAACCACTTAAGTCGATGGTATGTAAGGCCTCACAAACAGCCGCCGTACAATTGCCGCCAACGCCCAGTACCAACGGCAGACGTCCGTCCACATAGTTGCGAATAAACGTGCGTACCTCCGCCCGCTCTTTGTCTGTCATCGTTGCCGCTTCGCCTGTTGTGCCCAGCACTACGATATAATCCACCATACCGGTGAGTTGCGTGTCCAGCAGTCGCTTAAGTGCCTCATAATCTACGCTTCCATCTGCCTTAAACGGCGTGATCAATGCCGTGCCTAATCCTTTAATACTGTCTGCTTTCATCTTTTCCTTTGTACATTGTACATCGTCCCTTTGTACATTAGTCCATACTGCGTATGGATGTGAGGTATCGCATGATCTGATCATACAGCCATGTGGCCTCAATGCCTGCTTCGTCTCCTTGTTCCGGAGTGAAATCGGGTAGGGACAATAGCATATCGTGTATGCCTTCTCCCAGGTTCAGTCCCACTTTGAAGTCCGCATCGGCGTACATCGCAAGATAGCGCAACGGCAGACAGGGCTGAGTCGTCAGGTCAATCAATAGGTCGTAGTGTTCCGCCTGCAGGTCCGTCAGCACGTAGTCGCGCGGTTTTCCCAGCAGGTTGTAGTCGCCCAGACCCAATATACGGCTCTGCGGAAGGATCAGCGTACTAATCTCTTTCTTGGCCGCATACCCCCACATCGTCACGTCCATCTGCTGACGAAGCAAGTTCTGACGGATTGATTTGATGGCATCATTGCGTTCTAGATAGTCACTCTCATAGATGATCAGCAGTTTCAGGGGCTGCTCCATGTGCGGAAAACGCGGCTCATGCACTGGTTGCTTCTTGCGCAAATAATCAAATATCTTCTGTTTCAAACTCATAATACACCATTAGGCAGCTTTGCTGCATCATTGAGCGGCGTAGCCGCGCTCATTCTATCATTGATAGGAATTCGGTCTCTGAAAGCAGACGAATTCCTAAATCCTCTGCTTTCTTGCGTTTCTCGGGTCCCATGTTCTCACCGGCTAAGATGAACGAAGTCTTCTTGCTCACACTCCCGCTGTTCTTACCGCCATTGGCTTCTATCATTGCCTTGTATTCGTCTCGTGAGTGTTGGCTGAACGTGCCGCTTATCACGATGCTCATTCCTGCCAACTTATCGCTTGTCGGTTCTTCTGCCGCTTCGCCTTCCAGTTGCAGTCCCGCTTTGCGCAGCCGGTCGAGAATCTCTATATTGCGAATATCTTCAAAATACTTCACGACATTCTCTGCTATTTGCGGACCCACATCTTCGATAGCGCATAGTTGTTCAGCCGTCGCCCATTGCAGGCTGTCAATACTGATAAAACGCTTGGCTATCTTCTTCGCTGTCGTCTCGCCTACCATGCGGATCCCGAGTGCGAACAGCACGCGTGCCCACGGCACTTGTTTGCTGGCCTCAATGCCGGCTAACATATTCTGTGCGCTCTTCTCGCCCAGCCGTTCCTGTGCGGCGATGTCTTCTGATTCAGATCATAGATATCGGCGATATTATGCAGCAGTCCTTGGCGGTATAGTAGGTCTATCGTCTCTTCACCCAGACCGTCGATGTTCATCGCCTTGCGGCTCACAAAATGCTCGATCTTACCTTTTATCTGAGGTGGACAACCTGCCTCATTCGGGCATCGCCACGCCGCTTCGCCTTCTACGCGCACCAACGTCGCTCCGCATTCCGGACAAGTGGTGGGGAAAGAATAATCCCCGTAACCCGTAACCGGTAACCCCTCATCCTTCCCCGTTATCTTCGGAATGATCTCGCCGCCTTTTTCCACCCACACCCGATCTCCCGGGCGTATATCCAGCGATTTGATAAAGTCCTCGTTGTGTAGCGTCGCACGCTGTACTATCGTTCCGCTCAACTGTACGGGTTCCAGGTTCGCCACAGGCGTCACCACGCCCGTCCTTCCTACTTGATAGGTGATCTCTTTGAGCAGCGTCAATTGCTTCTCTGCGGGGAACTTATATGCAATCGCCCAACGGGGTGTCTTGGCGGTATAGCCAAGTTCTTCCTGTTCGGCCAGATTATTCACTTTCAGTACAATACCATCGGTTGCAACGGGTAGGTTCTTGCGCTCTGTATCCCAATAGGCGATGTACGCCATCACCTCGTCCACCGAGTGGCACACCTTGATCGCGTCGCTGATATGAAAACCCCACGCCTTTGCTGTCTCCAGTCGCTCGAAATGCGTCTTCCCTGGCAGATCCTCACCGATCATATAATAGAGGTACGCTTCCAGTCCGCGTCGTGCCACTTCCCGCGGGTCTTGCAACTTGAGCGTGCCGCTTGCCGCGTTTCTTGGGTTTGCGAATAGTGGTTCTTCCTGTTCCTCGCGCTCTTTGTTTAGTGCTTCAAAGCGAGTCCAGGGTAGCAGCACTTCGCCACGCAGTTCAAAGAACGCCGGCACATCGTTGCGATCGATCTTCCATGGGATAGAAGGGATGGTCTTGATATTCGCGATCACATCATCGCCTTGCTGCCCGTCACCGCGCGTGAGGGCGCGAACCAACACGCCGTGTTCATACCAAAGCGAGATACTCAGTCCGTCATATTTCAGTTCGCAAACGATTTCTACGCCCGAAGGCAATTTTCTTACCCAGTCCTCTATCTCTTCGCGCGAATAACTGTTCGCCAGCGACAACATCGGGTATTTGTGTCGGACGGTCTCGAACTTATTTCCCTTAACCGGTAACCCGTAACCCGTAACCTCGAGGTCACTTCCCACCTGCTGGGTCGGACTCTTCGGATCATACATATCGGGAAACATCGCCTCCAGGTCTTGCAGGCGATGCATCTTCTCGTCGAACTCGCGGTCGGAGAGAGTAGGCTGGTTCAGTACGTAATACTTGTAGTTCGCCTCCTCCAGTTCGCGCCGCAGGGATAGTAACTCCTCGCGTTCGGGTTCTTCTATTTGGCTGAACAGATCCATCTGATGGCTCTATCTCACAATGAACTTATACGCGTACACTTGTCCATCGTAGAAGAAGCGCAGGATATACACACCGTTAGGCAACGGCAGCATCTGCTTCAACTCGTCCGGCAGGTTTGGGTTGTCTGCTGTCAGGGTATAGTATTTCGTGCGTTGCTCTTTCAGTTCACCGTTATACTTGATCTTCGTCGGCGGACAAACGGTAAAACCGTTCACCGTGTGCAAGTCGAAATACACCAGCGGCTCCTCTTTGGCATTGCTATAGACGTAGTAGAAAGAGATGCTGTCTGCACCCAGATCGGCGCTGTTGATGTATGGGTCGTAAGTGCGCGAGAGCGTGCTGTCCAGATGCAAGCCCACGATCACTGGGTCATGATCCGAACTACGGAACATAGTGGCGTCATTTCCCTGCGAATAACTGCTGCTTCTCGGCTCGTCCGAATTGATATGCAGCACTGCCATACCGGTTACTTGTCGATAGAGCTGCTTGCTGCATAGCGCATGGTCGATATAGGCCGCCATGTTGCTATATACATAACTATAGCTGCTGTCGGCATGGAAGGCACGATGCAGATCGATCATGCCGCTCTTGGTGAACACCTGAATAGGCTTGGCTTTGGCGTACGAGTTCATGTCACCCATAAACAGCACGTCGTTGTCGCGTACCAGTGCATTCTGACGGTAGGAGTTATAGAGGTTCAGCACCATTTGTGCTTCCACTACGCGCCTTGCCTCATCACCTGTGTTCATGGCCTTGAAGTGGTTGATCGAGAAGATGAACCGTTCGCCGTTGCTCTTCTGACGGAAGCATACCATCTTCTTTCGATATGCCACCTCTTTGTCAGTGTAAACATAGGTGTCAGCCACCGGTTCCACTTTGTTGGCATCATACAGAAAATCCGATTTCTGACTGGTGCCTGATTTCAGGTCATTGAAGTACTTGTAGTTGCGTTCGGGGAATAGTGCATTCAGGTCTCCGCATATCTCCTTGATAGCCTCGTTGCCTAACTGCAACTCACAGAAACCGTATATGTCGGCATTGATCTTTTTCAGCGTAGCCTTGGTTTTTGCGCGTTGTTTCTGATGCTCCTCATAAGAGGCTGCACCCATCGAACCCCAGGTCATGAAGTAGTTCTCTACGTTGAAACCGCACACCACCAGACACTCGTCGCAATCGTCTTCTATATTCAGCATCTTACGTATATCCGCGTTCTTCAACTCCTCCTTGCTGTTGCCCCGCCATGTACCGCTTTGCCAGCTCAATTGGTTCGGACTACTGCCCACTTTCACCTTTAGCCCGTAGATGCGCTCACCTGTACGGTGCCCGCTCGGCGCACCCGTCAAGGTGAACACACCGCTACTGTTGATGCGTATGGTGTTGTTGTATGCATCCGAATAGAGAACACCCTGATTTTCTGGCTGGAAGATACGGAATGGACCAACTGTGTAGTTGCTTCCACTGATGGTACTTACCACAATCGGAATATCGAAAATCACTGTCTGGTTGACGTACGGACGAAGTTCTTCTGTACTCCACGTGTCCGGATCGGCAGTGGTGATGTGCACTTGGGCTACCATAATCTGACCGATTAGCAGTGCCGCAAGAAGAATAGAAAAGCGTTGCTTCATGGAATGGAACATATTAAATCGGCTACAAAAGTACAAAAAAATTTGCATATGTGCAAAAAAAAAAGTAATTTTGCACAAATTTTTTGCAGGGATGAAGCTTAATAAGGAATATTTCTTGCAGTTGTGGCAACGAATCCATGTGCAGAAATGGGGCAAGTACGTACTTGTACTGGCCGTTTTTGCGGTGGTATATCTTTTCATCGGAGATCAAAGCATGGTGCGCTTCTGGCATCGCCATCGTGAGATTCGTCGACTCGAGGAACAGCGCGATCACTATCGCGCCAGTTCCGAAGAGGCACAGCGCCGTCTGCAAAATCTCCATCGGCGCGACAGCCTCGAGCGCTTCGCCCGCGAACACTATTTTATGCACCAGCCCGGCGAGGATATCTACCTTGTGGAGGAGAATTAAAACGCCGTTGTGCGGCTTTGCTGTATAATCATTAATCTATCATAAATGAAATTATCGTCTATTGTACTGATCATAGGCTTGGTTATCCTTGCCGTCGGGGCAGCGCTCAGCACTGCCAATATCGAACCGTGGGCGGACTACGTACTCATCCTCGGCGCGGTGGTAGTCATCATTCGCAGCTTCATCCGAACGCATGAGCATGATGAGAACAATGAGAATAATTCTTAATTTTTAATTTCCATCATGCTTGATCCGGTACGGAGCGAACATATCATTTTAGGCGTTGACCCGGGTACACTGTTCATGGGGTACGCGCTGTTGCATACCGTCGGCCAACAGGTTGATATTCTGGAGTTTGGCGCGTTTGATGTGCACAAACTCGAGGGCCAATATCCGCGTTTGCAGAAGGAGTTTTTCTTCTTGCAGGATTTGATTGACAAATACAAACCTACCTGTCTGGCCATCGAAACGCAGTTCGTCGATAAGAACCCGCAGACGATGATCAAGATTGTCCATGCGCAGGGAGTGGCGATAGCCGCTGCACTCAGCAAAGACGTACCTATTTATGAGTATTCGCCGATGAAGATCAAGATGGCGATCACGGGCAACGGGCATTCATCCAAAGAGCAGGTGGCGGGCATGCTGCAACGCTTCATGCATATCCCGGATGAAGAGATGCCTAAGAAACTCGATGCTACCGATGCGCTGGCTATCGCCTATTGCCATTTTCTCCAACTCGGTCTGCCTGTCTCTTCCGGCGGGGCGAAAGACTGGACCACCTTCGCCAAACGCAAAGGACTGACCGACAAAGGGCTCACCGGCCCTGCGGCTCAATTGGCTGCCGCACTGGCTACGGTCAAAAAGAAGAGATGAGCTATAATTTTTTTGTAAAAAAATTTGGTAGTCTCAAAAAAAAGTTGTACCTTTGCAGCGCAATTCAAAAAGACTGAAGGCTGAATGCTGACAGCTGAATGCAAATAATTTAAATACATTATAATCATGGCTTACAAGATTTCAACCGATTGTATCGCTTGCGGTACTTGCATCGATGAATGCCCGATGGGCGCTATTTCCGAAGGTGAACACTACAGCATAGATCCTGATGTGTGCACCGAGTGCGGTACATGTGCAGATGTTTGCCCGAGCGGCGCTATCAGCCTCTAAGCGGATCACCGCTTCCGCATAAGGGACTACGCGCGTAGTCCCTTGCTTTTTTTGAAGAAAAACCAAACCAATACCAACCATGTTAGACGCTTTTTTTAGAATCCACGATTTCTTGGTTGAGCATTCTTTCATGCCTATCCGTCGCAAACTGATGGATGAGATAGACTGGAACGATCGGCTCATCGCCATCAAGGGCGGCCGAGGGGTGGGAAAAACCGATTTCCTGCTTTCGCGAGCTAAAGAAATAGAACAGGAGTGGAGAAAACGTGTAGAAGAATTCACCGGACGCAGGCGCACTAAGAAACTGCTCGCGCGCCCGTGCCTGTACGTCAACCTTAACGACTTTTATTTCACCGAAAACACTCTGGTGGATTTTGCAGGGATGTTCGTCAAGGCCGGGGGAACCTATCTCTTCCTCGACCAGGTGTTCAAGTATCCTAACTGGTCGCACGAACTGCGCCGTTGCTATAGCAAGTACAAGACCTTGCATATCATCTTCTGCGCTACGCCCGTGCTGCCTATCGATGAGGAGAACCCAGACCTGAAGGATATTGTTAAGACCTACAACCTGCGTGGGTTCTCGTTCCGCGAGTACCTCAATCTGCAGACAGGCTTGCGATTCCATTCATATGCCCTCGAGGATATCATGCAGCACCATGCCTCTATCTCGCGCGAGATATGCGAGCGCGTGCGCCCCTTGGATTATTTTAAGAACTACCTCCACCACGGCTACTATCCCTCCTATCTGGAGTCGAAGTCGTTTGAGGCGGCGCTGCTCAAGGTGATGAACTCCCAGCTCGAGGTGGATGTGCTCATGATCAAGCAGATTGATGTGGCATGTCTGACCAAACTGCGCAAACTGCTCTATATCCTCATGCGGGAGACTCCTTGCGCACTCAACATCAGCAACATCGCCGACGAGATCGAACTCAGCCGCGCTACCGTGATGAACTATATCAAGTACCTTAAGGACTCGCGACTGATCAACCTGCTCTATATGGAAGATCGCACCTTCCCGATGAAGCCGACCAAGGCCTATATGCACAATCCAAATCTTGCGCAGATGATCTTCACGCGTGAGGTAGATCCGGTGGATCTGTATGAGACTTGTTTCTATACCTTTATCCACGGTGGACACAAGGTGAACGCCACCGAACGTAATGCGATGTTCATTGTGGACAACAAGTATTATTTCGATGTCAAAGTGGAGTCCTCCTTGCGCGACACTATTCGTCCGACTGCCGTCGGCGAACTTGAAGCTGGTCGTGGCAACCAAATCCCCCTCTGGCTTTTGGGCTTCTTGTACTAATCATGAGGACGCATCGAGACAATCACGTATCATACCTCACCCTATAATATACTATGTATATTATTCCGTGATTTTAGAAAAAAGCGTAAATTATATTCAAAATAAAACAACATACAACAATGGCTAAAGAAAAGAAATTTATGACCATGGATGGTAACGCAGCTGCGGCACATGTGGCTTACATGTTTACCGAAGTTGCTGCTATCTATCCTATCACGCCGTCTTCCCCTATGGCGGAGAACGTGGACGAGTGGGCTGCCGCAGGTCGCAAGAACCTGTTCGGCGAGACCGTTACCGTGCAAGAGATGCAGTCCGAGGCCGGTGCCGCAGGTGCTGTTCACGGTTCGCTCAACGCCGGTGCGCTGACCACCACTTTCACGGCGTCGCAGGGTCTGCTGCTCATGATCCCGAACATGTACAAGATCGCCGGAGAGTTGATCCCGACCGTCTTCCATGTATCGGCTCGTACGCTGGCGTCGCACGTGCTCTGTATCTTCGGTGACCACCAAGACGTGATGGCTTGCCGTCAGACCGGTTTCGCGATGTTGGCTGAGGCTTCCGTACAAGAGGTGATGGACCTGGCAGGCGTAGCACACTTGGCTACTATCAAGAGCCGCGTGCCGTTCCTCAACTTCTTCGACGGTTTCCGTACTTCGCACGAGTACCAGAAAGTGGAAGCGATGGATATGGAGGATCTTCGTCCGTTAGTGGACTACAAGGCTTTGCAGGAGTTCCGTGAGCGTGCCCTCAGCCCGATGCGTCCGGAGATGCGCGGTATGGCGGAGAACCCGGATGTGTTCTTCGCACACCGCGAGAGCTGCAACCGTTACTACGACGGCGTAGCCGACATCGTTTCCGACTACATGAAGGAGATCAGCAAGATCACCGGTCGTGAGTACCGTCCGTTCAGTTACTATGGCGCAGCTGATGCAGAGAACATCGTCATCTGTATGGGTTCCGCGTGCGAGGCTATCCGCGAAGTGATCGACTACGAGGCTGCCAAGGGCAACAAGAAACTCGGTCTGATCAACGTGCACCTCTATCGTCCGTTCAGCCTCAAGTACCTGCAAGAGGCGCTGCCGAAGAGCGTGAAGCGTATCTGCGTGCTCGACCGTACCAAAGAGCCGGGTGCTAACGGCGAACCGCTGTACCTCGATATCAAGGACGCACTCGACGAACTCGGTCTGAAGGACATCCTCGTCGTAGGTGGCCGTTACGGTCTGGGTTCGAACGATACCACGCCGGCACAGATGCTGGCTGTCTTCGAGAACCTCGCTCTGCCGAAACCGAAGAACCACTTCACCGTAGGTATCAACGATGACCTCACCTTCACTTCTCTGCCTGTTGGCGAAGAGATCGCAATGGGTGACGCATCGCTCTTCCAGGCTAAGTTCTACGGCCTCGGTGCTGACGGTACCGTAGGTGCTAACAAGAACTCCGTGAAGATCATCGGTGACACGACCGACAAATACTGCCAGGCTTACTTCTCTTACGATAGTAAGAAATCCGGCGGTTTCACCTGCTCGCACCTCCGTTTCGGTGACGAACCGATCCACTCGACCTACCTCGTTACCACGCCTAACTTCGTGGCTTGCCACGTTCAGGCTTACCTGCAGATGTACGATGTAACGCGTGGTCTGCAAGACGGCGGTACCTTCCTGCTCAACACGATCTGGGAGGGTGACGAACTCGTTAAGAACCTGCCGAACAAGGTAAAGAAATACTTCGCTGACCATAAGATCAACGTCTTCTACATCAACGCTACGAAGATCGCACAGGAGATCGGTCTGGGCAACCGTACCAACACCATCCTCCAGTCTGCTTTCTTCCGCATCACCGAGGTTATCCCGGTTGAGAAAGCCGTTGAGGAGATGAAGCACTTCATCGTGAAGTCCTACGGCAAGAAGGGTGAGGACGTGGTGAACAAGAACTACGCTGCGGTTGATCGCGGTGGTGAGTACAAGAAGTTGGAGATTGACGCCGAATGGTCAAAGCTGACGGCTGAAGGCTCACAGCTGACGGCTAAAGATGAGCCGGAGTTCATCACCAAGGTCGTTCGTCCGATCAACGGTCAGGACGGTGACCTCCTTCCGGTTAGCTCGTTCAAGGGCATCGAGGACGGTACATGGCCTGCAGGTACGGCGAAGTTCGAGAAACGCGGTGTGTCCGCTTTCGTTCCCGTTTGGACCGCAGACAACTGTATCGAGTGTAACAAGTGTGCGTATGTTTGTCCTCACGCTTGTATCCGTCCGTTCGTGCTCGACGATAAGGAACTCGAAAATTACAAATCTCAAATCTCAAATGACAAATTTGCGACGAGGGAGATGAAAGCTCCCGCGGCGCTTAAGGGTATGCACTTCCGCATGCAGGTAGGCGTTATGGACTGCCTCGGCTGCGGTAACTGCGTCGATGTATGTCCGGGTAATCCGAAAGTCGGCAAAGCCCTTGCTATGGTGGATCTCGAGTCCCAACTCGGCGAAGCAGCTAACTGGGATTACTGCGTGGAGAAAGTGGCTACGAAACAACACCTCATCGACATCGCTTCGAATGTCAAGAACTCGCAGTTCGCTACTCCGCTCTTCGAGTTCTCCGGCGCTTGCTCCGGTTGCGGTGAGACTCCGTACCTCAAGCTCATCAGCCAACTCGTCGGCGACCGCGAGATCATCGCCAACGCTACGGGTTGTACCTCTATCTACTCCGGTTCTGTTCCTTCGACTCCGTACACCACCAACGAGAAGGGTCACGGTCCTGCTTGGTCCAACTCCCTCTTCGAGGACTTCTGCGAGTACGGTCTCGGTATGCAGATCGCACACCGCAAACTGCGTGAGCGCCTCGCTAACCTGATGCAACAGGGTCTCGAGTGCGAGAAATGC
>Ga0265300_10003365_pt1 | contig 13166 bp, 10 predicted proteins | sample AusTroGonzalo_MG_FD_193482 | JGI IMG/M metagenome (GOLD analysis project Ga0265300, IMG submission 193482) | Bovine rumen microbial communities from tropical cattle in Woodstock, Queensland, Australia - Gonzalo_03 | ecosystem: Host-associated > Mammals > Digestive system > Stomach > Rumen ... | reverse complement strand
AGAAGGTTCGCGTCCTCCAGGATGCCGACGATATCTACATCCGCGGCTTGCGCGACTATAAGGTGCGCCTCAGTGGTGAGGATGCCCGTCGCGTGCTCGCTGCCGGTGTTCCTGCCGACATGAAGGACGGCACCATCGAGGTGTCGCTCTACGACCAGATATGGCAGGCTGGTGCCATCCTCCTCAGCACTGTCCGCTCGGTCGGTGTCATGGGCGACGAGCGCACCTACGAGAACCCCGTCGCCCTCCGTGCCGTCACCTCCACCGACGCCATGACCGCCGACTGGGCCCATCTGCCTTACGACTTCATGGCCAAGGTCTCCAACGAGATTATCAACAAGGTCCGTGGTGTCAACCGCGTCTGCTACGACATCTCCTCAAAGCCACCCGCAACGATTGAGTGGGAATAAATCAATACCCCTTTGATTTCTGAGAAAAGTATTTTCAATTTATAGTAAATCAATAAATTATACCACTATTTTGAGTAACTTTCTGATTCTCAGAGTAGTGGTATTTTTGTACAAAGCGGTTGGAAACGACCCCTTGATTTGACCCCTTACGACCCCTAAGATTTGGTAGTTCCAATTTTTTTTCGTACCTTTGCACCAAATTCTAACGGATATGGCTAACAAGAAAGGAAATATCAATCTGAACTACAATCTGAAAAAATCATCATCGACTTGCACCGTTTCACATGACATAGGAAGGGCGTTTAACCTTCATCCATACCGTGAATCTGGACAAACCCACCGTAAAACATGGAAAAGACATACACGCTCCCTTCTGTACCAAAATATGTAATGAGACCTCGCTAGACCTCAAAACAGTTGCAAAGATAGTAGTTTCCATTGACATTAAGCAGCATATTTGAGCTTTTTTGTTGCACAATTTATATGGTATTGTGCAAAATGGAAGGAATGGAAAACAGAAAAATAGCATTTTGAAATCGTATGTGGAATTATTTTCGTAATTTTGTAGTCAGTTATTAACTTAAAACGTATTATGCCAATGGAATAAAGACAAAGAAGTGAGGACATATAGATAAGAAGCGTTAGCTTTCTATTCTTGCTTTTCGGATAATTGGAGAATTAGAGAAAAGTCACAAGAGTAAAAGTTGATGCTCACGTGGTAGCACGTGGGCTTTTACTCATTGAAGTGACTAAGGTTATCCCCAATACCTCCGAAAGCGTAGATGAAGTAACTAGTCCACGTTTTCTTTTTGTATGCTATCAAACTACAGATTATAAGAGCAATCAGTAAAACAACAATATTAAAACAAATTGAATTATGAAAAAAGTACTGATATTATTAATGATGATGTTGGGCATTATTCAAGCTCATGCGAAAGAAGCTTATGCAGTGTTTGAGAACGGCACTCTGACACTCTATTATGATGATGCAAGGAGCAGTAGGAGCGGTACTGTTTATAGTGTACCTAATAAAACATGTGGTTTACCGTCTCTTCCTAACGAATGGTCGCCTACTATCATAGGTGGGATTCCTCCTGGGCATCCTTGGCATGAAAAATCAGAGGAAACCAATAAGATTGTATTTGACCCTTCATTTGCTGAGTATAAACCCACTATCTCTTATGGGTGGTTTACATGCTTTAACGCCAATAGCATACAAGGGTTAGAGTACCTAAACACAAGCGAGGTCACGGATATGCGATATATGTTTGCTGGCTGTGAATATCTTACACAGTTAGACTTAACCCATTTGTCTATTTCAGAAAACGCACTTTCTAGTAATCTTTGTGAAGCGTGTTTGAAATTGGAATCTGTATCTTTGGGTAATTCCATTAAAAATATTGGTGAACAAGCCTTTTATTGGTGTCTAAAACTTGGAAGTATAGCTATTCCCAAGACAGTGTTACAAATCGGTGATAATGTTTTTGGAAGATGTGACAATCTAGCATCTATCTCTGTAGAAGAGGGAAATCCGAATTACGATTCACGTGGTGGTTGTAATGCTCTGATTAACACATCGACTAATGAGTTAATGCGAGGTACTATTTCTACTGTCATACCTAATGGTATAATTGCAATCGGAGAACATGCTTTCAGCTTATTAACACTAAACGGAATCAATATTCCAAACTCTGTAAGTCAAATCAAACGAAATGCTTTTTACGGTGTTCGTGGTATTACTGAAATAACTATCCCTAATTCTGTATCTGAGATAGGAGAAAGCGCATTGAATACGGATGGTTTGGTAACAATTAATAGTCTTATCGAGCACCCCTTTCCAATTCCCTCTAATTGTTTCTCAGATAAAACAAAGCAGAATGGAACGCTCAACATACCTTATGGCACTATGTCGTTGTATGATGTTTGTGAAGGATGGAATGAATTTGCAAATATCGTTGACCCCTCTGGAGAAAAGAAAAAGGAGAAATATGCTTTCCTAAAAGATGGTGTCTTGACCTATTGCTATGATGGTGAAAAAACTAATCGAGAAGGCGAAATACTTGAATTATACAGGAATGGTAGTACTGGAGATTATGGCGATTTGCGAGTCAACATTGATTGGAATAGAAAAGGCGAAATCAAGAAAGTGGTGTTCTTGCATTCTTTTGCTGTAATCAAGCCCCAATCACTTAAAGGCTTGTTCCGTTATCTCACAGAACTATCAGAGATTGAAGGCTTACAGTATCTTAACACTTCCGAGGTAACAAATATGAGCAATATGTTTAACGGTTGTGCTGTAACAAGCCTTGACGTGAGCCACTTCAATACAAGTAATGTTACCGATATGAGCGGAATATTTAGTAGTTGCAGCAGTCTTACAAGCCTTGATATAAGCAGTTTCAACACGTCCAATGTTACCAACATGAGGGATATGTTCAGTGGTTGCAGAAGTCTTACAAGCCTTGACGTGAGCAACTTCAACACAAGTAATGTAACCAACATGAGCAGTATGTTCAGCGATTGCGGCAATCTTACAAGTCTTGATGTTAGCAACTTTAATACAAGTAATGTTACCGATATGAGCGGAATCTTTCGTTCTTGTAGAAAACTAACAAGCCTTGATTTTAGCAGCTTCAATACAAGCAATGTGAAATATATGAACGGTATATTCAGCGGTTGCAGCAGTCTTACAAGCCTTGACGTGAGCAAATTTAATACAGATAATGTAACCAACATGAGCACTATGTTCAGCGATTGCAGCAGTCTTACAAGCCTTGACTTGAGCAACTTTAATACAAGCAATGTGGGAGATATGATGGATATGATAACTTCTTGTAGAAATCTTCAAACCATTAAACTTGGTGCGAGATTCATTCCCAAATCAGGATTTTACAAATTCGACACCCCAACAGAAGATTCAGCCCTTTCTACTATCATATCGCTGAATGAAAATCCAACAAATATAGCTTCCGACTGTTTCCCAGACAAAGTAAAAAATACGGCTTTGTTATTAGTACCAAAAGGAACGGTGGATAAATACAAGTCAGCCGATGGGTGGAGAGAATTTGCATCTATTATAGACGAGCAAGAAGATATTTATGGTGTGTTCAAAGACGGCATTTTGACAATTTATAGTGATGGTAAAAGAAACGAGAAAGATGGTGATGTCTATGATGTCCCAGATAATAACAATCGTACTGGATGGGCAGTCATAAAGAAAGATATTAAAACATTCATTATAGATTCTTCTTTGGCATCTGTATATCCCATCAATTTGAATGTGTGGTTTAGGGAGAGTTATGCTACTTCGATTAGCGGATTTGAGAATCTTAATATTTCTGGCAGCATGAATAAACTGTTCTTTGGTTGTCACGGTTTGGAAACTCTCAATTTAAGCAAACTCAATACAGAAAATGTTATGGACATGAGCGAATTGTTCGCTAAATGTGATAGATTGAAAGAATTGAATCTTAGCAACTTCAACACAAGTAAGGTAACAGATATGGAAAATATGTTTTATGCTTGTTCCCAATTAACCAAAGTTACTATAGGAAAATCATTCACGATATTCCCAGAAAAGTTATTTGCTGACTGTAAAAAAATATCATCATTTACCACATTGATTGATGAGCCTTTCGATATTCCATCCAATTGTTTTACTGACAATGTAAAGGCTAATGCAACATTGAGAGTACCCAAAGGAACTGTTGCATTATACCAAGCAAAAGAAGGTTGGAAGGAGTTTGCTCATATCACAGACGAAGAGGGCATTGCCCCAATAGATACAAGTGACAACGTGGACTATGGCAATGGAGGTGGAATCAATGGTGACACAGACCTTAACGGCAATGTCGTTGGTAATATCTATTATAATATATCCGATGATAACGGTGAATACAGTTCTACTGAGGGTTGTATCATTCTGAAAAAGCCCACCTCTGATACAGACATGAACAACTTGGAAGGTCAAGACATATTCGGTGAGGATTTCAAGAATGGTTTTACTGGCATTGTTTTCATGGTGCAGGCTGGTAGTGGCACAGTAAAGGTAAATGCAGAGACGGTCGGCAATATGACGTTGAATGTGAAATTTGGTAATAATGCTCCTATCACAATGGAACTTGAAGGGAAGATGAAAGCATCGTTCCCATACAGTGTTACAGAACCATCCTACGTTTATATCTATGGCGGTGAAACACAAACAGCCAATGCTAAAGGACTGAGAGCAGCAAGTTCTAACAATGCCCTAAAGATATATGGAATTGAATGGAGTGATGAATATGAAACAACAACTAATATTGAATCCGTACTTGATAATGTAAATACCAATGCTATTATCTATAACCTCCAAGGACAACGTATGAAAGCAGTAACCAAAGGCATTAATATTATCAATGGAAAGAAAGTAATTGTGAAGTAGAATAAAACTATCACTAAGCACAGAAGTGAAAGTTTCAAAATCGTCTGGAACCTCAGTGTTTAAAGGGGTTTCAGACGATTTTCTTTATTCGGTGAAAAATAGCAAGTATCACTCTTATGCCTCAACAAAGCAAAGTGAAAGTTTATAGGTCGAAATCCGCATACATAAAATTCTGCGGAGCGTGGAAGTCCTTAATCACTTCCTTGGGGTCAATGGGATTGTCTAGCTTAACCACTTCACCAATCTTTATTGCATGAGCCATGTCACAGTTCTTGAAGTAGGCATAGAAATACTCTTTGTTAATTCCACCATCCTTATGTGTTTTTTCCCACATATAGGATTTCTTATCTTCAATCACTTCATCAATGGTGAAGTAACCGACTATCCTACAGATTGGCTTGGTGGCATAGATGTAAACCTTATCCACGTCCGAGCGAGTGAATACCCTTTTACGGTACTCATATTTCTTCTGGCCACTGAATATCATCTTGCAGAAGTTGGGTCGGATGGATAGAATCACATTCATTGCGCACGTACATTATCATATTAATGATGGCGCAAAGTTACTAGAAAAGACTGAATCCTGCAACTGGATTCACAAATAAGCATAAAAAAAGCAACCACTTGAAATGAATATGAGGGAAAATGAGTAATTTTGTACCAAAATTTAATAGCATATCTTATGTACAAGAGAATTGCAGTATTACTACTTTTTCTGTTCTGTATAAATGTGGTAGGCTTTGCTCAGACATGCAGAGACAAGAATAATATGACCATTGGAAAGATAGAATCCGATGGAACTGTACGTAATGCCTCAAACATGAAGATTGGCAGCTTTGACCGTAATAATGTCATAAGGGATGCTAGCAATATGAAGATTGGAAGCATTGATGGCAGCACAATCAGAGACAAGGCAAACATGAAGATTGGCTCAATTGATAGTGATGGAACTGTCAGAGACGCAAGCAATATGAAAATCGGCTCTGTGGAGAGGAACGGCACTGTTAGAGATAAGTCCAATATGAAGATAGGTAGTGCTGATGGTGTTAACGCTACCTATGCAGCTGTTTTCTTTTTCTTTAATCTGTTCTGAATATGATAGGGATGCTGATGTCTTCTGTTTCCTACAGACCTTTCATTATATAAGAAGAAATAGATAGTTAAAATGATGTTGTTTTGCTGGGTGATTTCTTTTTAATTCAAAATAAAATGCCTAATTTTGCATAACAGATTGATAATGAGCATGAACGAAATTACCAAAAACGACCACCGAAAACGACCCCTACGAGTCGAAAATACGCTGCAAGTTATTGATATTCAGTCTAAATATACAGTAGAGTGGGAATAGTTGAGCATTCCCATCATAGATGATTTCTTCTCCGAAGCCTCACCGCTTCGGAGATTTTTTGTGCATTTTCTTGGAACTTTCAGAAATAACATCTATCTTTACAGCCGAAAAGTGTTTGCGTTATGACATATGTCCAGAGAAATTATCAGGGGTGATTAATACTCCGATACGACTCGACAATTATGAGAATGGTATGGGGTATAGCTTGTTCTTCCATTTTATAGCAAGAGACATACATAGCGACATTGTCGAAATGCTGAAAGAAGACATCAAAGAAGTAAGTGGAAAATAGTTTCTGACTTTGTGTTAATTGAAAGAATACGTTTTTAATCCTTATGGCAATAAGTGTTGAGAAAACAATCAAAAGCATAAAGTGACGAAAAAAGCACTTGAAATTGCGTTGTTCTGAGAAATTCTGCGTACTTTTACAAAAAATACAGCTCACAATGAACGTCGTTTACTAAATTTTGCTTATCTTTGCACCGTTCAAAAACATAAGAATGAGTAGTAGAGAAACTATACAAAGGTTTTCCAGCAATCTCTTTTGGGATGCCGACATTTCTATGATGTCCATGGATACTTCGTCTGGCTATATTATTCAGCGTGTTTTAGAACATGGTCAGATGAAGGACTGGCGCCTTATCAATCAATATTACGGACTCGACAAGATAGTAGAGGAATGTAAGCAGATGCGTAGCCTTGACCCTGTCTGTCTTGCGTTCATCACAACAATATCGAATACAAAAGAAGAGGATTACAGATGCTATCACTTCAGACAGTCCTTCCCGACACCTTGGAACTCCTAAAAGTTCTCATGCGACAGCCGCTATTAGCAGACATGAGGCTCGTTGGCGGAACATCACTTGCTTTGCAGTACGGCCATCGTAGGTCTGTAGATTTGGATTTCTTCGGACACACGACAGAGGATATTGAAGAATTGACTGGCATAATGCATGAATGCGCAGAAAATGTTGTCCGCGGCAATTGTACCAAACGAATTAAGGCATATTATCTTAACAATGTCAAAGTGGACGTTGTCAACTATGACTATAAATGGATTGATGACCCCGTTATGGAAGATGGCATTCGACTAGCTTCCCCGAAGGACATTGCTGCCATGAAAGTGAACGCTGTGATGGGACGTGGAACAAAAAAGGACTTTATTGACGTGTATTTCTTGCTCCAACATTATTCCTTTGAGGAACTTATACAGTTCTATCTACAGAAATATACAGATGGTTCAGAATATCGAGCTCTGCTCAGTATGTCATATTTTGCAGATGCAGATCCACAACCGATGCCCTATATGTTCCAAAATGTTGATTGGAATACCATAAAAGACGAGATTCGCCATCAAGTTCAAGTTTATAATAATAAACATCTTTAAGCTTATTCTTGCCTGGTACGACATGGTAGTTTCTTCCTTCTTTTTCCTTTCCCCTCATTTTTCCTCAGAAAAGGGTGTTGAGAAAACGACCAAAGCATAAAGTGACATCTCTATATCTCCGAAGCCCCACCGCTTCGGAGTTTTTTTTGTGCATTTTTTTGGAACTTTCAGAAATAATACCTATCTTTGCCCCTGAAATATAATAAAGGAACAATTATGTCGTATAGTCAGTTAGCACAATTGGAACTCATGAATGCCATCAATAGCATTAAATCCGAATCTGAACTCAATGAGTTTAGAAATATGCTGGCACTCTATTTCGCCCAGAAAGCCCAGAAAGCCATTGACGCTTTGTGGGAAGATGGTGTTATTAATGCTGACACTATCGAAAAATGGGGTGAAGAACACATGCGTACTCCATATCACTATGAGGCGAATCGTCCTTGATACTAACTGCCTTCTTTCAGGAAACCTATATCCATTTCGGTCTGATAACAGTTGATGTAGACGACAACAAATTTGTTGATTGTGCTGTTGCTGCAGATGCAGAATATATTGTTACTAACGACAAACACTTTGAGGTCTTAAATAAGATACCTTGACCCAAGGTCTCCGTGATTAAGATTAAAGAGTTTGTTTCACAACTACTATAGAAGCTTATCCGTATAAGGTATTCCTCCGAAGCCTCACCGCTTCAGAGATTTTTTTGTGTTAAAAAACTTGGAACTTTCAAAAATAATACCTATATTTGCAGCGTCGCTTGTTAGCTCACTCGTGGGCGGCGGGCGGTCTTATATATGAGAAAGACGTTTTCGAACGTCTGTCGTTGTGAGCTGTGAACTTCGCAAACTCAACCGTCACAACAGGCAGATGACAACGAGGCGTCTACGTGGTGCGTTTCTATATACCATAATTATATAGTCCGTACTGGCGTGGGCTAACTGCGTTGTCTATCCTGTGTGACGGGGGCAATGCGAAGGCCTACAGCTCCAGGATGGGCAAAGAAACAGACACCTACGCCTTTTTTGTATCATAAGCTGAACCTAAAACAATCAATTAACTGCCGAATCAGGGGTGTTTGAGAGGCAATAACTATTTATTTGTAATTATGACTTTGAATAAAACAATCCGGGAAGTTTATGATGACTTTAGAAAACACATGGAGAAGAAAAAATTGTTTTCCATTTTCATTGTTTGCGCAACAATTGCTATAGGGAGTCTTTTTGTTCCCAAATGTTCAATGCGAGAAATCTGTAATATCTATATTTCTATTTTTTCTTCCTTGTTGGGTTTTACAATTGCAGCACTAGCAATACTATACTCGCTTGATAAAGAAAATATAAAGAAATTGCTTATAGATGCAGACGACGGAACAAAACCTTTTGATGTACTCTTTACTTCATTTACCTTATCTGCATTAGTGCAGTTATTTGCGATTGTATTAGCTTTAATTTATATATGTATCTTATCTAAGAATGCATGTCCCATCGTATTATGTGCAGTCGCATATATATCAACATTATTTAGCTTGATGTCTTTAGGAATCATTTCTGATGTTGTTATACATTTGTTTACAATTCGAAGTTTCTTAAAAGATTAAATAATGATATCGCGTCTTTAGTTAAGTTGGAGATTGTCAAACTTTTAAGATTAATAGACACTAGTGACTTACTATATGAAAAGGAAAATAATGACAATCATGACAATGCTCCTATGGACTATAGTTGCATTGGCGCAGGAGTTTGAGGTTGACGGGATTAAATACGATATTATGTCAACAGAGGACCTAACAGTTGAAGTCATAGGCAATGGGTATAGCGGAGATATCGTTATCCCAGCCTCTGTTCAGTATGATGAAAATACATATTCCGTAACATCCATTCGCAATCAAGCGTTCTATGAGTGCAGTGGCTTGACCTCAATTGATATTCCCAACTCGGTGACAAGCATTGGAAATTTTGCGTTCTGGGATTGCAGCGGCCTGACCTCAGTTACCATACCCGACGGAGTGACAAGCATTGGATATTTGGTGTTCTACGGCTGCAGTGGCCTGACCTCCATCACCATTCCAAACTCCGTGACTAGCATAGGAGAAGCTGCTTTCTCTGGTTGTAGTGGCCTGACCTCCATCACTATTCCCAATAGTGTGACATCAATTGGTTATGGGGCTTTCTATGACTGCACGGGTTTAACGTCCGTACATATAACTGATATAGCTTCATGGTTAAACATTGATTTCGCGTATAGTGAATCTAATCCTCTTTCTTATGCTCATCATTTGTATGTTAGTGAAGAAGAAATTACAGATTTGGTGATTCCCGATGGTGTAACTGCCATAGGCAAATACTGTTTTGCTGGTGGCAGTAGCATTACATCTGTAATCATTAGTAATTCTGTGACTAGTATCGGAAACAGTGCTTTCGAGAACTGTAGTAATCTTTCATCTATCATCATCCCCAGCTCGGTGACAAGCATTGGCAATTCTGCTTTTTCTGGTTGCACGGGTCTAACCTCAATTGATATTCCCAGCTCGGTGACAAGCATTGGCAATTCTGCTTTCGAGCATTGTAGCGCCCTTACATCCATCACCATACCCGGCGGAGTGACGAGCATCGGAAACAGTGCTTTTGTAGGATGTAGTAATCTAACATCAGTCACTATCCCCAATTCCGTTACGAGTATAGGAGCTAGGGCTTTTCATGGAACAGCATGGTATAATTCAATGGAAGATGGTCTTGTTTATTGTAACGACATTTTGTTGGGCTATCATGGAGATAGGCCTACCGGTGAAATAGAGATTTTAGAAGGGACAAGAAGAATCAGTAGTAGAGTTTTCGAAGACTGTGTCAATCTGACTTCCATCATAATCCCTAACAGCGTGACAGTCATCAATGACCAAGTTTTTAAGGGGTGCAGTGGCCTAACCTCAATCGTTGTTGATGACGGGAATGCCGTTTTCGATTCACGCGACAATTGCAACGCAATTATTGAGACAGCAAGCAATAAACTGATTGTTGGTTGTCAGAATACAATAATCCCCAATTCTGTAACATCAATTGGTAATCATGCATTCGAAGGATGTAGTAGTCTAACCGCAATTTCTATTCCTAACTCCATAACAAGTATCGGAGAAGGAGCTTTCAATGGTTGTAACCTCAATTCTGTCTACATTGATAATTTATCAGATTGGCAGAATATTCTTGGTGGTTTTCCCTATTATGGCCCTGAAAAAGATACGATTTCTATCACATTAGGAAATTCAATAACGACTATTCCAGTTTTTGCGTTTCGTGGGTTTGGGTATAATTATTGCCATTTCAAGATAAACTTACCCAATTCTGTAACAACAATTGAATTTTCCGCTTTCTCCAATTTCGATAATCTGATAGAGATAAACATTCCCAACAGCGTAACATCAATTGGCGAGTGGGCTTTCTCTGGTTGCAGTAGCCTGACCTCCATCACCATTCCAAACTCCGTGACGAGCATAGGATACGAAGCTTTCCGTGGTTGTAGCGGCTTGACAGAAGTGGTGTCAAAGATAAAAGATCCATCTGCAATTATTAATGACTGGGGCTTCTCGAGCGTGGATACAGACAACATCCTCCTCTATGTACCCAGGGGAACAAAAGCACTCTATGAGGCCACAGGAGGATGGGACGTGTTCAAGACTATCATTGATGCAGAGGACATAGAGAATACGGTTTATCTTGACGATATTGTCGCCATACACGGAACCCAACTGACGCTGCCGCTGAAGATGAAGAATACGGCGGGGATCCGTGGTTTCCAGTTCGATATGTATCTGCCTGAGGGTGTGACCGTGGCCAAGACTGAAGGAGGACAGCCGAAAGTGTCGCTCAGCAGCGGACGACGCGCCGAGGGCGACCAGCACACGCTGACGGTGAGCGAGATGGAGGACGGTGCCTTCCGCTTCCTCTGCGGTTCGATGTACGACGAGACGTTTACTGGCAACGACGGCGAGGTGGCTACGGTGACACTCGACGTGGACATTGATATGGCGGAAGGTGACTATACCATCGCCTTGAAGAACATCAAGCTAACGGAAACGAACATCAACAACTATTACGAGACGGCGGAACTAAAAGGTTTATTGACGGTCAACCCCTACAAGATCGGTGACATCAGCGGCGACGGCGAGATTGACGTGAGCGACTACATCGGCGTGGCGAACTACATCCTGGGCAACACGCCCGAGGGCTTCAACGTCCTGGCTGCCGACGTGAACGGCGACAACGTCGTGGACGTGTCGGACTATATCGGCGTGGCCAACCTCATCCTGTATGGTGATGTCTACGGCAATAGCAACACCGCTGCAAGCAGGGGTTACAAGTCGTTACGAAAGGCGAACACGGACGTCAGCGGTATGGACAATGTCATCTATATCTCTCCGTTCCAGGCAGCACAGGGCTCACAGATGGCTATATCCATCAAGATGAAGAACACGGCAGAGATACGCGGTTTCCAGTTCGACCTGTACCTGCCTGAGGGTATGAGTGTGGTGAAGGACGGCATCAACAGAATACAGGGATTCCTCACTAACGCACGTAAGCCCGTAGGCGACCAGCACACGCTGACACTGAGCGAGCAGCCCGACGGCGCCATCCGCTTCCTCTGCGCCTCACAGTACGACGAGACGTTTACTGGCACCGACGGTGAGATAGCGACACTTCTGGTAGATGTCTCGTCGGGGATGGAGCTGGACGATTATCCGGTTCTGCTGAAGAAGATGAAACTGAGCGAGACGGATATCAACAACTACTATGAGACGGAGCTGCTGGAGACCACCGTCACCGTGACGGAGGCCCTGGATACGCGTACCCTGCTCAGCGAGGAGTCGACTACGCCCGTGTCAGCCTCTGACGGTGCCGTGGATGTCCGCGTGCAGCGCACCATCAAGGCAGGTGAGTGGAGCACCATCTGCCTGCCGTTCGCCATGACAGAAGCACAGGTAACGACGGCATTCGGAGACGATGTGGCGTTGGGCGACTTTACGGGTTATGATGTGACAAAGGAGAACAACGTCATTGTCGGTATCACGATCAATTTTGATGCTGCCACTGCCATCGAAGCCAACCATCCCTATGTCATCAAGGTTACGGATGACGTGGATGAGTTCACGGTCGACGGCGTGACGATAGCCCCCGCAGACAATCCGCGCGTAGAATACGACAACGGAAAGACGGGCAAGCAGCGTGAAGTGTTTGGAACATTCGTTGGTACATACGTTGCAGACTATGATTTCTACAACGAAGCGAAAAAGTATCCTCTGTTCCTTAGCAAGAACAAGTTCTACTACGCAACGGAAAACACTAAGCACATGAAGGCATTCCGCGCATTCTTCGATTTCGAGGATTTTCTGCCAGAGGCAGCAGGGGGCGCCAGTGCGCGTGTCACGATGTCGTTTGGCGACGAGACGACGGGAGTCGGTACAAGGCTCAATGCTCAAGGCACAATGCATAGTGATGTGTACGACCTACAGGGCCGGAAGGTGACGAAGCCCGTGAAGAAGGGTGTGTATGTGCGTGACGGCAGGAAGGTGGTGGTTAAGTAAAGGGAGGACGAAGCTATGAAGAGAAG